>Ga0255347_1005791_pt1 | contig 13808 bp, 17 predicted proteins | sample wastewater_treat_2_FD_192479 | JGI IMG/M metagenome (GOLD analysis project Ga0255347, IMG submission 192479) | Wastewater microbial communities from Lulu Island WWTP, Vancouver, Canada - plant24 | ecosystem: Engineered > WWTP > Wastewater > Unclassified | place: Canada: Vancouver, British...
GGTCGTCGGCGCGTGGCTCATCGCCGCCCGGCAGGTGAACACACTGGTGCTGGTGCACCGCCGCCAACTGATGGACCAGTGGCGGGAGCGGCTCTCAGCCTTCCTCGACCTGCCGCCGGCCGCGATCGGCGTGATCGGCGGAGGCCGCGCGCGGGCGACCGGAGCGATCGACGTCGCCGTCATCCAGTCACTGAACAAGAAGGGCGTGGTCGCCGACCTGGTGGCCGACTACGGACACGTGATCGTCGACGAGTGCCATCACCTCTCGGCCTTCAGCTTTGAGCAAGTCCTGAAGCAGGTGAGAGCCAGGCATGTCGTCGGTTTGACAGCGACGCCGGTACGCCGGGACGGACATCACCCGATCATCACCATGCAGTGCGGCCCCATCAGGTATTGCACCGACGCCAAGAGCCAGGCCGCGGCGCGCCCGTTCGCTCACAGAGTCATCACGAGAGAAACGGACTTCGCCATGCCGGCGGCGGATGCCGACCCCGGCATCCAGGCCATCTACTCCGCACTCGCCGCGGACTCCGTCCGAAACGAGTTGATCATCACAGATGTGCTCGCGGCCGTGGCGGCAGGGCGCTCACCACTCGTGCTGACCGAGCGCACCGAGCATCGTGACGTCCTCGCGGAGCTGAGCCGGTCGGCGGCGACAGTGTTCACCATGTCCGGCGGGATGGGCGCCAAGACGCGGCGGGCGATCGCAGAGGAGATGGCGGCCTTGGGACCCGAAGCCCCGCGCGTGATCGTCGCCACCGGTCGCTGTGTCGGTGAGGGGTTCGACGACGCCCGCCTTGACACGCTCTTCCTGGCCATGCCGGTCGCATGGCGAGGCACGCTGCAGCAGTATGCCGGCCGGCTGCACCGGGAGCATGCGGGCAAGGTAGACGTATTGATCTATGACTACGTGGACTCGGGCGTCCCAGTGCTGGCACGCATGCACCAGAAGCGGCTCAGCGGATATCGAGCGATGGGATATGCGGTGACAAGTGGTCCCTCTCCCAGCCCAGCTTGTCCGTAGATCCACTGAGCGCAGCGTCCGTCATGGCCAGATTCGCGTACGACCAGGCGATGTGCTCGCGGATCGTGGTGATCGTTGGGCTCGCCGCGCTCCTGGCCCAGGAGTCCGGCCTTCCGCTATCCGCCAGCCAGAAGCGCCGCGCGAAGGTCGCTGATCAGCGCCCGAGCTGGCCGGCAAGGACGGGTTCGCCGAAAACCACAAGGAGGTTGCCGTCGCCGGGGCTCGGGGTTCATGCGCGTGAACGCCCCATTTCGGCCCTTTATCGGCCCCTTATTGCCGCGTATCGCTCACCACGACGTGGCGTATCGATGACGGCGGCGTTCACGGCAGGAGGTAGCGCCCCCGAGCTCATGCAAGCCTCCGAGGCACCGCAGCGCATGCCGACCTACTCCAGGGATTCCCGGCGGCGCAGCTCGGCCCGGCAGGCAGTCCGCACGGAAGCACTGGATTGTGGATCACGCAATCGGTCCTGCAACGTGCGGCCGTCGTCACGATCAGCCCGCAGGAACTCCTCGAACTCAGCTGCGGCCTGCCCGGGCGTCACACCGCGCCGACACAGCTCGTCGGTCCATTCCTCGAGCAGGTCCGCCTCCTCGTAGACATGGGCGGACACCCCTTGGAGGGTGTGCGTCGGCACCTCGAAGCGGGTGAGCCGCCAGATCAGACGCTGCTGGAGCAGGTTGACACCGTATTGGCGACGCACAGCGCGTTCGATTCGAGAAGATCAGGGAGCGGCATGAGGCCGGAGTAGCCTGTCTCCCATGCGGACTTGCCGATCCGGTGGCTGCTCGCGACCGCCGCCATGAGCAGAGCCTCCTGCAGCCGCCCACCCGTCCCCCGCATCGAGCACGGGTGCGAGACGATGATGCCCATACCGCCGGTTTGTACGCCTGGAATGTCAGCGTCACCGAAGACGTCGCCCGTGAGCAGCGGCCGGTACGGGTTCACATCGCCCCCTCTTGCCAGGTACAGCTCGCAGGGCATGTTCCAGGTCTCGAGGGTCACGCGTCGTCCGCGTCCACTGGCCGGATGCCGGGCTCGCCATCCGGCGCCTCGAACACCTCGAACTCGGAGCGGAACTCGGCACGCCAGCCCGGTCGCCAGAGATCCAGCACGGACTCTCCAGTGGAGTGCCCGGCAGCAACGTCCACGACATCGGGCAGCCGGCCGGCGACCGCGAGGTCGAGAGCTGTCAGAGGAGACTCCTGTGCGAGAGGCATCTCCATCCACGACGCGACGTCGCTGACCAGGTGGTCCTCCCGCAACGTCTCGACGAGGGCGACGACGCGCGCAACGCGAAGCAGGTTGTCGCCCGTAGGCGTCTCGCCCTGTCGCCATCTGCGGACAGCCGAGACCGACACCCCTGCGAGCGCCGCGATGTCCCTCCAGGCGAAGCCGCAGTCCGCAAGCCCGCCCAACAGGCGAAGCATCCCGGCCTTGGCCAGGCGGCGCGCCTTGACGTCGAGCTGCCGCTCCACCATTCGCTGATATGTGGCCCTCGCCTGACGGCCGGTCTCCGCCACGTCGTCGCCCAGAAGACGTGTCTGGCTGCGCAGCGAACCGACCTCCTCCACCAGGTCGGCGATCGTCCGAGTGCGGGAGACCCGCTCGGGAGAGCTCGTCTCGGTGCCGGTGACGAGGGTCTGGTCGTCGCTCACGCCGTCAACCATCGTCGCGACCCTTCATGAAGACCTCCGTGCACAGCTTGTCGGTGATGAGAAGGTCGAACAGGGTGCGGACGGGCGTGCGCAGCTCGTCGCACGTCCGCGTCAGCTCCTGCGACTCGAATGCCGGGATGTCCAAGGGCTCCCAGAACGAGTCGAAGTCGAGCACGAAGAACGGTCCGGGGGCAGGCGGCGACGGGCGACTCAGGTTCCCGCGCGGCTGAACCGCGTAGCCCTGACGCGCCCCGTAGCGCAGCACCAGGCTGCGCTGCGGTCCGGTCGCGTACCGTACTGCCCCGTCCCAAGCCGCGGGCAGATACTGGTCGGCCACCATCGCATCCAGCCGCGGAGGCAGCAGCGTTGCATCCAACCAGTACCGCCACGTCTCCGGATGCTCTTCGCTCACATCCGGTACCCGGATCTCATCGATGTACCGCATCCCCACTCGCGCGATGCCGTCGGGAGCGAGGAGCTGCTCCGCGGCATCGAAGACGCGACGCAGCACACCGCGGAACTCCCCGTAGTGGCAGTAGTTGGTCGTCTCGACGGTGAGGCTTGCGTCGGTGACGGCGACAGCCAGGGTACGATCGCGAAGCGTGAATCTGGGCACAACGACCTGTTGCACGCTCTGGGAGCCCGCTCCTCCCAGTCCGAACGCGACGTCGAGGTGCGGCATCCTCTGCGACTCGATGACCCAGTCCTTGCCGAGCAAATCACGAAACGAGCGCTGGAGCGGCATGGGCAGCGGCCGCTCGGCGGCTGCTTCAGGGAAGCGCACCTCGACGGCCACCAGTGCCAGCGGCGCGCTGGGGTATACCTCGTGCGTGTCGGCCATCGCGCTCCCTTCAGTCGCCATGGTGTAAGCAGAAGTGTAAGCAGAAGGCATCATTCCCGCATTGCACCTGCCAACACCCAGAGGGCCGAAGAAGAACGCTGGACGAGCCTAGCGAGCTCGCGATCGGGATGGAAGAGAGCGCTCGGTGGACGTTCGCCGGGAGAGAGGAGACTACCCGCGGAACACCTCCGCCGCGTGCCAGTCGAGCAGACCGGGGTCGGGCTGGTCCGTCATGGCGTGCGAAACCGTGATGGCGCGGCCGGCGAAGCGCTCGTACTCGCGGCCGCCCGCGGACGCCGGCGAAGAGGTCGTGGCTGACGCGGAAGCGGTGGTCGGGCGTGACGGTGACGTAGCCGGCGTCGTACAGACGGTGGATGTCGGCGCGCAGGAGGAGCCCGCCTGAGCAACACGTGCGCGCCACCCTCCGCGTAGGGACGCACGTGCGCGGCCTCGAGTGCGGGTAGCGAGTGCTCGCCCGAGACGGCGCAGGCGCCGTAGGCGCCCGTGACGGCAAGGCGGAAGGTACCTTGGCCGAGGCGCGGTTGCACGAGCCGCTGCGCCCCGTAGCGACAGAGCTCGTCTACGAGCGGCTCCGTCTCCGGCCGCAGCTGCGCCGCGCGCTCCAGGCATTCGGCGGGGACGCGCCGTCCGTCACCGCTCGCAACATCGACCGTCTTGCCGCCCTGGATGCGCGGGTGCCAGTCGGTGTGGTCGGCGACCCAGTCACCGCCGGGGAAGAAGACGGGCTGCGAGATCATGATTCAACCGATCTCGTAGTCCTGGGGACGGGCGAGAAGAGCCCTCCTTGTGCGGCGGCGGATGGCCTCGATACGCGCCGCCATCTCGACGAACGTGTCGGCTCCGTTCTTGTCGCCGAAGGACTCCCAGGCGAGCCATGCGGGCACGCGCTCGCATGCGCGCGGAAGAAGCCGAAGCCGGCGATGGCCTTGTGGGGTGCGCCGAGACGGAAGAAGAACGGCGCGCCCGGCGGGATCGCCTTGAAACCGCGCGGCGAGGGCTGCCAGAAGTCGACCTCGTCCGGCGGCTCGGCGCGGTGCAGGAAGTGGCTGAACCAGCCGAAGTCGGTGTTGGCAATGAAGCCTGAATGGATAGGAGGGTTCAGCGCAGCCATCTGGCGAGCTCCGGAGCGGCGGTGCTGAGAGCGACCCCCAAGGTGAGCCAGACGGCCCCGACCGCTGACACATGCAGGCCCCCGGTTTCTGTTGCTTCGAGTCGCTCCCGGAGTTCCCCGGCCTCCCTGGAGCGCACTTCTCGCTCCTCTGCCAATGCGCAGCGATGCTCATCGGCCTTCTGGTCCATCTCCGCCTGAAGGCCGCTGATCCTGTCGTTGACGTGTTCCACGTTCTTCTCGAGCGCATCGAGTCGTGCCTCGACAGAATCGTCCGCCGCTCTCGTTGTGACAAAGCCGCGCCCCCGAACAGCCGAGGTGGCGGCCATGGTTGCCCCAACTGAGATGGTTCGCCCACCATATCGAGGGAAGTTGGCTAGCCACCTACGCATCAACACCACGATGCCGGGGCGTCCGAACAGCTTTCGGGTCGTGCGGATTCCCCACGCGACGGTGCCAATCCCCAAGCTCTGCAGCACCAAGCCCATCACGCGAATGCGAGGCTCAGCAGGGTTGCCAGCGATCACCAGCGCCGCCGCGAGGAGAGTTCCCACCGCCAGCCATGCGAGACGCGCTTCCCAAAGCCAACGACCCAGGGATCTCATCCAAGGTACGAAACGAGACGATCCGGTCCGGGCCGTCATGAATCCAGCGTGGGCTCAAACATCTGTTTCCGGAAGCGTGACGAGATCGCCCGCGTTGCGGCCACCGACGTGGCACTCGTACACCTTCAGCACCTCGTCCCCGTAGTGGTTGATGACCTTCACCGCGATCTTGCCGGTCGAGGGCGGGTCGAAGGGGCGGCTCACGGTGGAGTACAGGGTTGACCAAGCGGCCTCGTCGATCTCGGCCCTGAGGGTGCGCTGGAGCCTCTGGTAGGGCTGGCCTGCGCCGGCGAAGTAGGCGTGGCGGACGAAGAAGCTCTCCTCGTTGTAGTCGGTGTCGATGAACCAGCGGGCGCTCTCGCCCACGGTGTCGCCACGGCAAGGTCGGGCTTCATGGTCGCGAATCCCGTGTGTCGAGGCACGCATCATAGAGCCCCTGGTCGATGCGGATCCAGTCGGTACCGTCCACTCCGCGACTGTTCCGTGTGCCGGGACCGACGGGGTACGCACTCGCGATCTTGATCCAGCGCCGCTGCTGGGCGGCGATCCTGCGCACCTCCCGAGCGAGCTCGGCGAAGTCCTGGTCCTGGCTGAACAACAGGACGACGTCACAGTGTCGCCGCAACACGGCGTGGACGACGTCGAGGGCGATACGCACGTCGATGCCCTTCTCTTCAGAGACCTCGAGCTCCACCCGCCGACCATCACCGAGGCGGACGTACTTGCGGCGGCGGCGCAGCGGACGGGTGGTGACCACGACACCGTCGGCGCGCAGGCGGCGAAGGCGTGCCGTCCACCAGAAGTGCAGGCCGGGGTTGTCACGGCGGTGAGGGACGCCTGTGTAGAAGCGGATCTCAACGACGTCCCAGCCGTGTTGCGCCGCGATCGCGCGCGAGAGCGCCGTAATGCCGTAAGAAGCGGTCGTGATGCCGAAAGCGTCGCGGGCGGCGGCGAACAGGTTCTGGCCGTCGACGAAGGCGATCGCTCTCTTGGCCGCCGGCGCCGCGCTCACGGTGAGCAGAGAAGAATAACCCCGCTGGGGGCCTTGCGGCACTGCCAGCGGGGAGCATAGACACACAGTGTAGCACGGAGACGGTCGAGCGAGCAGGGCATGGCGGACAGCGTAGCGTCACGGTGTCGCTGGGACGAGGCCTACGATCGGCGCACCCGGTAGACGTTCGCGCCGGCAGTTGGGTGACGCTGGGAAGGCGGAGCCCACGTGCTCGGGCGAGCCGGAGAAGAGGCGGGCACCGGCCGACGTCGGGGTCGCCGATGGAGGCGCCGGAGGGTGCGCGTGGCCGCGATGCGCTTGTTGCCGTCCGTAAACGGATGATCCTTGATCACGAAGTAGAGGAGATGGGCGGCCCGCGACTGTGCCGATGGATACAGGGGCCGGCCGTCGAACGTCTGCTCGAGCCCGCCGAGGATGGCGGCGAGCCGTCCGCCGTGCTCGCTGCCGAACAGTCCGAAGTCCTGCCCGTCGGCCAGGAGCACCGCTCGAAGGTCGCGAATCAGCGCTCGCGACGAGTCGAGTGTCATTAAGGACGCCGTAGCGGCTTGCGGCCGCGCCGGCGCCTCCGCGAGTTGCCCCTCGTCATACTCGAGCAGCAACCGCCAGGCGGCGGCGTACCTGCGCACGACGTCGAACAGCGCGACTCCCTCATCGGAGACGAGGACGTTGTGCGTGAGTGTGCGAGCAAGGAGCTCGACGGCCTGGTGCATCTCTCGCAGGCCCTTCTCGCGCAGGCGTCGCTCGTTGAGCGTGTAGCCGTGCAGGAGATGATCGCGCAGCGTACCCGTCGCCCAGATGCGGAATTGGGTGCCGCGCGCGGAGTTGACGCGGTAGCCGACCGAGATGACGGCGTCGAGGTTGTAGTGCCGGATCAGCCGGCGCACCTGACGGTCACCCTCGGTGCGAACTACCGAGGATTCCTCGGTAGTTGCCGACTCCTCCAGCTCCCCCTCGGCGTACACGTTTTTGAGGTGGAGTCCGACGTTGTCGGTGGACGTGTCGAACAGCTCGGCCATCTGCTTCTGCGTCAGCCAGATGGCGTCGTGCTCAAGCCGGACGTGGAGCAGCACCTCACCGTCCGGAGACTGGTAGAGGACGACGTCTTCACTGTCTGGTTCACCGGCTTCGCTCATGGTCCCCAGACCCTAGCGACCCCCGTCACGCGGCACAAGGTTCACGGTGACACCGCGGGCGGTGATGACGCCACGGCTCGCCGAAGGCCACGAAGAGATTGCCGGCGCCAGTGGTCTGGGGCGATCTCAGAGGCAACTCAGGCCTCCGCCGGATACACCCAGCGCCGCAGGTCGCCCAGGGGAGGGAACACGGTGGGCAGCAACGAGACATCGAACGGTAGCCCGAGGTCCCCGGCGGACGACAGCTCCATGTCCAAGCATCCCTCCTCGTCACAGTGTCGCGCCGCGATCTTGATGTAGCGACGCAGCAGAAGCACCGACGGGAAGACGGACTTGGCGTCCATCCACTCGAGCATGTCACGGCCGTGTTTGGAGCTGTTGCACGGGCGACACGCCCAGATCAGATTGTCGGCCTCATCGCGACCGCCCTTGATCCGTGGGATCAGGTGGTCGACGGCCAGGTCGTTGAGACTGCCGCAGTAGTAGCAGGCCTGGGGCATGGTCATCTTGAGGCGCTCGTCGTCGTACAGCGTGCGCATCGACATCCGACCCGCGATCAGACCGTAGTAGAGCCTGTTGCGGATCATGAAGTGAACCGCGCCGTACGCGTTCACGGACGCACTGAGCGCCGCGTCCGCCATGGCCAGATTCGCGTATGACCAGGCGATGTGCTCGCGGATCGTGGTGATCGTGGGCGGCGCCATCAGTGCTGCGCGCTGCCATCCGCGGAGGGAAGCACTGGCGCTGCGTCCTCACCGGAGTCGGAGAGCTCGGCCTCGAGCTGACGTGCCGCCTGGTGCCAGCGTTCGGCTGCCTCCACCGACATCCTGTAGAACGCCTGTTGCGTGCCGTCTGCCGCCCAATCCGTGCTGAACGGCCAATTGCCTCGCTGGAAGCGATGCTTGATCACCATCGTCAGCCCGGCGAGCTGGGCTCTGGCCACCGGACGCGCTGCGCCGGCAACTTCGACGATTTCGGTCAGGCTGACCGCCTCCCCTGGCCGGTCTGCGCAGAGGTCAAGCGCCGCTCTCGTCGTCGCATTAGCCACGCGACCGAGTGCGACCAGATCGGCCACGGTCCACTCCACCTTCGGCAGCTTCTCGGTCGGCACCTCCGCGGTGGGCGTGCCCGGCGACACCATGGACTTCTCCAGGTCAGGCAACGGATACAGCTGCGAGAAAGTCACGAACACCTGGTCGGCGTGCTCGTACGGCTGGAAGCGGACAAGAGCAAGGTCGACGCCACGCTCCGCCAACCACACCACCGACGACATCACGATGGGTGAGAAGCCCTGCGCGATTACCACCACCCGCGGGTTGGCCAGCGTCTTATCGGAGACCAGCTCCGCATGAGCCTGCAACGCCTCCGTGGCCTGCTCCGGGGTCATGGGAGTACCGCGCGACGACGAGAAGGCCGCATGCGCCGAGGCCAGCGTGTCCAGCCGGAAGCGACTCGCCATCGCAGCGTACTTGATGACCTGCATCTCGACGGTGTCGGGAGCGATGCCCCGCTTGAGCTCGGCCACGACGAGCCGCCCATCCATGTCCAGACCGAGTACGTCGAGCCGGTTCTTCTGCGCGTCGCCGGCGACCACCCAGCCGTCGTACTCGACCGTGACGATCTTGACCCCCGCGCCGAGAATGACGGGATGCGCGATGATCCACTCCTGCAAGTGCGCCCGCTCCATCAGGCCGGCGGTCTCCAAGGATGTGACCTCGGCTGCCTCGGCCGTGTCGCCGCCGTCGGAGATCGCGAGCAGGACCTCGCCGCTGTCAGTGCTCATCTGTCGCCTCCCATGCCGACATCACCGTGGTCGTTATCGAACATGCGTGGTGTATCTTGAGCACTTCGGGCGTGCTGGCAAGTCCTCAGTGACCGCGTCGGGGTGAGTACCTCGCCATTCTGGCGCGATATGCGGCGAGATACTCTTCTGAACGGCCGCAGCGATGGGGATGTCGGCGAGGAACACCCTGACCTCCGCAGCCACCTCAACGAAGTCCTGGTCCTGACTGAAGAGGAGAATCACGTCGCATGAGCCTTCGAGGCCTGTCCGCACGATATCGAGCGCGATCCGAACGTCGATGCCCTTGTCCTCGAGCGCCGCGCCTTCAATCTGGGGTCCCGTTGTCCAGCCAGACGCGCTTACGACGGCGACGCAAGCGACGCACGGTGACGTCCACGCCTTGCGAGCGCATGCGGCGCAGCCGCGGTCATCTACGAAGTCAGACGCAGGCGCATACCTCGTCACACCATTCCTCCAAGAGATCGGCCTCCTCGAAGACGTGCACCGAAGCCTCGTGGAGCTTGTGCGTCGGCACCTCGAAGCGGGTCAGCCGCCAGACGAAGCGCTGTTGCAGCAGATTGACGCCGTAGGGCGACAGGCAGGCGATCCGAGGACTCTCCAGCAACCGCTGAGTCGAGGCCTTCCCGATCTAATCCAGTCCGGCCACACAGAGCCGGTCCGGCTCCACAAGATCCGGCAGCGGCATGAGACCGAAGTGCCCCGTTGACCACGCGGACTTGCCGACCGACCCGCCGGCAGTCACCGCTGCCGCGAGGATACCGGGCTCAAGCCGGGCCTCCCGCCCGCGCATGGAGCACGGATGCGCGACGACGATGGCCATCCGTCGTCGCAGGACGAATGCCCGGCTGGCCGTCCGCCGCCTCGAACACCTCGTACTCGGAGCGGAACTTGTCGCGCCAACCCGGCTGCCAAAGGTCGAGCACGGCCTCGCCTGTGGAGTGACCCGCGGCAACATCCACGATGTCGGGAAGCCGACCGGCCGCAGCCAGGTCGATGGCGGTCAGCGGCGCCCCTTGTGTAAGCGGCATCTCCATCCACGATGCTACGTCGCTGACGAGATGGTCGTCTCGTAGTGTCTCAACCAAGGCCACGATGCGCGCAACGTCGAGCAGATGCTCACCGGTCGGGGTCTCGCCCTGCCGCCACCTCCTCACGGCAGGCACCGACACCCCCGCAAGAGCCGCGATGTCCCGCCAGGCAAACCCGCACTCTGCCAGCTCGTTCAGCAGCCGGCCCATGCCCGCTTTGGCCAAGCGGCGTGCCCTGTAGTTGAGCTGCTGTTGCAGCATGTCCTGGTGGAAGTCGCGCGCCCGGCGATCCGTCTCGGCCACATCGTGGCCGAGCGGCCGGGTCCGACTGCGAAGCAAGCCGGCGTCCTCGACGAGATCGTCGATGGTACGCGTGCGGGAGACTTGCTCCGGCACGCTGGTCTCGGCGCCGGTGACCCGTGTCTGATCCTCGATCACGCCATCAGGCATTGTCGGGCTCCTTCATGAAGACCTCGTTCTGCAGTCTGTCGGTGATGAGGAGGTCGAACAGCTTGCGCACCGGAGCCCTGAGCTCGTCGCACGTGTCCGCCAGAGAACTCGGATCGAACTCGGGGATGTCGAGCGGCTCCCAGAACGAGTCGAAGTCGAGCACGAAAAAGGGGCCCGGAGCTGGAGGCGCAGGGCGGCTGAGGCTGCCTCGAGGGTCGACGGCGTATCCCTGACGGGCGCCGTACCGGAGAACCAGGCTCCGCTGTCGTCCGGTCACGTACCGCGCCGCCCCGTCCCACGCTGCCGGCAGGTACTCGTGCGCGATCATGGCCTCGAGCTGTGGCGGCAACAGTGTTGCGTCCAGCCACTCGCTCCACGAAGCCAGATGCTGCTCGTCTACCTGCGGCACATGGATCTCGTCGATGTACCGTATGCCCACGCGGGCGATGCCGTCTGGCGAGAGAAGCTCCGCGGCGGCGTCGAACACGCGCCGGAGCACGGCGCGAAACTCCAGATAGTGCCGGTATGCCGTCGTCTCAACCGTAACGCTGGTGGAAGTGATTGCCACCGACAACGTGCGGTCGCGAACGGTGAACCGCGGGACCACGACCTCCTGGAAGGCCTGCTGGGCAGGCGCACCCGGGCCAAGCGCAACACCGAACTGCCGCAGCTTCTGCGCCTCGATCACCCAATCATCGCCAAGAGAATCTCGGAACGAGCGCTGCAGAGGCAAGGGCAAAGGGCGGTCGGCCGCCGCCTCCGGAAAGCGCACCTCGACGGCCACAAGCGCCAGTGGTGCGTTGAAGTACACCTCGTGCATGTCGGTCATGGTGCTCCCTTCGCCGACCGGGGTGAAAGCAATACTGTAAGCAGAACGTATCATTCCCGATTGGCTGCCGACAACACCTGGACGACGTGAGACCGTGGACCACGACACCCTATCGGGGTCGTTACAGAGACGGAAGAGCAGACCCGGTGGACGTTTGGCGAAGGCCAGGCGCGCCGAAGAACGGCCGCTGAGTCAGCCCGCGAGTACCCGATGGCGGACGCTGACGGTGATCGCTGGCGGAGAGTCTGCAAAGGCGTCGGCGTCCCGCGTGTCAGGTGGAGAGGCTCGCCGTCCCCGAGGTGATGAACGCAGCCCTGTCCGTGGCAACGCGACCCATGCGCCCAACGTCCGGGTGATCGTAGAAGTAGCCGCTGTGGACGGCGCGCCCGGCGGGATCGCCCTGAAGCCGTGCGGCGAGGGCTGCCAGAAGTCGACCTCGTCCGGCGGTTCGGCGCGATGCAGGAAGTGGCTGAACCAGCCGAAGTCGGTGTTGGCGACGAACGCTCGCAAGGCCTAACCACGACCTCGCCACGGTTCGCCGGGCAGACGCGACACGAGCCGATCGAGCACGAGGTCGCCGGCGGCGTCGACATCGTAGACGTCACCGTCGCGAAGGAGCGGCAGGACGTCACTGCGAAAGGCGGCTGAGGCAACCTTCTCGCTGAGATTCGCCTCAAACATGGCCCTGGTGACCGCCGCTCCATCCGACGCCATGTAGCGCTGGAAGCACTCGACGATGCCGCCGGCATCGACGTCGAGATCCGCCAGCGCGGCCCACAGGTCGTACAGATCCCGACCCTTCTTGCGCTGGTACAGCGCGCGCAGCTTGGTGCCCAGCAACTCCTCGACGTGGTAGGTAGTGATGGCGGCCGCAGCCGTGTGCCACAAGGTCGCAACGGAATAGTCGACGGCATGGAGCCCGCGGCAGGTGAAGTGCTCACGCGTGTTGATCTCGACCTTCACCCTCATACGCTGCACGGGAAGCGCGGTGGTGTCGAAGCGATAGAGCAACTTCACGCTGTCGGCGTTCTGCCTCCAGCTCGGCTCACCAAGCCACGGGTCGAGCGCTTCCCGGATCGAGTTGAGGGCCGGGCCGATCGGCCCGGCCCTGAGCTGCACAAGGTCGATGTCCTCCGAGTAGCGGCCCGGCGGCTCGAAGTGGAGCTTGTGCAACGCCGTGCCGCCGCGGAAGGCGAGCGACTCGGCGACCACTGGGTGGGCGTACATCTCGACGAGTGCTCGCGAGATGACGAGGTCCTGCTCGACCTGCGTATCCGACGGCCACGGCACCTGCGTGCGCCACGCGGTTATGTGTGCTCGGGGGATCACGCGTCGATGTCGATGGTCTCGTTGGGCACGATCCGCCACGGAATCGTCGCTCGCCCCGTGACGGCCGGCAGGCCGGGAGCCAGCGGAACCGGGCGGACCCGCTTGCTCGCCAACTCCCTCGTCAGAGGATCGCCGAGCTGCTGCTCCCCAACAAGGTCGAGGAGATAGCCGAGCCGCTGGATCTCGGGCGTGGGCCGCGATGCCGCAAGCTCGCGCAGCGCATCCGCCTGCAGGCTCTCAGCGAGGTCTGAAAGGACGGCTGCAACGTTGCTCAGGCCTCCGGCGGGCGCGACGAAGCGCACGAGGTCGAACGCCGTGGCCTCGGGTGTGGACACCCGCATGTATCCAGTGTCGGTCTGGGCCAGGTCGACGGGCACGGTCTCTGCGTCGTGGCTGACGTGAAAGTCGATGCGCACGCGCCCGGCCTCGGCCGGGCGCATCGGGCGGTCAGTGACGACCTGGAAGCGCATCGGTTGCTGGTGCGCCGCCCCATGGACCGCCGCCGCAGTTAGAAGGGCGACGTAGTACGGCCGCCCGACGAAACGCATGAGGTCGTCGATGAACCAGCTCGCCGGGGGACAGCCCGGCTCGCGGTACTCAGGAGGGACGATGACGTTGAAGCCTCTGCGAGGCGTCGCGATGCGACGGCTCGAGCGAAGGCGCCGGAGCGCTTCGGCCACGGCGCGCGCGGAAGACGCTACCGACGCCCGCGCCTCGGCGTCGGTGAATGAGTAGCGTCCCCTACCCTGCAAGCTCTCGATGAAATGCAATGTATCTGGCGTATCTGCCATACTGTTTGCAAACACTACCGGAATCTGCGTGTTTCTGCAAATGACATGGCGTTGTATGAACCGCCCCGGCTTCAGTGGAGGCTCTCTTCTTTGAGTCTCTCCTCTTCCCGCGTGGCAGCAGAGAGAGCATAGTACGTCTGCTCGAACTCCGCCGGTGGGACGTAGCCGATCGGCT
>Ga0255347_1005799_pt1 | contig 13791 bp, 18 predicted proteins | sample wastewater_treat_2_FD_192479 | JGI IMG/M metagenome (GOLD analysis project Ga0255347, IMG submission 192479) | Wastewater microbial communities from Lulu Island WWTP, Vancouver, Canada - plant24 | ecosystem: Engineered > WWTP > Wastewater > Unclassified | place: Canada: Vancouver, British...
CTGCAGAGCCGACTGGTAGGCTTCCAGGGCCTCCACCGGGCGGCCGAGGTGGGCCAGGGCATCCCCCTTGTTGGTCCAGAGCCCGGCATCATACCGGGCATCATTCGGGTGCTTGCGCACCTCGCGATCTGCCAGGCGGACGACCTCTTCGTAGACTTTCATGGCCTCATCAGGGTTTCCCTTCTCCTGCAGGTTCACCCCCTTCTGGAGGAGGGCATAGAGATCGTTGGCATTGATGGCCAGGGCACGGTCGTACGCATCGATGGCGGCCTGGTAATCCCCCCGGGCATGGAGTGCATCTCCCTTGTTGTTCCAGGCTGCGGAATAATAGGGATCAATGTCCAGTGCCTTCTGGAACGCCTGCACTGCGTCCTCGTTCCTCCCTGCCTTCATGTCAGCCAGGCCAAGCTTGTTCCAGGCGATGCTCTGGTAAGGGTCGATGCCGAGGGCCTCGTTGTAAGCATCGATAGCCTCAGCGTACCGCTCCTGGGCGGCCAGGTCATCCCCTTTCCGCACCCAGGTCTGGGCAATCTCGGACGCGGTATCTGCCAGGGCAGGTGCAGCAAGGACCGCGAAGACCAGGCCTGCAAGGATGAGGCATAGGGCGGCTCTCCGGAGGTTGCCTGCTGCGTTCGTTTTCATAGGCTCCTGGTGATTATGTTTGGCCCTTCGGGATATTATAATACCGAGAACCCGTGAACCGGGCTTCAATAGCTTTCCGGCTATCCCATGCAAAAACCCGGGAACAGGATCTGGCTTTTCTCCGTCAGCCCAGGGAATAATGGGGGAGATTCTTTAAGGCAGCACTATCAGGCATCGTGCGATAACCCGTGATGGGGCAGTGATGAGCTACTTCGCCCCGGCATCGGCTTCCCACAACCCGAACGTGTTGCCCTCTGTGTCCTGGCAGGTTGCTAGGTAACCCATCTGCGGTACTGCCATCTTTTCAACGAGTACGCTGCCGCCAAGGGTTTTCACCTGCCTGATGGCAGCTTCGATGGACCGAACATCGAAATAATTTACTATCCGCTGCGAGGGATCCATCCTTTTCCCTAATCCTCCACCGACTCCGGGTGTTCCATCCAGGTTCGTGGTGGTAATCAGGTGGTACGGCATCTCCGGGTAGGATTCAAATTTCCAGCCGAACAGTGCGGAGTAGAATTTCATCGCCCTCCCGGGGTTCTCCGCGGGAACATCAAAATGAACAATCGTTGACATCAGGTAATCCCCATTCTAATTCAGGTGTATGATCAAAAAAATTTCCCTTCAGAAGGGGCAGGGGCATGGTCCCGGGGATGTTTGGAGAAAGCAGGATTTCGCAACCTTTTTTAATTAATTATCAGAAGTGTAAAAGCATGAAACTCATTATGGCTGTTATCCCTCTAATCTTCGCGCTCGTTACTACTACGGCTTGTATAACACCATTCTCCGGCAGTCCTTCATCGGGTGGTATACCGGCAGCAGTTCAGGATACTCCTTCAATTTCCCCAGCTATGATGATAAATAACCTGAGTATCACTCCAACGGTCTCCACAGGCCACATAGAGGTTCTGGTCCAGGGCGGCTCAGATACGAACCTCACCATGCTCATCATTGATATCATTTCCCCTTCCGGAACGAAGTCGACATTGACCGTGAATGTACCAACGCAGGGTGAGGCAAAATTAACATCTGCAGCTTCAGGAAGGCAGCATATCGTGGTTACCGGGCAGTTTTCAGATGGGTCTCAGCAGTTGGTATATGATAACTATGTGGATGTTCCTGGTTAACCTCAACAGCACGGGTATCCCTCGGGAAATGAGGGATAGGCCTCACAGTTTTTGGCTTTTCAACCTGGATCACCAGTCGTAGGTATTTATCTGGACCAGAGTGACAGTGTGTCGGATACTCGGGCGGAATTTACAGCAGAATAGATACACTGCCATTCCACATATATCAGCATTAAAATGGCATTACAAAAAATTTTTTTTCCTCGCATTATGAGATGAAAGTGCAGGGATACGACGTGTGAGTTCAGCCCAATCGGTGCCAATGGTTGCTTTGATGATTTCCTTTATATCCGCAAAAGCAGGGTCAGGCATTACCGATTGCCAAATTCGGGTCATGTTCTCACGATCATCATGCCCTATTAAAGGATATAGCCACGCCACCACCTCATGGAATCGTTCTGGAGGAACCTTGCTGGCCAGAATACCCAAAGCTTTCCACTGCTCAGGCAAAGAGATTCGTTCCCGGAAAATTCTGTAGAGATGGGTATCTTCCTTATAAAGGTGGATATCAAGATGAAAACGGAAAACCGCGGTAGCTCGGGCTGTTTTTAAAGGATCGCGCGAAGCATATGAATTATTCAATTCATCAAATGCCATGTCCAGACCATTGTGATCTTTCACATAGGGTTCGGCAACGAGAGGAGCCACATTTTCTACTGCGGGAAAGATACCCACTTCTTCTCCTGCAGCATGCCAGACCAGAATTTCATTAAAGAACCGAAAACGCTCGATAATGGGTGCTAGACCATCCTTTCCTTTTGCTGCCTCGAATGCGGCGGCATCGATACGATTTAGATCGATTCTTAATGCGTTATGAAATGCCCGGATTGCATCAACAGGTTCAACCATTGAGAGTTATCCAGCAGTCTGCCTAAATAATACTATGTTCCTAAAATTTTTCCCCTAAATTTCGTTCATTTCCACCGATATTTTTGTTTTTGGTTATCATTTTTTAGAGGGATTATTATCTAATAATCAGAACTTTCAGCGGTGAAAGAGGTTTGTTCAACAAAAGTGGGAAAAGAATCCAACCGGAATAGTGTCCCTCCATACGATTGTCGAAAGACTATCTTCATCCGGTTGGTGAGAAGGTCAATGTCACGAGATGGCTCACGGAGCCTCGCATGCGTTTTAATTGTTTTTGAGCAATAAGGTTGAACAACCAAATTCTTATATCGATGTCCCTGCCCGCCTGGAAAAACTCGAAGTAGAGCTCGCTAAAATGAAGAATCTCCTTGAAATTGATAATGGGCTCGCTGAGATTCGAACTCAGGACCTCCGCCGTGTGAAGGCGACGTCATAACCAGCTAGACCACGAGCCCGAATGCATCGACCGGGAATCGAACCCGGGCTATAGGCTTGGAAGGCCTAAGTCATGCCTCTAGACCATCGATGCAATGCGCCTTGTATCTTTGGAAATGATGGTTATTATGTCTTTTCCCTGAGCGTTCGCCCGGTTTCCGGGCCCCGGTGGCCGGGCCCTGCTTCCCTCGGAAAATGAGAAAGTCATTGGAGGACAGGCATCACGGAACAGACATCCCGGCAAGCTCCATCTCCACCTTTTCGAGGTTGGCGATCCGCTTCTCAAGGGGCGGGTGGGTGGAGAAGAGCTCCATCAGCGTGTTTCCCGAGAGTGCGGGGATGATGAAGAAGGCATTTGCGCTTTGAACCGCCTGTTTCTGCTCGGGCGGGACATGGTCCATCCTCCCGCTGATCTTCTCGAGGGCAGAGATGAGATCTGCGGGCCTGCCCGTGATGTAGGCGCTTCCCCGGTCGGCAGCAAACTCCCTGTACCGCGAAAGGGCCATGATCAGCAGCTGGCTCACGAAGTATACGATGATGGCCACAATGCCGGCGATGATCCATGGGTTATTCCGGTCGCGGGAGAACATGCTGGCGAACAGGAAGTTGTTCATGGTCAGGGCGGCTATCATGGCCACGAAACTGGCGATGGTCAACGTGAGGACGTCCCGGTTCTTGACATGGGAGAGCTCATGGGCGATGACCGCCTCGAGTTCCCGCGGGGAGAGGAGGCGCATGATGGAATCGGTCACCGCAACGACGGCGTGCTTCGGGCTCCGCCCCGTTGCGAACGCGTTCGGCACGGGGGTCTGCATGAGGGCGACACGGGGCTTTGGGATGTCCGCCTCTGCAGCCAGCCTCTCAACCATGCTGTGCAGTTCAGGGTACTCTTCCGGCTCAAGAATCCTGGCCCTGGTGCTCCACAGGACCAGCCTGTCCGAGAAGAAGTACTGGATAAAGGCCATCGCGAAGACCAGGATGACCAGGAAAGGCAACCCAACGCCCAGCATGGAGAGCACGGCCAGGAAGACCAGGTATACTAAAAAGAGCAGGAACATGGTCAGCCAGACCCTGAGCGTGAGCCCGTAATCGCGCTTCCAGTATTTCATATTGCAAATAAGTTAGGACTGAAAACCTATAAACATTCCCTATCTGACATGGCAAATAACCCTGAATTTGACTTCGAACGGGGAAAAGGATGCATTAAAGCGGATGGGCGCTCCCTGGGCGACCCGTTCTTCCCCGCTCATCCTTAATATGCACAGGGGACCGATATTGCTAAGACAGTGGTAGAAAATGGTGCTCGACGAGATAACCATAAGCAGAGCAATTGTGGCATCCCAGGCGGAAAAATTTCTTGATTACCTGGATATGGACGTCGCGGTGGTGGGAGGGGGGCCCTCAGGCCTCACTGCTGCCGCTGTCCTCGGCGGCCAGGGGTGGAAGGTCGGCCTGGTGGAGAAGAAGCTCTCCATCGGCGGGGGCATGTGGGGCGGGGGCATGATGCTCCCCCGCATCGTGGTCCAGGAAGAGGCCCGGGGGCTCCTCGACCGGTTCCACATCAGGTACACGGAATTCCGGGAGGGTTACTACGTTGCTGCATCGGTGGAGGCCGTGTCCAAGCTCACGTCCGCAGCCTGCGATGCCGGGGTGGAGTTCTTCAACCTCTTCTCGGTCGAAGACGTTATGATCCGGGGTGATGGGCGCCTCTCCGGGCTGGTCGTGAACTGGACGCCGGTTGAAATGGCGGGCCTGCATGTCGACCCCCTTACCCTGGGGTGCCGGTACGCGGTGGATGCTACAGGGCATGACGCGGTACTGGCCCGCCTGGTAGAACGGAAAGGCGGCGACGTCAGGGTTCAGGGAGAGGGGTTCATGTGGGCGGACCGGGCCGAGTCCCGGATCCTCTCCCATACCCGGGAGATCTTTCCCGGCCTCGTCGTATGCGGCATGGCAGCAAATGCCGTTGCCGGGGAGAACCGCATGGGGCCGGTCTTCGGGGGCATGCTCCTCTCCGGGGAGCGTGCCGCGTCCCTCGTGGCAGAGCGCCTCCGTTCCGGATGACAATCAAACCGCCTGCGTAAACTTTTTTGTCGATTCCGGGCGATACAACTACCATGATTGATGCTGACGCCGATGCGCTTGCGGACGTGGCGTATGGCATCTTTGAGCACCTGCTCAACGCCCGCCTCCGCACGCAGGGCCTGTACCTGTTCTCCCTGGTGGAAGGGGAGTCCGACTTCCGCTCCGCGTTCGAGGAGGTGTTTGCCGATTTTTCTGCCGAATACCCGCAGCTGGCCGGGGCGCTCCTCCGCCGGTGCCCGGACCGGGACACCATCTATGCCATGATACAGAAGGGTGAGGGCGTCGTACCATCAAAGACCACCCAGATGTACTGGATAGTCCAGGATGCTCCCAGCAGCCCTCCTGACGCTATCGAGGACGAGCGGGCTGGCAAGTGGCTGATCTTCACCGAGCCGGACCAGGTCGATGCAGCCTGGCGCAGGGTGCGTGATGCGACCGTGGCAGGAACCCTCGGCATCTCTGCCAAGGTAAGCACTGCCAAGCCAAACCCCGATTCACGGGACACCCGGAAGGTCATTTATGTCTATACCCGGGACTGGGCGGATGAGGGTGACGTGATGAGGGTCCGTGAAAAGCTGCGGGAGCTCGGGTTCACCGACCGGATCGGGTACAAGCGTAACATCGAGACATTTGCCGGCGAATACGCTGCAAAGGGAAAAAAGGTCACCTACTACAGCGCCTGACCCTGAATTCGGCTGATCAGCACAAAACAAAAAAATTCACATGAATCCCTCGGAACACAGGCATACACGATGAAAATGCCGGAGGCACTTTTCACAGAAAAAAGATGTTTTTGCAGGGGTGAACCCTGGCGGCAACCGGTATCAGGCCTTCCGCTCCTTGTTCTTGGGGCGGAGGTTCGGGTACCCGCATTTCCTGCACCTGGTCGCGCGCATTGCGTTTCTGGCGTTGCAGCGCATGCAGATCTTTACGTTCAACAATTTCGCTTCTGCTTCCGGGAATCTCGCCATGATGGAACTCCACGTTATTTCGGTCTTAGTATAAACGCTCCCCGTCCACTTAACCGTTATGCTGAACCCGGGGCCCCTTGCACATCCCCGGACTGCCCCTCCAGCCACTCCCGCATGGCCAGGAGCGCCCGGGCACGGTGGGATAGCCTGCTCTTCTCGGCAAGGGTCAGCTCTGCCAGGGTCCGCCCCCTGTACTCGAATATGGGGTCATACCCGAACCCACCGGTGCCCCGCCCGGTTACCACCCGGCCATCGATCCTCCCCCGGAACACCCGGATCCCCGACGAGCCGGCAAATGCAATGGCCGTCTCAAAGTACGCGCTCCGGTCGGGCATCCCCTCGACCAGCTTCAGGATACCGGGGTTTCCAATCGTCTTCTGCACGTACGCCGCGTATGGACCGGGGAACCCGTTGAGGGCCCGGATGCAGAAAGCGGTGTCGTCCACGAGCAGCGGCTCACCCAGGGCCTCGTAGGCGAACGCCGCCTTCTGCCTGGCGATCTCCCCAATATCATCGTCGCGGTACTCCGGGCATTCCAGGCATACGTGGGTGACGTCAGCCACCCCCGCAAAGAACGCGGCAACCTCGGCTGCCTTGTTGGGATTGCTGGTCACTACCAGGATCTTCAGAGGTATCGCCCCCGCTGCTCGATCTCCCGCTCCCGCTCCAGGACTTCTGACGCGCCCGGCAGGGTCTCCTGGTAGCCCCGGCAGAACGCCTCCCGGAGCCCGGGGAAATCATCCGTCATGCTCGCTATGGTCTGGAAGAGGACGTGCACGTCCACCCCCCTGCTCTCGAGCTCGTTCGAGACCGCTGCAAGACCGAAGTCGATGAGCACGCAGCGGCCGTCCCGCATCACCATGTTGCCGGGGGTCAGGTCCCCGTGCACGATCCCGGCCGCGTGCAGCAAACCGACCGTCCTCCCTGCTTCCTGCAGGCTGGTCTCACCCATCGCTTCCCGAAGCAGTTTCCCCTGTACACGCTCCATGTGCAGGGTGTCGGCGGTCACGTCCGTGATGACCGGGGTGGGGACCCCGGCCCGGCGGGCCATGGAGATCAACCGGGCCTCTGCACGGGTCCGCTCAATTATCAGGCGGCGGTCAAGGGCTGGCTGCCGGTACGACTTTGAGAACCTCCTCTTGTGGACGCCCCGGTCGCTGATGGTCACGACCGCCTCCGCCCCCCTGGCACACCGGGCCTCGCTGCTGTCCTGCCGTGCGGGGGGCCAGGGATCATCGTCCCTCCAGGTGACTTCCACCTGGTCGGAGCGGAACCCCGGGCGGACGTGGGTACTCCCGGGGTCCATGGCACACCCGTGCTCCAGCATGATCCTGCCGGTATAGGCGATCATGGCCCCATTGTCCCCGAGGTATCGCACCTCCGGTACCGCGAAAGATGCTCCCCTCTCCTCGCACATGGTGCGGAGCATCTCCTGGAGCCGCGAGTTAGCCCCCACCCCCCCGACCAGGAGCACCGCCTCCTTTCCCGCATGGGCGAGAGCACGCTCGGTCACCTCCACGCACATAGCGAAAGCCGTCTCCTGGAGGCTGTAGCAGATGTCGGCAAGATCAGCGCTGCTCTCCTGGGCAGCGCTCACCAGGCCTGAAAATGCCAGGTCCATCCCCTTCACGGTATAGGGGAACGGGAGATAGCTTCCTTTCCGGGCCATCTCCTCGATTGCCGGCCCGCCGGGATAAGAGAGGCCCCGGCTGCGGGCGAACTTGTCCAGGGCATTGCCGAGTCCGATATCCAGAGTCTCCCCGAAAATTCGGTACCGGCGGTTCAGGTACCCGATCACCTGGGTATTGGCCCCGCTCGCATAGAGAACCACCGGGTCCCTGCACCCTGTGGCATAGCGCCCGATCTCCACGTGGGCCACGCAATGGTTCACGCCGACGAGGGGGACACCCAGGGTTATGGCCAGTGCCCGTGCCGCTGTCGCTACCGTGCGAAGACAGGGGCCGAGGCCGGGTCCCATCGAAAAGGCGACCCCGCAGACCTCCGACGGGTCGGTCAGGACCCGGGAGATCACCGACCGCATCTCTGCAGCATGGTGCTGGGCAGCCTCCCGGGGATGGATCCCCCCCTGGGACGGTTTGTAGGGCTTTGAATAGAGAGCGACGAGGTCATCGCCGAAAAGAGCGGCACTGAGGTTCCAGGCAGTCCCCTCAATCCCCAGGACCTGTCCAGAAACAGGCATCAATGGCATTCCCGGGAAACCCGGTCCTGTTATTTCTTAAACTCTGTATATCCGCACTTGCCGCAGGCCATGCGGTCCTTGTGCTCGGCCAGGATTACCCCGGGGCCGCAGCGCGGGCAGAATTTTCTGCCGAAACTGACCTTCCCGGAATCCACCTTATAATAGGTGCTGCGGTGAACGCCGGCCTCTTTTGCCTTCTTTGCCGCCATGCCCGGTCAGGCCTCCTCAGCCTTCGCCTTGGGCATTCCCCTGCTCAAAATGTGGCTTCGCTCCACCTTGTTCCTCTGCTCCTCGGTGTCGTAGACGCGGGCGTAGCCGGAGCACTCGGTCTTTCCGAAACTGGTCTTTAATGAGTCCAGTGCCACCTGCTTCTCCTGAACAGAAAGGAGAGCTGATAGCTTTCCGATCACCTGCACCCTCGTTGGGGTGGGGCCGTCGAAGCGGAGGTTGAAGCCGACCTCCCTCCTGCCGAGCAGTTCATTCCTGGTTTCCCTGGTGACCTCGATTTCCATCGGTATCCTCTCATTATACGCATTGAACTTATTTATAATCTAGCTCCCTGCCTGTCGGAGCGCCCGTTTTGGGGGTATTCCGGTTTCACAGCCTCTTCAAAGCAGGAGAACAACTCCCGGGCCTTCCGCACGGCCCCGGCGTCGACCACCCGGAGTACCACACCCTCGCCGGGCTGGCCATAGAGGACCACCCCCCCTTCCGGCGCGGCCATGACCAGGGGTATGACGGCGAGGTCCTCCTCCCCCTCCACAACCACGAGGGCCGGCGGGCCGGCAAGCGCCTCCTGGAGGGCCTGGATCAGCTCGTCGGTAATGGTCCCCGGGGGGTTGCGGGCATGGATAGTGCGTGGGAATGCCCCCGGGATGCCTCCACAGGGAAGACGCATGGTATGGCCGTCGATGACCGCTACCTCGGGGGTGACGCCGAGTTCCAGGGAGCGGCGGGTCACGATATCCCCCACCGTATAGACCTTCCGCCCGGCCAGGTCGGGCAGGAGCTCCCTGATATCGGGGGTGAGCCTCCCGAATGGCTTTCTGAAGAAATGGCGCTTCTCTTCAGGGAGGCGGCGCATTCAGCGGACCTTCAGGGCATATCTGCCGGGGAGATTGATATTCATCCTGGCGGCGATCTCGGATCGCGCGGGGTCAATGATGACCAGGTACCCGGTCCAGTCGGTGGAGAGGTTGGAACTCCCGCATACGGCGCACGCCTCCCCCTCCACGACCCGGTGGCAGTCCCTGCATACCTGCACCATTTTCTTCCTAACGGCTGCCACGCTCGCCACCCTTCTCCTTCTCCTTTTCCTTCTGCATATCCTCTTCAAGCCACCTGGCTGTGCCAAGGCCTGTCTGGCGCATGGTCAGCCCGATCTTGCTGTCCCTGGGCTCGCGTTCGTTGAGCGAGAGGGTAACCACCCGCACCCTGACCGGCTCGCCCACGCCGATGAACCGCTTTGACTCCTGGCAGATAAGCCGGGCGTTCTTCTCATCGTAATTGATGTATTCGTCCGAGATCTGGCTCACATGCAGCATGGCATCGATGGGGCCGAGGCTGATGAAAGCCCCGAAACTGGTGGTCTCCACCACCAGCCCCTCGGCAACCTCCTGGAGGGCCAGGCGGAGTACTACCGCCTCGAATTCCACGTCATAATACACCGCTCCATCGCCGGGTACGATCTCCCCTTCCCCGATCTTCTGCACCCGGGTGATGGCAATAAAAATCCGATCTCCTTGTCGATACTCCCTTCCAGGTGCTCCTGCAGCACGTCCAGGATCACCCGGGAAAGCTCTTCCCCCAGCCGGTGCGGCGGAACCCGCACCTTGTCTACCAGTTGAATCTTATAATACATGCCGCCACTATCTCCTCAACAGCTCCAGTCTCTTCTGCTGCTTCAATGTTATGACCGGGACCCCCGCCGAGAGCAGTGCATTCCGGAGCGTCCTGTCGCTCGTGACGACCATGCACCCATGGTCCCGGGCAAAACGGTTGATACGCTCGTCAACTGAACCCTCCTCATACCCGCTCTCCACTTCCCGGCATTGTTCAGCGAGCCTGAGGGCCGCACGGGCTGCGCTCCCACCGCTCCCCCGGCCCCGGGAGAGGCCGCGCAGCTCGTCCCGGACTTCTGAAAGTATACATGGTTCATATGCCCCGATAAGGCTTGCCAGCTCGGTGAAGAGGTCCACCTGGAACTGGAACGGCATCATCAGGGCATTGGCATCCAGGAGCACCCTCACTCGGTGAGGACTCCCATCCCTATCAGCCGCCACCTGCCCCCCATTTGCCGGCTGATGGCTATCCTGGCACCAATCTCCGCACATACCGGCCGTTTCAGCGTGGTCTCGACCACGTCTTTCCGTGTGTTCACCACGATTCCCACGGTGACCGCTGTCCCGACTGAGAGCATCAACGGTTCGTGGTGCTTCAGGGGCTCTATACTGGTCTCGGCGCTGATGCCGACCACCCGTTCCATCAGGGTCACCCGGAACCGGAGCTTCTCCCAGACCGGAGGGAGGGTTCCCGTGTGCCCGGCCACCTGGCCGGCCAGGGCGTCGCTTTTGGTAAGGGCCGGGTCAAGCTTGGTCCCGATGCCAAGGAGACCGCCAGGGCGGGCCTCGGCAACCTTCTTGTGCCCTGCATTGATGGTGGTGATCTTGGTCTGGATGGGCTCCCAGCGGATGCGGTTCTCGGACTGGACCTGTCTCCCGGGCCGGATCTCGATATCATCCCCCTCCCTGAGCACTCCCCTGACAAGGGAACCGCCGATGACCCCGCCCTTCATATCCCTGTAGTTCGAGCCCGGCTTGTTGATATCAAAGGAGCGGGCAACCAGCATCAGGGGGGGAGCATCCGGGTCGCGGGCCGGTTCGGGTATGGTCTGGTCCAGGGCCTGGACCAGTGCCCCGATGTTGATGCCCTTTTGCGCCGAGACGGGGATGATGGGGGCGTTCTCGGCGATGGTGCCCTTGATGAAGGCCCGTATCTGCTCGTAATGGCGCAATGCATCCTTCTGTGTCACCACGTCGATCTTGTTCTGCACGATGACGATCTTCCTGATCCCCACCAGCTCGAGGGCCATCAGGTGCTCCTTGGTCTGGGGCTGGGGACAATCCTCGTTTGCAGCAATGACCAGCATCGCACCGTCCATCAGGGCCGAACCCGAGAGCATGGTGGCCATCAGGGTCTCGTGCCCGGGTGCGTCCACGAACGAGATCGAGCGGAACGGGACTCCTTTCTTGCCGCAGGCCGGGCAAACCTGCCTGGTGCTGAAGGCATCGGCTCCATCGCACCCCTCGCACCGGTAGAATGTAGCATCGGCATATCCCAGCCGGATGGAGATCCCCCGCTTGATCTCCTCGCTATGCCTGTCGGTCCAGGTCTCGGTCAGGCCATAGACCAGCGTGGTCTTGCCATGGTCTACATGGCCGACGACACCGATATTGACGCTTGGTATGGTCACATCATGCAACGGCAATCAACTCTCCCTACTCTATATAAAAACGCTCCTACTTAATACCCTGTGACCAGGGGTATTTTTACCGGAATCCAGGCTTGTTTGGCCGGATATCACGCCAACTCAGGGAGAAAAGCCAACCAGCTTTGCCCGGTCACCATGAGCGCCGGGGAACTGCTGCTGCTATCGGGGCCTGCACCAGGACACGCGTATAAGCCATAGGATAGAACAGATAGCCCTCCTCACGCAGCGGATCGCGGATGATGATACCGTCACCCTCCCGTTCAGCAACGACCGTGTAAGAATAATAGCGCAGGCGCCTGACCTCCGGGAGATCCTCGATTCCTTCAAGCGATCCCGGGTCAACCCCGGCGGTTTTCAGGAACCGGCCTGCCGGTTCGGGTTCCCTGCCAATCCTCCACCGCCAGACCTCCCAGGCCCCCGGGGTCTCACGGAGCTCCAGCCACCTGAAGGGGTGAAACGAGGGAATGGTCCTGCCCGGGCTCTTCCTGGCCATATACACTTTCAGGCCCCCGCTGGCGAGGATGAATGACGCCACGAAAACGGCGTAGAGTGCGAGTTCCCGCTGGCCTGCAGCCTTTCCCAGCCAGAGCCCCAGGAATGCCAGGCTTGTCCCGAAGAGGACCAGGCTCGGCCCCGGGAATACCCCAAGGGTAAATTTCCGGTCGGTATACGGGTATAAAAGGGGAATCCCCGGGTAGGCCAGGGCATCCAGGAAGAGGTGGGAGAGCGCCCCTGCCCATGCCATGAAGAGGACCAGGACCAGGAGAGGGGAAGTCAGGTGCAGCATGCCTGCCCCGGCCAGCCAGGCCCCGGTCGCGGCAACAAGCGCCCCGGTAACGCTGTGGGTGAACCCGCCGTGGCTGAAGATGAAGAGTCTCGGGTCGCGGTCTGAAAAGGCTGCAAGGACGATGTCAAGGTCCGGGATCACCGCTCCCGCCATGGCAAAGAGGATCGGCGTGTTCCCGAATGCGGCGGGGAAGACCATCCAGGCCGAGAGTGCGTGCGTGATCGCGTCCACGGGATCAATGGTTGTCGGCGCAGGACAAAAGCGGTTCGGACAGGGAATAACCATGGTCTGCCATCTGCGCCACCTGACGGGAGGGCCACCGGATCTCCCGGGTCTGCGCCGGGGACAAAACGGACATGATCCTGTTCTTGTTACAAAGTGTTACTCGCCGCCGAAAATTTATAGCATAATGAGGGGTGAGATCAGTGAAGAGAATTTTCGGGGATGCACATGACCGTAGAGAGCGAACTCTCCAGGATAGGGATCTCCCTTCCCAGGAATCTCCTGGATAAATTCGATGAGATTATCAATTACCGGGGGTACTCGTCCCGGTCTGAAGGGATACGGGACGCGATCCGGAGCTATATCACGTATTATAAATGGATGTCAGATGTCAAGGGCGAGCGCCAGGGCGTAATCACCATGATTTATGACCATGACCAGCGGGGGCTCCTGACCACCCTGACTGACATCCAGCATGAATTCATGGGCACCATCCAGGCGTCCCTGCACTCCCATGTTACCACGGATCGATGCCTGGAGGTCATCCTGGTCCGGGGGGACGGGTCCGTGCTGAAGTCCCTTGCCGAGCGGCTGATGTCCCAGAAAGGGGTGGAGTCGGTGAAACTCACCACGATACCGCTGAACGATTAGCCGCCGCCCTCGCAACTCTGGTCTATGTGGGAGAGGGCCTCCTGGAACCCCGAATCTGACAGGAACTCCCGTTCTTTCTTCAGCCGCTCGATGCTATCGTCACGCTGCTCTGTTACCCGCTCACCCGCTCCTACCGCTTCTACCAGCTGGTCGATGCGGTAGAAGAGGTGGGTGGTGTCCAGTTCGGCAAAGAGATCCCCCTTAATAGTCTCCAGCCTCATGATCCGCCCGGTGGTCCCGGTGCGGGGATACCGCGCCCGCATCCCGACTGCCGCTTCTTCCGCGATCATATACACGATCCGGCGCGTGCAAAC
>Ga0255347_1005801_pt1 | contig 13787 bp, 16 predicted proteins | sample wastewater_treat_2_FD_192479 | JGI IMG/M metagenome (GOLD analysis project Ga0255347, IMG submission 192479) | Wastewater microbial communities from Lulu Island WWTP, Vancouver, Canada - plant24 | ecosystem: Engineered > WWTP > Wastewater > Unclassified | place: Canada: Vancouver, British...
AAATATCTCATGTCCTTCAAGCAATTCATCTTCCTGATGAGTATGCCAAAGGTACAGTACGCATCTCGTTAGGGAAACAAAATACAGAAAGTGATATTATCAAAATTGCCGAATCACTGAAACAAATATTAACACCGAAATAAGGGGGCAGAGTATGATCACCATCGAACAAATTAGTATTACAGATCTATCCACAGATGCTATAGTGAATGCTGCGAATGAGCATCTTCAAGCAGGCGGAGGTGTATGCGGGGCAATTTTCAGCGCCGCTGGATATGACAAACTCCAAGCTGCTTGTGACGAGATCAGGCATTGTGATACGGGCTCTGCTATAATTACGAACGGCTTTGACTTGAAGGCGAAGTTTATCATTCACGCAGTTGGTCCGATCTGGCGCGGTGGCAAAAACGGAGAACCACAAGCACTGTACAATACTTATAAACGTTCTCTGGAGCTTGCAGCTGAGAACGGATGCCGTTCTATCGGATTTCCTTTGATCTCTGCTGGCATCTATGGTTATCCGCTTGAAGATGCATGGAGACAGGCGCTACAAGCCTGTCTGGACTTCGATAAAAGCTCGGCTATCGGCATTGAAATCGTATTTGCAGTATTAGATAAACGCATTATCGATACCGGAAATAAAGTCCTTGCTGAGTTGAATGCATCATCCTCCAGATGCAACACATCATTTGAGCACATTTTAATATCCGGTCGCCAAGTTGATGCTGTATTCTTTCATCTACCGAATGAACTCTATGGCTTTCTGAGCAATTGGTATATGTCGCCGTTTGATCTTGACGGTGTCCATTATTCCTCTATGGAGCAATATATCATGTATCAGAAGTGCATTCTCTTCGGAGACCAAGCCACTGCAAAGAAGGTGGTGCTTACAGATGATCCTTCGGAACAGCAAAAACTCGGCAAACTCTGTACCGGGTATATCAATGGTGTTTGGGCTGGGGCAAGACAAGCAATCGCGATACGCGGACTGCTTGCAAAGTTCAGCCAAAACGCTGATCTGAGAGAGCAGCTGCTTGATACAAAAGAAGCCTATCTTGTAGAGTGTGCTCACAGCGATAAGATATGGGCTTGCGGTATCAGATTGAATGAATCTGAACGCTTTGATGCAACTAAATGGACTGGACAGAATATTCTCGGCTTTGCGCTGATGGAAGTACGAAGTATAATCAAAGCGAAAAAATCTATATAACCAAATACCTTATGCTATGAAATAGAAGCACACACGAATTAAAGATGGTCGCAGAAGGGAGGCACCGTCTTGTACACTTACATAGTCTTTGACGTTGAAACACCCAACCGCTATAACAACCGCATGAGCGCAATAGGATTAACAAAAATCACAGACGGTGTGATTACCGACTCCTTCTTCTCATATGTGAATCCAGAAGTACCGTTCGACAGCTTTAATACGGAACTTACTGGAATAAGTGCTACAACTGTAGCTAACGCTCCGATATTTTCCAAGCTGTGGGAAACTATAAAACCATGGATGGATTCAGGCATTCTTGTCGCCCACAATGCGGTATTCGACCTTTCTGTTTTGAAAGCGTGCTTGACTGCTTATAACATTACTTGGAAAAAGTCTGTTCGCTACCTCTGTACTGTGCAAGCCGGTCGGAAACTCCTGCCGGATATGAAACACAATCTGAATGTGATGTGTGAGCATTATGGAATAAGCCTCGACCACCACAAGGCTGACAGCGACAGTCGAGCATGTGCAGAAATACTACTCAGATACATTGCTGATGGTGCTGATGAGAAGCAGTTTATAAGAACATATCGGCTTAATTGATTTCAAAAAGGAAGGAGACTATGGATGCCTACAGACGATATGAATACACTTACAACCACAGATGATGATGTCCCTCTTCTTGACCGCAACCTATATCGAACCATTAAGAAAATGGATAGAACTACTCTTGAGGGCTTACTCAACGACCTCTTCGAGCGAGGTCGAATGAAAGGGCTTGCAGAAGCCGGCGTAATCGTTGCTGATACTGAGGGTGACAGCGATGATGGCAAGACATTAGACCTCCGAGCCGTGGAAGCGGATATCAAAAAGATACGCGGTATCGGTGAGAAACGCGCCGAGGAGATTATGAGGATTTTTGAGAGACATCTGGGAGTGTAACCACGCTCCCTTTCTCCTTATATTATGAGAGCGATACTATAAAACTCCCCGAAAGCAAGGCGAGCCAATACGCTACTTCACGAATTCTAGCGCGATGAATTGTTCGGAGTAGATCGTGGAGAATGATAAGAGAGGAGCGTGAGTAAGTATGTTGCATAAGATGAAATTAAAACTATCACCGTTCGAGAAAATCAAGAACGGTAGCAAGACGATAGAACTGCGACTATACGATGAAAAACGTCAGAGGGTCAGCATCGGTGATTTTATCGAGTTCACCTGTCTTGATGATCCAAAGCAGAAGATACAAACAAGAGTGACCGCTTTGCATAGGTTCACTACTTTCGCTGAACTTTATGCAGCATTGCCGAAAGAAAAGCTCGGCTATAGTCCTACAGGTACTCCTGACCCGAACCACATGGATGAGTATTACAGCCGAGAAGATCAAGAGAAATATGGTGTCCTCGGTATAGAGCTATACTGCACCGACCTTCAGAAGTTCATTGACGCACAGGACAGCGGCTACAGTTTCGGCGAAACATATGCAACAGCCCTGTCCGAGATGAAGCAGGGATACAAGGTCTCGCACTGGATATGGTATGTGTTTCCGCAAATCCAGGGGCTTGGACTGAGCGGAACAACAGCGTTCTTTTCAATCCATGATTTATCCGAAGCGGAGGACTACTATGCACACCCTGTCCTCGGTGCAAGGTTGGTCGAGATATGCGAAGCGTTGCTGAATATTGCATCTGACGATCCGATGTCCGTTTTCGGCTATCCCGATGCTTTCAAGGTTCGCTCCTGCATGACATTATTCAAGCACGCAGCTCGGGAACAGGCAGTGTTCCAGAAGGTGCTTGATAAGTTCTGCCAAGGGAATGAGGACGAAAAGACTTTGAGGATACTGGGTATCTAACGGGTGGCGAGCTAACAATATATGGCAAATGAAAATGGAACATGGATCATGAGGGGCTTGCCTTGGGATGATCCATATAGGATACGCACATGGCAGGAACTTGTTAACTGGGTAAACGAGATCGGTTTCCTGCCGCTGTTCGCAAATGATATCACAGGCTTTTCGGCAGAAGAGCATGTCTCCGCAAATTACTGGTGGACAGGAGACAAAGAGCAGGATCCGTGGGAATGGCGTGAGATTATAGCAGCAAGTCACAAGGTCGCCTACGGTAAATTCTTCGGTGGTAAGGCTGGATTTATCAGCAAGACATGGCTACCGTACTTTGCAAACTACCGGCGCAACGGCTATGACTTTGATTCCCGCTACGAGGACGGTCTTGCAACTTATCGTGAGAAGGTCATCATGGATTATTATATCGGTGAAGATGGCGAGGGTGATATGCTCTGGAAGCAGGATGCGATTCTCTCAACAGAGTTAAAGAAGATGGCTGGCTTCGGAAAGGGTGGGCTAAAAAACTATCCCGGCATCATCACAGGGCTGCAAATGCAGCTATATCTTGTCATCACAGACTTTCGGCGGCGCAAGAACAAGAAAGGTGCTGAGTATGGCATGAGTGTATCTGTGATGTTCCCACCGGAAATGATCTGGGGGTATGATCTTGTGACGAGTGCCTACAGTGAGGAGCCCGTGGAATCATGGCAGCGGATAGTTGACCATGTGAAGAAACTGTATCCGGATAGCACAGAGAGTGCTTTGAACGGATTAATTGGTAAGAAACCTATAGACTGACGGACAATTTCCGTTATAGCGGTTGTGGAGTGATTTCCACAGCCGCTTTTTGTTTGATGGTCATTTTCCGTTGTGAGGCATGAGGGTCACTCGTAGGGAGTGACGGATGTTTTCCGTTATTACAGGAGCAGGCTGGAGTGCTTGACGGACACTTTCCGTTATAGCCTTTATAATCCTCCGTAATATCACCAGATATAGCAGATATCTTCCCCTCCATATCCGGTGGATTTAGCTATTGATTTCTCCTTGATTATAGAGTAATATATGATACTGATACCCCAAGTATAGGAATAACCGACCTATAAAATGCCAAAAGCCACACCGCTGATTGAACGGTATGGCTGGATTTCATCGCAAAATTCTGTCTTTTGCGAAGATAATAATATTTATTATACACTACATAAGCTTGAAACATATAGATTGGCATGAAATTTGTTTTAATTTTGTCGCTTTTTGTATTAAATATGCCAAACCACTTGAAAGTAATGATAAAATTGTATAAGATTCATATAGACTAAGTTGAGGACAAGGAGCAACAGATTGAGACAAACCATTTTTACGTTCAATGGAGGTGTCTACCATAAAACCAAACAAACTAAATCCAATCATAACAATCCTGCGATAATAGAGTAATATATGATACTGCGATACCACTCGGAAAACAGCTTTGCTACGGTCAAAGTGCAGTACCCCTGTGGTCGATGTTGCCGATGAATGGCTTGAACACGCTCGATACACTGCTCTTTGGTGCGTGCAAGGACATATAAAAACGCCCTTTTTTCGTCAGTTTTCTTGCCATTTGGAACTCTCGACTCGTAACGACCGTCCTTGCGCAAGTAAAGATTCATGGTAACTCCTCCTCGGTTTCTCCTCATTGTACAAATTGAATGAAATTCAATCCACTGTATAGAAATTCTGCCTACAAAATTTTCTGAAACCTCTTGAAATTTTACAAGATTTATGATATACTTAATATAGAGTACCTGTCGAAGTTTGTCAAGGGGCATCGGAAGGTGAGAGCATCAACGCACCCTTCGCAAAAGACAGTATTTTGCGATATATCACCCTTATACTTTATAGAAGCAACGTTCTACTACAGATAGTTGAATCGCGTAGTATTATTAGAGTATTTGGGATTATTTATGCAAGGAGATGATGATATGCCAAATTACGAAGAATTGTATTATATTGCACGAAACAACTATTATCAGGCAATTGAGAACCGTAACGCGATTCGGAGAAATACTTCCGAATTGCAAGGTCGTAAAAACGCTTTGACTCGTGAGTTAAGCGAAAAGCAAGCATCGCTCTCTGCAATTCGACAAAAGAAATCCTTGGTTCAAGATGCGTTAAATAAATGCAGGGACATATTAAATAATGAATTTTCAACGATGAAGGTCGATTTGACAAGGACAAGTGAAGAGTACAAAAAAATAATTAGTTCTGATAAAGGCGTTGCTGACTTGTCTACAATCTATTCTTCTGATTTATCAAGTACGAAAAGCGGGCTTGAAACTATTATATCTGATCTGGAACGCGCCTTGAGAGACTTGGAAGGTCAAGAAACTTCAGCACAAAATGAAGTTACACGTTGCAGTAATGATCTATCGTCAGTTACATCGCAGTTAAGCAATGTTGGTGACGAAGCTACCGCTCAAAGACAAATCAATAACTATTACACTGAAATGAAGGAATATGAACTCAGATGGCAAAATGGTGAGTAAGTGAGGTGAACGCCAATGGCATCGATTGCACTTAATGGAAGCAGTTTAAATTGCAGTATGGGCATTGGCTATTATACTGACTTGAACTCATCGTTTTCAAGGTCAAAGTCGTCTGCTAAGAGCTTGTCAGATGCTTTTGCATCACTTAAGCAGAAAATTGATACAGCACAAGTTGCGACTGATGTTAGTGCTTCTGGTGCTGAAGCGTCTGCAGTGAAAAAACGCGAAGGAACTAAGGCGTCTTCCCTTACATTAGCTTATGAGAAACTGGATCAATTGATTGTCGATACTGGTAATGTCGACCGCAAAGTATCTGGAAAAATAAGTAGCCGAGAAGACGATTTTTACAAACGTTACTCATATTTAAAGCCTGATTGTAAAAAGACTAAAAAGGAATTACGAGACGAAAAATGGGCTGAGCGTTGGCAGAACTTTAAAAACTTCTGGGGCGGCGTTGGAAATGCAATTGCGAACATCGCAAATACTGTCGTTGATTTTTGCAAAGAGCATTGGAAAGCCGTTGTTACTGGATTAATAGTTCTTGTAGCGATTGCTGGTCTTGTAGCACTTAGCTTGATCCCAGGTGGCGGCATTCTTGCTGCAATTATTGCAGGAGCCTGCTGGGGAGCAATTTCAGGAGCGGTAATAGGAGGTCTCTTCGGAGGAATTTCAAGTGCCAAAAATGGCGGATCGTTCTGGGAGGGTGCTGAAAACGGAGCGTTTAGTGGCGCAATTAGTGGCGCAATTGGCGGCGCTGTAACTGGCGGTTTAACTGCAGCACTTGGACCCGCAACAACCATGTTCCAAAGTGTGCTGCGTGGCGCCGGAACGGGTGCTTTCTCGACCGGAACATCCAATATGCTCGTTACCGGAATCGATTATTATGCTACCAATGGTACCCTTGAAGGCTCATCGAAAGCAATATTGCAAAGCGGAATATCAGGCGCTATTTCTGGCGGCTTAGTTGGTGGAGTCATGGGAGGAGTTCAATTCAAAATTATGGATTCGATAAAAGCGTATTCTGGCAACGATTACCAAAATATCAATAATTCCCTTCGACACCTCGACACATTAGACGATTCAAATGCCTCAAAGGTTAAATTGATGCATATGGGGCTAAAACATTCGTCGTTACCAGAAGATACTGTTCTTTATAGAGGTACATCAACAGATGCATTAGGCTCTTTAAAAGGCTTGCCTCCCGATCAATTGGTAGGAAATGTCATAACTGAAGATGCATTTATGAGTACATCAACTGCTAGTTCAGTGGCAAGTAATAACTTCCCTGGAAATATGCAGATGGTTATAAATGCTCCAAAGGGTTCGCAAGGACTGAATATTTCTAATATAAGTTATTTCACAAGTGAAAATGAAGTCCTATTTGATTACGGACAGCAGATGATGATTACTGGAGCAAAGTATATTAACAACATTCTACAGTTGAATGTGACTATTATCCCATAATAAAGTGTGGTTGGCAACATGGATGATAAACAATTAACATTAGAAGAAAAGTGGAAACTTGATATAGACTCATACAAAAAGTCTGGAGGAATGCGGGTTACAACACCGCAATGCAGAAAATGCAAATACTGGATTAAAACAGATGCATTGCATTGTGGCCAGTATCAGAAAAGCAACAAACCTTCCAGCGTACTTCATGCTGAAAAAGAATGTCCACGCTTTTCAAGTATTGATGAATTAGATATTTCCGCTTCAGGAGATATTGAAAACCGGATAAAAGGAGGACTATGGGGATCTATTGTAGGAGATGCTTTAGGAGTTCCTCTTGAGTTTTCAGACAGGCTCACTCGTAAGAAGGACCCTGTGCATGAAATGCGTGCTTATGGCACCTATAGTCAACCGTTTGGTACCTGGTCTGATGACTCTTCCATGATGCTTTGCTTAGTGGAGTCAATAATCGAAGGGCTATCATATGAGAGACTTTCACGAAAGTTCATCGATTTTGCAGACACCGGGTATATGACTCCGTATGATAGAGTTTTTGATATCGGAAATGCTGTTTCTAAAGCGATTATCAAGATGAAATCTGGTTTATCCCCCATTGAATGTGGAGGAGAATCTGAGTATGATAACGGAAATGGTTCCCTTATGAGAATTTTGCCTTTAGCTTTCTTCCTTAGAGCAAAAACTACAGAGGAACAAATAAGAGTGGTGGAAGATGTTTCTTCCATTACACACCGTCATCCTATTTCAAAATTTGCTTGCTTGTTCTATGTCAAAATGGCAATGAATCTTCTTGACGGCAAGGATAAATTAGATGCATATCACTTGACTATTGATTACTCAAAAAATTTTCTTTCTGATTCGTATTCTGGTATTTTCCAGAAGTACGACAGAGTTCTGAATGGTAGCATTCAGCGAACCAAAATCGATAAAATCCAATCTAGCGGATATGTTATTGATACTCTTGAAGCCGCATTATGGTGTTTTATCAACACAAAGTCTTATTCTGAGTGCATATTTCAAGCTATAAATCTTGGCGGTGACACTGATACCATCGCTTGTATTGCTGGTGGACTGGCGGGAATTCATTATGGTTTACGCAATATACCAGTGAATTGGATCCAGACACTAGCTAAAAAGCACAACATAAATAGTATGATAGACAAATTCATTGATTCTGTTCAATGAATGATACTATAGAGAGGAGGCAAATAAATGGCTGTAATTGCATTAAAAGGCGCTTCGTTTGACTATGCAATGGGCATGGGCGTTTTTGATGGATTAAGCATGGCGTTTTCTGATGCCAAGCGAACCACCTCTACACTCCATGATGCACTGAGTACACTGAAGTCGAAAATTGATGTTGCAGCCACAGCAGCTTCAGTTGATACTTCACAAACGCAAGCTCAGCAAGCGCAAGCTCGTGAATCTACGAAGAAGAGTTCTCTAACGCTTGCCTATGAAAAGCTCGATGCACTCATCTCCGATACCGGAAGAGTAGATCAAAGAGCTTCAAGTAAAATCAGCAGTCGTGAGGATGACTTTTATAAGCGTTATTACTACTTAAAACCTGAATGTAAGAAGTCTAAGAAAGAAAAAAGGCACGATAAGTGGGCAGAACGCTGGCAAAACTTCAAGGATTTCTGGGGTGGCGTAGGTAACGCTATTGCCAACATAGCCAAGAATGTCGTTGATTTCTGCAAAGAGCATTGGAAAGAAATTCTTGCTACTGTAGTGATTGTTGTAGGAGCAGTATTGGCAATTGCTGCCGTAATTGCAACAGGTGGTGTGGCGTTAGTACCTTTACTTACGGGATTAATAACCGGTGCTGGTTCACTGTTCGGTGCGACAATTGCAGTTAGTACGGCAATGACAATCGCAACTGTCATTAGTATGACTGTTGCTGTGGTTGCGGTTGGCTCAACTCTTGCCTCCAGTACTCTTAATATCATTGATGTATGGTGCGATACTAGTGATAATCCAACTTTCAAGAAGTGGCAGAAAGGCTTGAATATAACAGCTGCAATATCTAACGGATTATATTCTATAGGAAATCTCTACAATTCAGTTAAAGGCGTTTCAGGTAAGGAATTTATTGCTAGAAATAAAGCAATAGAAAACGGAAAAATGGGCTATTCAAATTTGGATGCCAAGCACCCAAATATGAAACATAAGTCCGGTGCAGATTACGATCAAACACGTAAGACGGAAATCCTAAACGAAAATAGGGCTAGAAACAATGGACAATTAAGAAGCGATAAAACAGGAAAGCTTCTTGAGCAACCTCAAAAATCAGCTAGAGGCGTTAAGCCGCCAAGTAACGAGGCTCAAGTTGATCATATTGTGCCACGTTCAAATGGAGGCGCAAATAGTTTTGAGAACGCACAAGTGATAGAAAGATCTTCTAACATAGCTAAATCAAACAAACCGTTCTTTAGTGAATCGGACTATTTTAAGTATAGTATTCCAGATAAGCCTAATGTTGGCGGATCGATATTCTCGACTATTACGGGGTCTACATCCGGCGGAATAGGTATTTGGGGTTCAACACAAGGAGATTAATATAATGAATGAATTAACCAAGATAGACTACGAGCAGCTTTACAAGAATTGTGTATATTCCTCTATAGCGCATGCTATATTCACTTTAAAAGAGCCATTCTTCTCTTATACTCAGTCATGGGATGATTACAACTATTCTTTTCACCACGGAACAACAAGAGGAACTCTATCATTTTATAAAAATGATAGAATAGTCGTAGGTGCTGCAAGAGATGAGCATAGTACGCGGAGAAAGCTATATCCTAATTATGATGCCATAAAACTCTTTGCTGAAGCATCTGAACAGATTAAAGCACTGGCTTTACAAGATCCTCTGGAATATTTGTACGATGAAGAGGAAGATGTAGTCAAACCCATTGCTTCCATAGGTTTTTGGCTTGACCGCGGTTCGCTGAGTTCTTCGGATAGTATAGAAGAATTCAACATAAATGGCGGTGCTTATGTTTTTATTATATCGCAATCCTTCGATACCCTAATGCAGTACTGGAGAGACGAGTATCAGTTTAGCGATGATGAAATGGCGGTTGTTAATCAGATTTATAGTAGTTGGGAACAAAATCGTAAAATAGATGTAAAAGATGTGAAGCGTGTAATAAATAAAAAATGTGTTGGTTTCAATGAGTGCATAGTTTCGTTAAATGAAATTGGCATATTGCTTTAACTATTTTATAAAAAGGAGGGGTTAATAAATGAATTACGAAGAACTTACTGCAGAAGCAAATCTTGCATTTTCTAGTAATGACTTTTCCCGTGCATTGGATAGTGCTAAAAAAGCGATACAGCTGTCTCCACATAACAAGGAAGCGTATGTTATTGCCGGAAAGATTGCTATGTCAATGGAGAACCTTGACAGTGCCATTGAATATTTTCAGTCTGCTTTAGCACTTGACAAGAGCAATGGTAATATCCTATTTTTACTGGCGTATGCGCAAGCATATAATGGCGATTCAATCTCTGCATTGAGGAATTTAACGAGAGCTTTGGAAAATCACTGTGATGATGGTACTAGAGGCCAGATATACAAAATGATCGCAATCATCAATTCAGATCAAAATGATTTTGATAATGCTCTTATTAATCTCAAACAAGCTGAAGATTACATTGGTGTAGATTACGAAATACTGCAGCAAAAAGCCGCTTGTTATGCAAATCTTCACGATTATCATCAAACAATATTTGTCCTCAATCAAATGAAATTGCTTTCTCCGAAAGAATATAAAGCTTATAGTCTTGCTTTCAATATCTTCATGGAACTTGAAATATACGATGAAGCTAAAGCCGAATTGGAACGTGCCGAGAAGTTCGCTAATCTGACGATGGCTTACTATAACGACCGAATCGCATATACGCTTCTGCATGATCCAACTAATGACAATCAAGACAATATCAAGTCCAAATGGATGGCAACTCTTATAGCTATTGATGATGGCTTACGAAAAGGAGAACCTACAAGCGAACAGGTGTTTGAACTTTATCTCCGTGCAGCTCAATTATATCTGTCGTTAGAAAATCCGTCTATGGCTATCACAATTCTTGATGCAGCAGTAAATCCTGTATATGCATTTAACAACGGCTTTTCTGTACTATCAGATGATGTTTCTGAAGAATCGGCAGCTTCAACCTCATGCGTAGAACTGTCCCCTGAAGATGAAGAAGCCATTATGCAGGAAAAATGGGAAAGCGGAGAATTTGATGATATCCGTGAAGACATTGGAAATGCTCTGCTTGACAGCATCACAGAAGATTCAGATGAATTGGCTGATGAAATACACCAGTACCTTACTCCAGTCGATGTCATTCCAAAGGCTGAAAGCGAAAAAGAAGAGTATACGCTTACCGGAGAATTCCAAATGGAACAAGTTCAAGCAGATATGCGCAATTCAATGTACATAGCGGCATATGAACTGCTTGGTGACTATGAAAAAATGCTTCAGAAAGCGCGCGAACTTCAAGCTTCCTCGATTGTTGTCAACCAATACAGTGGCATTTACTACGAATTAAAGGTTGGCAAGTACACTCAGAAGGAAAACTGGGAGAAAAAATATAAGGAGCGCATTAACTTCTGGACAAAACGGATGCTGGAAGATCCCACAGATTTCATTTCAGCTAGCTACCGCATCCGTTCCTACATCGATATTGGCGATTTTGATAATGCAGAACAGCTTTGTGCGTGTCTGCCTACTGATGTCAAAGCACCGTTGATGGAGGAAATAAATAAGGCGAAAGCTCAGGGAGGTGGTGAAGATGGCAGTACACATTGATGATCAGGCTTTGAAGGACGCTGCACGCGATATGTTAGCTTTAAGGCAGCGAAACCAACGCTTGAAGGAGAAACTTGAAAAGATGTTCCAGGATCTCACAACTGCATTGGACACACCAGCGGGTCATGCAGTTCAGTGGACGGGCAAAGATGTCTTGATTCAACCGATTGATGATATGGGCAAAGTTCTTGAACATATGTCTGATACTCTTAATATTATCATCGGTCAGGGCGGCGAGGCACGAGGAACATACTATGACAAGCTATTCGACGAGTATGATGAGCTTGATCGAATTCTCAAGAATAAAACCACAAAATAAGGAGGAAAATTACAATGGCAATGGGTTCAGAAAGCAAAGTAGTTCTTGATAGCGAAATGCAGAAGGCAAAGCAGGACTGTCAGACATTCCGCAGCGATGTTTCAACTCTCATGCAGGAGCTTGAATCAGCAGTAAACACACTTCTCGCTTCCGGATTTAAGGGAGAAGCAGCAAATGGATTTCAGGATTTCTACAAAAACAATATCGTTGCGTTCTTTGCACAGGGCGGTTCGTTTGATCAGTTCATCGGTATGTTCGACAAGGATGGCGAAGGTTTGTTCGACATTATCGAGAAGACATTGGTTGGCGGCGAAGGATTGGATCCGTCTTTGGGTGATAACAATCGCAACATCGGTCAGTCCACTGATGGGCAGTAAGATTGAAAGGAGATAATTAATATGGCAATGCTCGTTGAGAATGCAGCGCTTGAAAAGGCGCGTGATGATATTAACGAAATCGCAGGTAAACTCAGAACTAAGGGAACCGAATTTATTGGAACGCTTACTACAACCCTGGGAACCTTCAGTGGCGAAACAAAGGATGCTCTCATGCAGCATAAGATTGGCGCAGCCGGAACTGAAACAGAAGGAACCCTTGCATGCTTCGTTGAAAAGCAGATGCCTGAGTTGGTGGAGGGTCTTGCTAAACTGCTTGAGGGCAATAGAACCACAATCGATGAAAGTGACCACAAGCTCGCCGAGGCAATCTCCAGTAATGGCGGTGGAAACTAATGCTTCTGTATAACACAAGTGAAACATACTAAATAGCAGTCAGAATGGCACAGCTTTGCCGTGGTTGATTACCTCTGTGCAATGTTTGTGCCATTCTGTTTTATAGGAGGGATTTTAATGGATGAAATGATTGAAATGAATTATGATGAGCATGTTAAAGCACACCAGCGACATGTTCTCATTTCTTGGCTAGAATCTGCTAAGTCTGAGAAAATCAAGGCTGTAAAGGATAGCGTTAAAATCCGTTCTATTAAGGTTATTGCTCCCACTCTGGATATTAATATGATTGCGCAGCCTATCATCTCCGATGAGTTGCTGCAGACGATTAATCATAGGTTCGATGGTATTCCTACGGGTGTAGAGGTACCTTCTGCCGTTGTGGTAGCTGAACAGACCGAAGAAGAAGCGCAGGCTATCAAGCAGAGGTTCGATGGTATTCCTACGGGTGTAGAGGTACCTTCTGCCGTTGTGGTAGCTGAACAGACCGAAGAAGAAGCGCAGGCTATCAAGCAGAGGTTCGATGCCATTCCTACTGGAGTAGAAGTACCTTCTGCTGTTGTGGTAGCTGAACAGACCGAAGAAGAAGCACAGGCTATCAAGCAGAGGTTTGACGGTATTCCTACTGGAGTAGAAGTACCTTCTGCTGTTGTGGTAGCTGAACAGACCGAAGAAGAAGCACAGGCTATCAAGCAGAGGTTCGATGGTATTCCTACTGGTGTAGAGGTACCTTCTGCCGTTGTGATAGCTGAACAGACCGAAGAAGAAGCGCAGGCTATCAAGCAGAGGTTCGATGGTATTCCTACGGGTGTAGAGGTACCTTCTGCCGTTGTGGTAGCTGAACAGACCGAAGAAGAAGCGCAGGCTATCAA
>Ga0255347_1005803_pt1 | contig 13786 bp, 13 predicted proteins | sample wastewater_treat_2_FD_192479 | JGI IMG/M metagenome (GOLD analysis project Ga0255347, IMG submission 192479) | Wastewater microbial communities from Lulu Island WWTP, Vancouver, Canada - plant24 | ecosystem: Engineered > WWTP > Wastewater > Unclassified | place: Canada: Vancouver, British...
AAGTGTCTCATCAAAGCCTTTGCCAATTTCAATGGCAATTTTTTCAGGAACAATTTTAGTGAGTTGGTAATAGTTGGCAGCATAAACATGAGCTGGGCTGCCAAATGCCTTTAGAAGCTGGCAAAAAGTTTGTGAACCTATACCTGCAATTTCAGCTAAACCAACCCACAGCGTTTTTTGATAGAGCGCTTCGCTGTGGTTTTGCTGCATGGACTTAGGGTGTAGTGACGGTATCTAGCTCGTAAACAGGCTGAGATGCTTGCATAACCAACGCATAAGATACGCGGTCAAACACGCGGAATACCATGAGCAAGCCAACGCGCTCATCTGGTAATTTAACCATACCAGGCGGTAAAATTGGTTTGCCATTTAGCTCAGTTGGTGCTTTTTTAAAGTTAACAACTTTAGATCCATCGTCTGCAGTTTTAACATCAAAGTTAACTTCTTTAAGTTTAGGTTTTTGCTCTTCAGCGGTAGCACTGTACTCTGGGTCTTTAATAATGCGACCATAGCGATTGATGGCAAGCACATGGCCAACTTCAATACCATCAGCCGTACCACGGTTTAGCGTTACAATGCTCTCAGGCCCACCCTCAGCTACACCACCATACACATGAATGATACGACCGTTAATGTTGGCTTCTGGTGCGTGGGGTACAAAGTTAGTTGTTACTTCGTCACCCATTGCAACTAATCGGTCTTGTGAAAAAATTTCCTCTTTCGCTTTTACAATATCAGCACTGGCAGGGTCACCATATTTAACGAGTTTAGCATCGCCTAAATAATTCGCCTCAACACCAAGCACCTCTTTGGTGTCAGGGTCCACTAAGTTTTTGCCTGGGCGGTACACATGCCAATTCAGTGCATCACCTTCGTTAATACCTTTAATATAAACGCGTGTATCTGGGCTTAATACCACGCGATTATCCTGTGCTGCCAAAATGCGTGGAGATTTAACTAGCTGATCTTTTTCAATTACAAGCGGTTGGTGTAAAAATGGATGAATAACGCTTAAAGGGATTGTAGAAATTGCGGTTTTATCGGTTTGCTCTTCAACGGCGTGAGGGTCGAGCGTTATGGTCTCATGTAATACGCGTAATCTTGGTGTTTTGCCGCTGTTATCAAGCACTACAACGTCACCAGGGTAAATTAAATGCGGATTTTTAATTTCAGAGCGGTTTAAGCGCCAAACTTTAGGCCATTGCCATGGGTCTTTAAGGAATTGACCAGAAATGCCCCAAAGCGTATCACCTTTAACCACAACATGGCGTTCAGGGTGATTCTTATTAAGTTCAACTTCTTGTGCATTTAGCGGTAAGCTTATGCCACAAATCATGAGCAGCGTTATAATAGGGCGAAACATACTGATGACCTCAGTCAAAATGATGATAAATAGTGGTGAAAAACCCATGCAACTAATTACGAAACTACGTTAAATTTAGCATGTAATTCATTCAACAATCAAGCTTTTTTAAAAAAAGCGCTATTTTTTTAAAATAAACTTACGTTTTTTAGCAAATTAAAGACACTTTATGGCACTTTTAGAAATCTTAAATTATCCTGATCCGCGCCTACATACAGTAGCAAAGCCAGTTAAAGAGGTGGACGCCACCATTAAACGCCTGATTGAGAATATGGCTGAGACCATGTACGCTGCACCTGGCATTGGTTTGGCTGCAACTCAGGTCGATCAGCATATTCAATTATTGATTATCGACACCAGTGAAGAGAAAAATCAATTACAGGTGTTTATTAACCCTAAAATTGTTGAAAAAGATGGTGAGCGAGAATACGAAGAGGGCTGTTTATCTGTGCCAGGTATTTACGATAAAGTGACCCGTGCCGCGCATATTAAAGTAGAAGCGCTTGATAAAAATGGCAAGCCTTTTGTTATTGAGGCAGAAGGCTTATTAGCCGTTTGCATTCAGCACGAAATGGACCACTTACAAGGCAAAGTGTTTGTTGAATATTTATCTCCTCTTAAGCGCACTCGCATTAAAAATAAAATGCTAAAGCTACGGCGCTCAATGTAGTTTAGCTGATGCCAGCAAATTTGCTGGATGCGCACCAAACTTTGAAATAATTGATAGGCTGTTAAATTGAAAATTATCTTTGCTGGAACCCCAGAATTTGCCGTGCCTGCTTTAGCCGCATTGATTAATGCTGGGCATGAAATTGTCATGGTACTTACTCAGCCAGATCGCCCAGCAGGGCGTGGTATGAAGCTACAAGCAAGCCCCGTTAAGCAACTTGCTTTGCAACATCAACTCACCATATTTCAACCCGAAAAATTAAAGCCAGATGACGTACAGGCGCAAATAGCGGCGGTTAATGCTGATGTGATGATAGTAGCGGCTTATGGCTTAATTATTCCAACCACAGTGTTAAATATGCCCAAATTTGGTTGCTATAACATACATGCTTCATTGTTGCCACGTTGGCGGGGTGCAGCACCTATTCATCGCGCTTTGTTGGCGGGCGATGCGCAAACGGGCGTGACCATTATGGAGGTTGTGCCCGCGCTTGATGCTGGGGCCATGGTGAGCAAAGGTGTTGTGCCGATCACTGAACAAGAAACAACACAAACCTTGCATGATGCACTAGCAAAAATTGGCGCGGATTTAATGGTGCAAGCCATGCAAGTTTTGGCTAAAAACGGTGCTTTACCTAGCACTCCGCAAGATGAAAGCCTAGTGACATACGCCCATAAATTAGAAAAAAGTGAATCAAAAATTGATTGGCAAAAAAACGCGTTAGAGATTTCTCGCCAAGTGCGTGCTTTTAACCCATTCCCCGTTGCAACAGCGCAATTTCGTGGTGAGACTTGCCGCATTTGGTATGCAACCGTGGCGCAAAAGTTGCCAAATAGTACCTCAAGCGCGGTGCGGGGAGAAATTGTTCGCTTAGAAACCAGTATCTATGTTGCTTGTGGGCAAGATGAGCTAAAAATAGATGAGTTGCAAATGCCAGGTGGTAAGCGCCAAACTGCACAGCAATTTATTCAGGGGCAGCACGTTAAATTGGGTGAAGTTTTTAGTTAATATTCACTAGATTAGCGGGCTATTGAAATTTTTATTAAAAGTCCAATCTTAAAAGTGATGTTATTAAGGAGACATGCATGTTAGGAAATTGGATTAAAACATTTGTACTCATGGCTGGCATTACTGCCTTATTTGGTGCGGTAGGTATTGCTTTAGGTGGTCAAAGTGGCATGCTATTAGCGCTGCTGTTTGCTGCTGGCATGAACGTTTACGCCTATTGGTTTTCAGACAAAGCTGTTCTTAAAATGTATGGTGCGCAAGAGGTCAATGCAGAAAATAACTATGGCGATGGTCAATTTCGTAGTTATTACAACATGGTAAAAGAGCTTGCTGAAAATGCACAGCTACCTATGCCAAAAGTATATGTGATGAACGAGCAACAACCCAACGCTTTTGCCACAGGCCGTAACCCAGAGCACGCAGCCGTGGCGGCAACGGTAGGCATTATGCAAGCCTTGAGCGAACGTGAACTACGCGGCGTGATGGCGCACGAGCTCGCCCATGTGAAGCACCGTGATACTTTAATTTCAACCATTTCAGCCACCGTTGCGGGTGCGATTGGTTCACTGGCGCAATTTGGCATGTTTTTTGGTGGTGGGCGCAATGAGGATGGTGAGCGCAGTGTGAGCCCTATTGTGAGCATGCTGATGATGTTTTTAGCGCCTTTAGCCGCCTCGCTAATTCAAATGGCTATTTCACGCAGTCGTGAGTTTGAGGCCGATAGAGGCGGTGCGGAAATTAGTAAAGATCCACAGGCTTTAGCCGATGCGCTGATTAAAATTAGTAATTATGCGCACCAAATACCCAATGAAACGGCTGAAATGCACCCAGAAACAGGGCAGATGATGATTATTAATCCATTATCGGGCATGTCGTTCGATAGTTTGTTTAGTACGCATCCTAAGACAGAGGAGCGGGTGGCGAAGTTGAGGGCGATGGTGGTTTAGGTTTGCTATTATGAATTCTGCACTTACGCCGCAAGAATTAATGGATGCAGCTTTTGATAACTATTTTGCACTTTCAGATTTTCTTATAAAAGACCTGCAGGCATTGCTCGAGAGCAAATCCGACTCGCAAGATTGGCGTCGCAATTATATTCGAGTGAGCGCCTCGCTCATTGAAGGTTATGCTCATTGTCTTCGTGAAATGTGTGCAGTTAGTTTTGTATGTGTAGCTCCAGAAATTACCCAAAAGGAAGAAAAACTCCTTCGTTCGGAGCAAGATCTAGAAGCGAATGAACGTATAAAGCGAACTTTGCGTCTTGCATATAAACTCTTTGAACTTCAGCCGTCGCCAAACTTTGGAGGCTCTGAGTGGTCACGGGCCCAACGCATTCTTGCAAAGCGACATCTGATAATGCATCCGAAAACTCCCGCTGACCTTGATATTTCAGATGAGCTCTGGGAAGAGTTGTCTTATGGTATTACTTGGCTGTTAGAACAGTTTTTTAGTTTCATCTCCACCTTAGAGAAGAAACTCGCTGTCGGGCTACCCCCGACATGACAGTTAACTGCACTTAATATTCAATTGTCTACTTAGAGTTTTAGTGCAAATACTCAAATGGATTTTCGCTATATTCTTTATCAAAAAATCAGTTGTTTTTAGTTGCACATTATTTAATCAGCCTGCGAGCCGCCTAGAATGCGGCTTTCAGAGGCATAAAAATTCCTCGTAGCAAAATCAGCCTATTCTTAGCATTAAATAACCATCAAAACCTGCTCCGTAAAATGGGCGCAATTAGCCTTTTAATTTCACCCAAAATTAGTATCTTGCTCCGCGAATTTGACATATTTTAACGGCAGGATTTTCGATGTTCATTAAATCAGCAGTTGTTAGTTTTTGTGGTGCTGGGCTGGCAGCAGTTGTAGCACAATCGATGCATTTACCTTTGGCAGTGTTAAAGCCTTTGGTTGTGGCGAGACCTATTACATCTTTAAAGGTGGCATCATCAATTTCAGCATCGGTTAAATTTGCGCCTGTAAGGTCAGCACCAGTTAAATCTGCATGAATTAAATCAGCGCGAAATAAATTGGTGTTGCGTAGGTTTGCGCCGCGTAAGTCGCCAAATCTAAAGGCGGCCACGCCTAAATCAGCGCCTTCAAAGTTTGCGCCTGCAAAATTGCCGCCAACGGAATCAAACTTCATTTGTCCCATGGGCTGGTTGCCTAAATCTAGGCCAAAGCGTCCTTTGCTGATATTGGCGTTGCTCATGTTTACTTTGCCAAGTGTGCCTATCATACGGGCGTTGGTAAGATTCGCGCCTGAAAAATTGGTGTTGTTAAATATCGCCTGAAAGATAATGGCGTTGCTTAAGTTGGCGTTGCTAAAATCAGCATTTTCAAGCCTAGCAAGGTTGAGATAAGCGTTTTGTAAATTAGCGCCAGCTAGCTTTGCCCCCATCAGTTCTGCGCCAAAAAAGCTCACGTTTTGCATATTGCAGTGGCTTAAATTAAGGCCGTTAAAAATCAAATAGCCTGCATCTTTGTTACTTAAGTCACAGGTTTTGCTATTTATTTGCGCCAGTGCGTCGGCTTGGCTAATTTTTGTGCGTTCAACATCCGTATTTTTCTCGGTCTTCATTTCCATCGGTTTGTTGGCATTTTCTGCATGAAGCTTGTCTGCGAATGTAAAACTGGTGAGAGTTAAGCTGATAACAAACGTTAAGTGTTTAATGTTAATCATGATAGGTCCTCAATAGTCTGCTGCTGGTGTTTGCAGTTAGTGCATTATTCGCTTGTTAATTTCAATAGTTTGTAACTTTCATCACATAAGTGGAGATATTTAGGGGTAGGTTAGTGCATCTAATGAAAATCATGAGTTACAAATTTGAAACAAACAGCCGTCCTCTTATTTGAAATATGCCGCGTTGTATGCTCATCTGCACAATAAAAGCAGAGGTTGAATAGAACATCAATTTAAGTTGATGGTGAGTGCTAAATCAATCAATCGCGCTGTTACTAGGCGTAACTAAGTTCTAGTGCAAAGGCCTAGAAAAAAGGAGAAAGCAAATGCAAGTAGTTAAAAATATCAGTGCCAAAATGTTAGTACCAGCACTATTTACTGCGGTTTTAGCAACGCCTGCAATGGCGGTAGATCAATACAATGATATGGCGCGCGTGATTTCAGCTACGCCACAAACTGAGCGTGTGAATGTGCCGCGCCAAGAGTGCCGCACTGAGTATCAACAACAAAGCTATAGCCGCGGTGGTAATAATATGGCGGGTGCTATCATAGGTGGTGTAGCTGGTGGTTTGCTTGGTAACACAGTAGGACGAGGTAATGGCCGTGTAGCTGCTGCTGCGGTGGGCGCTGGTTTGGGTGCTATTGTTGGTAACAATGTTGCTAATAACAATAACTATCGTCAAGGCACACGTACTGTGCCAGTTGAAAGTTGCTATCAAGTGGACAATTGGCAAACTGTTAATACGGGCTATTTGGTGACTTATGAATATAACGGCCGAACCTATAATACTGTAACAACAGAACGCCCAGGACGCTATATTGATGTGAATGTGGCGGTAGCACCGCAAAGGCAATCAATAACACAAATTGATTATAATAATCAATATGATGATTCACGTTGGGATGATGACCATCGTGGCCGCCATGATCATGGAAGACACCGTGGTTGGGATCGAGATGGTGACCGTGGCCGCGACTATTATTAAGTGATTGATGGATGCGAAATTATTCGCATAGTTGTTAAAAATAGTTGTTAAGTCATTAAGCCCCACTTTTTAATTAAAAAGTGGGGCTTTGTTTTGGGCAATTTGTATTCAACTGTTAATTTACGCTTTTATAGTGTGCATCTGATGGCGTGGGCGGTTAGAATAGGCATTTAGCTGATATTTGAAAGTTACTTTTGTATATTTCTCAACAAATTGCCGCTGATGCAGTGGCTGATGTGCTTGCAGGGCGCAATCTCACATTAGCATTGCCTCATGCACTATCTGGTTTTGCTAAGGCAACGCCACAGCAGCGCGGAGCAGCGGCTGATTTAAGCTATGGCACACTGCGATATTATGGTGAGATTAACGGTTACTTGACGCAATTGCTCGAAAAACCATTAAGCAATGCGCATATTACAGCTTTATTATTAGTGGCTATTTATCAGTTGCTGCATGATGAGGCAGAAGCTTTTACTGTGGTTAATCAGGCTGTAAAAGCCGCAGCGGATGCTAAACCTCGCTGGGCTAAGGGCTTGGTTAATGGTGTGCTACGTAATTTTTTACGACAAAAAGAGACGCTTAGTTTAGCGGTTAATAAGAGTGAAGTATCCACTTACTCTTACCCACAGTGGTGGATTAACAAGCTTAAGAATCAATATCCTGTGCATTGGCAGGCGATGCTGGAGGCTGGTAATTTGCATCCTCCTATGACCATTAGAGTTAATCCGCAGAAAATAACGGTTGATGATTATTTACAACTGCTTTCACGCCAAAGTATTGAAACGCACCATCTTGGTGGCAGCGCTCTTATCTTGGCCAAACCCGTTTCTGTCGAAAAAATTGATGGTTTTAGTGAGGGTGTGGTTTCGGTGCAAGATTATGGCGCACAATTGGCTGCTCATTTATTGGATAGCAAATCAGGCATGCGCGTGCTAGATGCTTGCTGCGCGCCAGGCGGTAAAACAGGACATATTTTAGAGCTTGCAGAGGTTAAATTAACGGCATTAGATAGTGATGCAACGCGCTTGCAGCGCGTACAAAATAATTTAGATCGACTTAAATTACAAGCCAATGTGCGCGTGGGTGATGCTGCTGCTACGGATTGGTGGGATGGTGTTCCGTTTGAGCGCATTCTAGCCGATGTACCTTGCACTGCATCAGGTATTGTACGCCGTCATGTGGATATTAAGTGGCTGCGTCGCGAGTCTGATGTCGCGTTTTTTGCTAAGCAGCAAGCTAAAATATTAGAAAACTTATGGCAAATGTTGGCCAAAGGTGGAAAGCTACTTTACGCAACTTGCTCGGTTTTTAATGAAGAAAATCAGCTGCAGGTAGATGCATTTTTAAAAAAATACCCTGAAGCTAAGCAGTTACCTTTTGAGCTACCAGCCAGCTGCCCGCCAAATAGTTTTACCCAACTGAATGGGCAGTTGATTCCTACCACCGCACATGATGGCTTTTTTTATGCACTACTACAAAAAAATTAATCAACTTTTATGGTTTTTTTTATGGCTAAGCCTAACGCAAGGCGCGTTAGCTGCAGGCACTAGTATGCACATTCGGAGTGCCGAGCTTGTTGCAGTTGATGGCACTTACGAGCTTAATGCCGATGTGGATATGAAATTTAGCCCTAAGGCTGAGGAGGCCATTAGCAAGGGATTTATTTTAAATTATATTGTGGAATTTCAGCTTAGTAAGCCAAAAAAATACTGGTTTGATGATGAAATTATTACCGTTTCAGAAGAAATTTCACTTAACTATCATGCTTTATCTAGGCAGTATTTGGTGACAAGAGGCGACCAGCAAAGAGCTTTTGTGCGCTTAGATGAAGCGCTTGATGACTTATCGGACATTAGTAGTATAAAAATTATCAAACAAGCTATGATTGATAAAGAAGACCTTTATAAGGCAGTGTTGCTGATGCGTTTGAACACAAAAAAACTACCTCAAGCACTACAAGCGGAAGAAGAATGGCACATGAAAAGCCAGCGTTTAGAATGGTGGCCAAATTTTGCTAACAATCAAACAAGAACTGAGTTTAAATTAGATAATAAGCTTGAATCGGTTAAATGAAATACGTCGCATTTATTAGTGCAGCATTAGGTATTTTTTTACTGTACTTGCTATCCAACGCTAGTGCCAATACAGCTGCCTCGGGTGAATACTACACTTTGCTAGTTACGCTCAATATTGCCTTGGCCGCTAGCCTTGTGATTATGATTGTTTATCAAATATGGCGTTTGGTAAGGCAAATTCGCCAGCGCGTTGTTGGTAGTCGCTTTACTTTGCGCTTATTAACCAGCTTTGCCATGATGGCGTTAGTACCAGGTTTGATTGTTTATTTAGTATCGGTTAATTTTTTAACGCGTTCAATTGAGTCTTGGTTTAACTTAAAAGTTGAAGCTGCGCTTGAGGGCGGGCTAAATTTAGGTCGTACTGCACTTGATATTATGCTGGAAGACGTAAAAGCAAAAGGTGAAGGAATGGCGATTAGTCTAGCTTTTCAGCCAGCTAAAACGCGTTCAATATTAAATGATTTACGTGAAAAAAGTGGCATTCAAGATGCTACCTTGTTTACCATTCAGGGGCGAATTTTAGAAGTATCAAGCAGCGATTCTGCAACTTTTTTACCAGAGCTACCTAGCGTCAATCAGCTTAGACAAGCGCAAAAACACACCATTGGTACCATTGAGCCTATTGATAAAAAAGGGCTTTATTTACGTGTGCTAACGCCGGTGAATTCACAATCGTTAGAAGGCGAGATGCGTATTTTGCAGTTGCTGCAGCCTGTGCCTGAGCAGCTAGCCACCACAGCAGAGGGTGTACAAGACGTTTACCAAGATTACCAGCAACTTTCTTATAGTCGTGCTTCGTTGAGAGAGGTTTTTGCTCTGACACTGACCTTGGTGATGATACTAGCTATGTTAGGTGCGGTTGCAATTGCCTTTGTGCTGAGTAGGCGTTTGTCAGCACCTTTAACTGTGCTGGCCGAAGGTACTAAAGCGATTGCCAGTGGGGATTACAGTACGGTTTTACCTGCGCACGGCAAAGATGAGTTGGGCGTTTTAGTGCAATCATTTAATAGCATGACACAGCAATTAGGGGATGCAACTAAAGCGGCAGAAAGCAATCGAGCGAGGGTCGAGGCCGCTAGAGGCTATTTAGAAACTATATTGGCGCACTTATCTTCAGGTGTTTTGGCGTTTAATCAACGAGGTGAGTTACGTACTTTTAATGATGCTGCGGTGAATATTCTAAGCTCGCCCTTAGATCGTTATGTTGGATTTACCCCAGATAAAATAATCGATAAACAAACGCGACTAGCGGGATTCTTTCAAACTATTATAGATAAGCTTGAGCTAATAAAAATACTCAAGATAGACCAAGAGCAACTCGATGGCGCTGTAAAAAGTGAATTGCAAACGCAAATTGAGCTGATTAACACGCAGGGTAAACAAATTATTACCATGCGGGGCACACATCTGCCAGATGGTGGCTATGTAGTCGTGTTTGATGATGCAACAACTATGGTGCAAGCGCAGCGTGATGCAGCATGGGGTGAGGTGGCAAGACGCCTCGCCCATGAAATTAAAAATCCACTCACCCCTATACAGCTCTCAGCTGAACGCATTGCGCATAAATTACACGGAAAATTAGCCGATGCGGATGCGCAAATCTTAAAACGTTCAACTGAAACAATCGTCAATCAAGTTGATGCCATGAAAAAGATGGTGAATGAATTTAGTGAATATGCAAGGGCACCTGCGCCAAAAATGCAGGCATTAGATTTAAATAAACTGATTGAAGAAGTGGTTTCATTTTATGACTTACCAGGAATCAATATCAGCTTATTACTAGAACAACAAGCCTGTGAAATTGGTGGTGATAGTACGATGTTGCGCCAAGTTATTCATAATTTGCTACAAAATGCGCAAGACGCACTAAGTCAGCAAACTAACGCCGCAATTACGATGCAAACAAAGCGCAGTGGTGCCACGCTGCTGCTAACTGTACAAGATAACGGCACTGGCTTTTTGCCTGAAATGCTGCAACATGCTTTTGAGCCTTATATGACCTCTAAATCACACGGTACAGGCTTAGGGCTGGCGATTGTGAAAAAAATTGTTGATGAGCATAAGGGGAGTATTAAGATTGAAAATAACCATGCTAAAGATACGACACAAACAGGCGCGCTGATTACCATTAGCTTGCCGCTTTATCATAAAAAATAAATTATCATTCAGTAATAAGCAGTTAATAATAGTTAGAAAACAGGAATAGCATAAGATGGCATCAAAACAAATATTGGTCGTTGATGATGAAATAGGCATACGTGAACTATTGCGTGATATTTTGCAAGATGAAGGCTATCACGTTAAGTTGGCCGAAAATGCTGCCAGTGCCCGCGCAATTCGTATGCATGAGCGCCCCGATGCTGTGTTGTTAGATATTTGGATGCCTGATTGTGATGGCATTACGTTGCTAAAAGAATGGGCAAGTAATAGCTTGCTCACAATGCCGGTTGTGATGATGTCTGGTCATGGTACGATTGATACAGCCGTAGAAGCTACGCGTATTGGTGCATTTGATTTTTTGGAAAAGCCGATTGCATTACAAAAGCTACTTAAAACAGTAGAAAATGCCCTAAAACATGGTGAACAACTCCCTAAGTCTGATATGAGCTTAGCCAGTTTAGGAAAAAGTCCAATAGTGACGGCCATTAAAGAACGCTTAGACAGGCTTTCAGCTAACTTAAGCCCAATTTTGCTGATAGGTACTAAAGGATGTGGTGCTGAGTTGTGCGCACGGTATTTGCATGAGGCGGCTACACCTTGGTTACAGCTTAACGAATATCATCAACTTACCAATGAGCCATTAGAGATATTAGAAGCCACCCGAGATGGTGTGGTATATGTGGCTGAAGTGGCAGAGCTCAATAAGCTAGAGCAAAAAGGTTTGTTGCTATTGGCGACAAAGGCCGAGAAATACAATGTACGCGTGGTGTGCGCTACATCTGAAAACTTACCTAAATTACAAGCTGAAGGTATTTTTGACCATAATTTATTGCAGCTACTTTCTGCAATTTCGCTACGTGTACCTTCGCTCAATGAGCATAAAGAAGACATTCCTGAGTTAGTCATTTCAATTGCTAATTTACAACAAGAGCTTGCCGGTGCGGACTACAAAGAGTTTGATGTTTCAGCCTTAAATGCTTTGCGTAATGCAGATTGGCCTGGCGATTTGGCACAGTTAGAAACGGCCATTCGTAACTTATTGCAAACGAGTTTGGGTGTCAAAATTACGCAAGAGGATATTAAGCGTGTACTAAGCCAATTTGATGGTGCAAATCAGTCACAACTTGTATTCATGAGTCAAGATGTGGCGCTGGAATCTGCTGCTGTAGTGGTTGATAATGAACCAGACACCATTGAGATTGGCATTAATTTAGATCAGCCTCTACGTGAAGCTCGAGACGACTTTGAGCGGCTTTATTTTCAATACCAAATGAAACACACTACGCACAATATGAGCAAACTTGCCGAAATAGCAGGCTTGGAGCGCACCCACTTGTACCGAAAATTAAAGCAATTGGGTATTAAAATAAAAGGCTAAAATACTATCTTTGTTTGCGGTACTCTGAGAGCAGCCTAAACATGGGTTCTCAGAGCATTAAGATTTGCTCGGCATTGTTTTAAGCTAACTCTAAAACTACAGGCGTATGGTCAGAAGGGCGTTCTAGTTTGCGCGGTGCTTTATCAATATAAGCTGCTTTACAATCAACTTTTAGGGCGTCGCTGACTAAAATATGATCAATTCGCATGCCTAGGTTGCGTCTAAATCCCATCATTCGATAATCCCACCAGCTAAAGCTTTTTTCAGGTTGGTCAAACAACCGAAAGCTATCATGTAAGCCTAATTGTAATAGTCGCTGGAAATGCTCACGCTCAAGTGGGCTTACTAGAATTTGACCGATCCATGCTGCTGGGTCGTGACAATCACGGTCATCTGGAGCAATGTTGTAATCCCCCAGTACGGCAAGTTTTGGGTATTTTTGCAGCTCGCCAGCCAGCCAGCCATTAAGTGCGTTTAGCCAATGCATTTTGTATTCATACTTCTCACTATCTACCGCTTGGCCATTTACAATATAAACGCATATCACCCGCAAGCCATTAATGGTGGCTGAAATCACACGTTTTTGTTCATCATCAAAATTTGCAATACCGTATTCAACGTCGCTGATTTCATGCGTGCTTAAAATCGCTACACCATTATAGGTTTTTTGTCCGAAATGAACTGCGTTATAACCCACTTCTTTTAAGGCATCGTAGGGAAACTTGCTATCTTCTTGCTTAGTTTCTTGTAGGCACAAAACATCTGGTTTGTTTGTAGCTAGCCAGTCGAGCACATGCGGCAGCCTAACGTTGAGTGAGTTGACATTCCAAGCGGCGATTTTCATGGGCAAATTTTAGCATGCCAGTAGCTTATAAAATATCGTTAAAAATTTAAAAATAATTAAAGTTTTAAAAGTTTTAGTCGATAAAAGCAAACGCATCCAATAAGGCGATAAGAAGTGACAGGATGTTTTTATTTTTTTAATGTGTAAACTTTATACAAGGAAAATCATCATGAAAAAAATCGTTACAGCTTTATTTGTTTTAGCCGCTTTAATGTCTAACGTAGCATTCGCAAATGATTGCCATCCAGATGAACATAAAGATGAGCATGGTAAATGTGTTAAAAAATAATGCGTAATTAATGTAATTGCAGCCATTTAATTGCCAATTATGTTGGATTAAAAACCTCATCACTCACTGTGTTGAGGTTTTTTAGTTTATATGTGATTAATCGTTAATTTATTTCTCTGTTTTTGTAATATATTTAACGTATGACAATCACTATCCATCTATCAGAACGTTTCTTTCAAATCAACGGTGTTGAATTTTCTTTTCCTATAGAAATTAGCCAATTAAAAAATATATTGGGCGAATGCCGCCAGAGTGTATTGAAATACAACACGGTTTATACATGGGATGATTTGGGTTTATTGGCTTTTTCTAACAATGGAAAGCTCGCAGA
>Ga0255347_1005808_pt1 | contig 13782 bp, 7 predicted proteins | sample wastewater_treat_2_FD_192479 | JGI IMG/M metagenome (GOLD analysis project Ga0255347, IMG submission 192479) | Wastewater microbial communities from Lulu Island WWTP, Vancouver, Canada - plant24 | ecosystem: Engineered > WWTP > Wastewater > Unclassified | place: Canada: Vancouver, British...
ATATCAGGCACATTTTGGTTGTGAAAGTCCGCACGCCAGATTGGGTGAAGTTGCCCGCGCTGTCTTTCGCGATGATGTAAAACTCAACAATGCCGTCCGCGTAGAAAGAGAGGCTGCTGGCGAGCTGCGAGATTCCCAGCACTGCCTGGTAGGTGTTGCCGCCCGTGTTGGTCATAGTCAGGCTGCGCCATTCTCCGGGGGTGGCGGAGTAGTTGTTTTTCGCGCGGAACCACAACACTACTTCACTCACACCAGAATCATCTGTAACAGAGGCGCTGATGGTATTACTGGCTAAACCGCACGAGGTGTTATCGAAGATGCTTTCGGCTGATTTGGTGATCCCTGTGATTGACGGGCCCTGCGTATCTGGCGGAGATGGAGGAGGCACTTCTGGCGGAGACACGCGGATGGTGAGGCTTTTTTCTATGCTGCCCACGGAGGATTCTCCGCGCAGGGTGTATGTGCTGGAAGCGACCGGGCATACCTGGCGGCTATGCATCAGTTCTACCCGCTCGCCGTTCAGGTAGGCGCTTTCAACAAAAACCGTTGACCAGCGCAGAAATGTGCATTCTCCAGCGGTCAGCGTGTAAGCGTCTGCGCTGAATTGGATATCGGGCAAAATGGTGGGCGGAGCGGTAGTTGGGATGGGGGTGTCCGCCGTCATGGGCAGAGACTTCGCCTCCGGCGTGGGAGAAGGAGAAGGCGTTGGTTGGGGGAGCACTTTTAAATAGCGCACACTTGAAACAACTCCATCTGCCGAATGCGCTATCAGGTTGTACTCCCCGGGGAAGGTGGGAACCCAAACGGTTATCCCTTCATAAATCGTTGATCCGACCTGGCGCATGGGCACTGTTGCTAAATGGACGCTATTGGAATAGGGCAGTTTGTACTTGATGAAAACCTCGCTCAACTCATAGTTGGAATGGACCGTGATGGACACGCTGGTGTTCACGTAGGTTTCCTTTTCAACTGGTCCATCCACCCAGATTACATGATAAGGCCCGGTTCCTCCGGTTTCCAGACCACAGCTAGCCAGCAAAAGCAGCCCCATCAATGGAATGAGGAATCGATGGATTTTCATGTGTGAACCTCCCTGTTACTTACCCGATCAGGCTAAGCAGAAATAAGGGCACCGAAAAACAGCGAAGTGGGGATGTTGAGGTCAGGATTGTGGGGTTGATGAAGTGCGAGTTACCATTTCTATTATACGAGAAAAAGTGGAGAATTGAACCTGCGAGGTAAACACGGGTTGTTGCGCTACAACCCTGGGCAGGTAAAAATAGAGGCTGGCAAAAATGCCAGCCTCAGGGGTGAGGTGGGCGCGGAGGGACTCGAACCCACGACCTCACGGATGTGAACCGTGCGCTCTAACCAACTGAGCCACGCGCCCCTGGAGTACATAAAAAACCCTGAATATTGCAAGCTTTATGGACTAAAGCTCATAAAGTTTTCCTCTTGCGTTCAGAGGCTTTATGTGCTTGGGATTTTATCACAGCAAGGAAAGTTTAACAAGGTTAGAAACTTATCGCCTGCAATTGAACATACAGGAAAAAATCTGCATGGACTTTCCTTGTCGTGAAAACCCAGATAAATCGCTGGTCGATAATTTATCTGGGTGTTGCTATTGCGAGGGCAAATTCATAGAGAAGGTTATGAACTTGGATATTGTTGCAGGATTCGCAACACTTCTCATATAACACATAAACGGAGTGGACAATGATCCATGCAGAAACAAAAGCTGCACACTTAAGGAAGATCGAAGATCTGCCTCTCATGCACCCGGAAGGGTTGACACAGTCAGAGATAGCCAGGTAATTGGATGTAAACCGATCAGCTGTAAACCGGTACTTACCAGACCTGCCCGCACATTTACATCGATGATATGGGCGACTGCCGTTATTCGTGACGTTATCATATCCGTATTCCCCACACGCGTGGGGATGGACCGTGTAATATTTTATGTTAAGATAAAAGAAAAACGTATTCCCTGCACGCGTGAGGATGGACCTTGAGGTTCAAGCCTTGGCCAAAAAAAACAAGCAATTTGCCATTTAGGTAGTCGTAAATGGCGAAGGTATCTATCTAAAGGAGAGAAAAGACGATGACGAATAAACGGGTAACGCTATCAAGACCAAAGGACCGCAGCCTGCAGGCTTATAAAGAATGGATGATCGAGTTCTCCAAGAGACTGCTCGGTGGTGTGGATGACACCATAACCGATGAGGAGTGGGAGCAGTATCACAAGCAGTTTTGGGAGAGGGCGGACGAGCAGCGGCTGGGGCTTGACGATTCTGCTCTGAAAGAGGAGAACAACGTTTCAAACAAGAAGGGCAAAGATGCCCTACGACCTAAATCAAACGATGGCACCTAAAGGGGTCCCAATCGGGAGACAGTGGATTAAGGCTGGCCAGTCTGCCAGGGCGGTGGCTGGCTGGCTGCATCCCAAAAGGCGGAGGGCGCCTGGGCGGCGTTTGCCGCCAAATATCGCAACCTGCGAGCATAAGAGCGTTGTGAAATCATTGACCCGACAATCAGGGAAGTGTTCTTCGACAAAGTATTCCCCACACGCGTGGGGATGGACTGGTAAAACAGGACTTTGTGCTTGTTCCATACATCTATAACTTCTTCGAGGTCATCCCTGGAGGAAAGCACAGGCGAAATTACGCCCAGTTACCCGCGGCGCGGAACCAGGCTTCAAAGCGGCGGGCTTTCCGCCCCAGCAGCCATTCCAGAACACCGGGGTTGCCCCAAAAACCGCTGGATTCCATAAATTCGAACATGCGGTAAAAAATGCTGACTGCGTATTGCGGCATGCCCGCGCTTGCCGCCCGCGCGCACCAATCTTCGCGTGAAATCACCTTCAGGGCAATCTCCTTACCGGTGACGAGCCGGATGGTATTCAAAACTTCAGTTTGAGAAAGGATTTCTGGCCCGGCGAGTTCGTAAGTTGCCCAGTCGTAGGTTTTCGGGGTGAGGAGCACCTGCGCGGCCACCTCAGCGATATCGTCCAGATCCACCATGCCCAGCAGGGTGGTAGGTTGATACGGAATTTCATACACACCCCTTTCGAGGATGTTTTGCCGCTGCCCCAGCACATTCTGCATGTATGGCGTTGGCTGGAGAATGGTGAAGTTGAGCCCGGATTCCTTAATTTTTTCTTCCACACGTAATTTCAACCAATGGTTGGGCAGCGATTCGATTTGCGGGTGGCATAAAGAGTGAAAAACGAAGCGTGGAACCCCCGCCTTGATCGCGGCTGCCACCGCCGTTTGACCGAATTCCAGTTCACGCTCGTTAACGTTCGGGGAGATATGATAAATGGCGGTTGCCCCGTCCGCAGCGCCGATCATATCCTCAAGCGAGCCCATATTTCCGAGGACAGCTTCCGAGCCCAGGGCGATGATCTTTTGAGCGTTTATATTTGAATTGACAATACCGCGGACACTTGCCCCGCGCGATTTGAGCGCTTGGATAACAGCCCTGCCGGTTTTTCCACCCGCGCCTGTAACAAGAATCATCTCATTCCTCATAGTGTGTGAAGTATAAGGTCATTATAGCATCGAGAGGAGCATCCATTGTTTGGGCGTGGCCGCCCAGGGCGCGAGAGCGAATTGAGGGATGAGAAAAAGCAAGAAAAAAGGGCAAGTGGTTTATACTATGGGGAAGCGAAAGGGAATAGAAGGAGGAAAAAAGGGATGACGATCATCGACAGGTTGGCAGGGCTATTAGATCGGATATTGATATCTGGTCAAGACATAGGGGATGTATTGTTCTCGGTGTTGTTGGCGGCGGTAATGGGGCTGGCGATATCGCGGATATACAAATGGACACATCGAGGGTTGAACTATGAGCACACGTTTATGGCGACGCTGGTATTGCTGGCGCCGATCGTGTCGATCGTGATGTTGTATATACGGGGGGATCTGGTTCTGTCGCTGGGGCTGATAGGCAGCCTGTCGATCATACGATTCAGGACGCCGATCAAAGACACGCGGGACATGGTATTTTTATTCTGGGTGATCGCGGTTGGGTTGGGGGCAGGAACCTACAACTGGGCAGTGGTTGGGGTAACGACCCCGATCGTGGCGGTGATCGTTGCGGCGCTGTACTTTTTCAGGTATGGACATTCGCCGAACACTGATTTTGTGTTGGTGGTGAACGGGAGTGGAGAATACAGGAAAGAAGAGATTGAAAACGTGCTGGAGAAATATACGACTGGAAAGCGGGCGAGGTCGTTTGATGTAGATGGAGAGAAGTGGGAGGTAATCTACGAGCTGAGGTTCACGAAGAAGGAGAAGCAGCCGGTGGAAGGGATGGTCGCAGAGATGAAGGAGATGAGCGGAGTGACCAAGGTGTCGGTGCTGGCACCGCAGCTGGCGCTTCCTCTGTGAAGGATAGGGGCGAGAGAAAGCGGGTATGAAGCCATCAGCGCGGTTGGATGAAAAGAACTGGCGGTTCGAGTACAAGTATCGGCTGTCCGTAGAGCAGTATTTGCGGGTGAGGAATCAGATCAGGGCGTACATGGAGATAGATGAGTACACGGAGCGCGCGGCGGAGAAGAAGTACCTGGTGCGCAGTGTGTATTATGACTCGCTTGGATTAGACGCGTTTAATGAAAAGATAGACGGCAACAGTGACCGTATCAAGTTTCGCATGCGCACGTATTGCAGGGAGCTCAGCCAGGAGACGACCATCCGAGCGGAGATGAAAGTGCGTAAAAACGCCATAACGGAGAAATATGGCACGTTCATCAGCGGAACGGAATACGAGATGTTCATAGAACAGAAGCGCTGGCCGAAAATACGTAACCAGGTGATGGAAGAATTTGAGCGATATGTTCATCTGAAGACGTTGAACCCGGTGCTGCTGACCGAATACAGGCGGGAAGGATATCGATCGAGGGCGCGGGAGGAGATACGCATCACCTTTGACCACCGGGTGAAGAGCGCGCACAGCCGAACGTTGTTTCCTGAAGCGCCGCATTTTCACGAACACCATCCGGGGCTGGTCGTACTGGAGATAAAGTGCATCAAACAACAGCCGGGGTGGTTGCGCAGATTGGTGCAGCAGAACGGGTTGATGATCATGGCGAACAGCAAGTACGTGCAGGGGATGATGGTGGCGTACCCCGCGCTGGTCACGCCAGGGTGGAGCGCGTAAGGGAAAAGGAAAAGAAACGACAGAGAGCGGATGAGCATTTTGAAGAGCAAAAACCTCGTTCCTGTTAGTGCCACACTGATAGCGGGCTTGTGCTTTGCCTATAGCCTGGTGGTACGTTTCACCCATTTCTTACTGGCATCGCGTGAAGAAAAGGCGATAACGCTGGGCGTTCATTGGTTATGGATCGTGTTCGCGGGGCTGCTGTTTATACTTCCGCTGGTGAACAGGTTATTGGAGGGGGTAAGCAAAGAGAGGTTGAAAGTGATCGGGGGGCTAAGCCTGGTGACAGCGGTGGTCATCATGGTGGTGTTTTACAGCCTTCCAGCCTTTCCAAAGCGGATGGAGCTGGAGATCAGGGCGAAAGGAGAAGAGCTGGCGGCGGAAGGAAAGGGGATCACCATCCTGTCGATGGTCAGGCAGGACCCGCCGAAGAACATTCCTACCCCTATCAATCTTAGAAACCTGAGTTATGGGGGCGGGTGGCAGGTGATGGAGGGGCACCTGAGGTTCTTCCCCGGGCAGGGGGACAGCGGCTCGGTGCGCTATACGAGCTACATTCAGGGGGAGGTCAGGATACGTTTTCAGACCGGGCCGGGGGAAGGGGCGGTGGATATCCTGGTCAATGGGGAGGGGCAGAGCGTTGAGCTGGCTGAGGTGGAGGGGGGGGAAGTTGAGACAACGGTAACGATCCCGAACACGTGGAAGAACGCGGACCGGGTACGGCGGGTGTTGCTGATGACGGGGCTGCTGACAGATACGGTCACTGTATTTTTGTGCGCAGTGATGTTTTGGCTGCTGGTGTACCAAGTAGTGGTTCAACGGCGTCTGCGGGCGCGGGGGCTGGCAGATGTGGCGGGTTTGGTGCTTGTTTCGTTGGTATTGTTGTTTGCCAGCCAGCAGGTACAACACGAAATTGTGTTCAGCGATCCGAAACTTGAGGAGGGGGTGAGGGAGGCCATAGGGAAACCGGAAGGGCGGCTATACACGCATCAACTCTTGACGCTGATCGAATTGGATCTGAGCGGGAGGGGAATTCGAGAGCTGGAAGGGATCGAGGGGATCAGGAACCTGCGGGTGCTGGATTTGAGTGATAATCAAATCGAGGACCTCACCCCACTGCAAGGATTGAGGAAGTTGCAGAAACTGAACCTGAGAGAAAACCGGGTAAGGGACATCACTGCGCTGGCTGAAATGAAGCAGCTCACATACCTGAATTTGCACAGCAACGAGGATATCCAAGACCTCACGCCGCTCAAGAACCTGACCATGCTCAACAGTCTCATTCTGAGGAATGTGCCCATAGGGGACCAGGTATCGATATTGGCTAACCTGAACAGGCTGACGTATTTGAACATTCGGCACACATCCATACGCGACATTGGGGTATTGGTAGAAATGATGAGCCGTGGGGTCTTGCAGGATGACGTGAGCGCTGGCAAAAGAGTCACGGTGAACATACTGGAAAATGAAATAGGGGAGGGAAAAGGGGACCCGTACTTGGGGCTGAGGGGGTATTGGGAAAAGGTGAGCTATCGGTATCCCTATTATTTACCCAATTACGCGAGTGAAGTGGCGGGTCCGGAATTTTCACATGAGAGTGGGTTTTACGAGGAGGGATTTGCGCTGGTACTGACAACGCCAGAAGCAGGCGGGAAGATATTTTATTCGACTGATGGGTCGGAACCGGCGATCGATGAAAAACAGATGGCAATGGGGAGTACGCGAGAATACACGGGGCCGATAACGGTAAATAACAAGAGCGCGGGGCTCAACCGGCTGTCGCAAATTGAAACGAGTAGAATAGACGACTACAAACCGCCGGAAAACATGTTCAAAGCGATGGTGGTGCGGGCGTTGGTAGTAGGCGAAGACCAGCGAAGGAGCGGGGTGGTCACGCACACGTACTTCGTGGAAGAGGGGGTGAAAGAGCGGTTCTCGCTGCCGGTGCTCAGCCTGACGGTCGCGCCGGTGACGTTGTTTGACAACCGGTACGGGATCTACGTTCCGGGCGAGCTTTATCAAAATGACTACCCGTTAAATCAATTGCATAATACTGCGAACTACACGCAGAGGGGTTTGAAATGGGAAAGGCCGGCATATGTTGAACTGTTCGACCCGTCAGGCAAGGTGGTCTTTGCGCAAGAGCTCGGCATCAGGATTCACGGCCGAGCTTCGCGAGGGTACCCGCAAAAATCATTGAGGTTGTACGCCCGTGAAGAGTACAGCGGTGAAAGCGCCATGCAGTTTGATTTCTTTCCTGGTTTGAACGAGCGTTTAAATCGGTTGGAAGTGGATAAGTTTGAAACGCTGATCCTGCGCACCGGGGGCGCGGGGGACATGGAAGATACCATGATTGCGGACATCATTGGACAGTCGTTGCTGGAGAATCTCCAACTGGATATACAGGGAAACTACCCGGTCATTGTGTTTCTGAATGGTGAATACTGGGGCATTCATAACCTCCGCAGCCGGTACGACGCGGGGTATTTCCAGAATTATTACCACATACCGACTGGGGATGTGGTGGTGCTTGTAGGCAGTGAATCAGAATTGTATTTGGGGGACCCGTGTGATGAGAACCTGTACACAGATATGCTCAGGCTGATAGACGAGCACTATGACACGAACGGCTATCGTACCGTCAGCACGCTCGCTGACGCGCAGGCTTACGCGGCGATGAGCGAGCTGATGGATATAGAGAACTACATCGACTATAAAATATCTCAAATTTACCCCAACAAAGTGGATTGGCTTGGCAATAATATTTTGTACTGGAGAAAAAAGGCAGACGGCGCATTACCCGAGAGCGGCGAAATGTATGGGCACGACGGGAAATGGCGCTGGATGGTCATCGATATGGACTCGGGCTTTAAAGACCGATACTTCAACTCAATGGAGAACGTGACCACAGAAGGTTCTCAGGGAACTTATTTGTTCCGTTCATTGCTGCAAAACGAGGAGTTCAGAAGGTCATTCATCAACCGGCTTGCAGATCTGTTGAACACGAATTTCAAGACAGAGGTGGTGTTGTCAAAGATCGATGAAGTGCAACAAATTTATGAACCAGAGATGGAAGAGCATATTTTGCGGTGGGGGATGCCAGGGGGGTCGCTGGCGGACTGGCGGGCAAACGTGGAGGAGTTCAGAGAATTTGCCAGGACGCGACCCGAGGAACTCCGGCAGCAGATAGCGGATTATTTTGATTTGGCGGGGAGCGCGGAACTGAGAATCAGAACGGACCCGGGCAAGGGGTACGTCAGGGTCAACAGGCTGGAAATCCGAGAAGGCATGGTTGGAATTGAAGACCCGTCTAACTGGGCAGGGGTCTATTTTCAGGGGGTACCGTTTACGATCACCGCTGTGCCAGCTGAAGGCTATCGTTTCTCTCACTGGGAGGAGTTGAAAGGAGGAGACCCTACAGCGCTGAGCCAGGAGATCACGCTGACGGGAGACCTGGCGCTGACGGCGGTGTTTGAGCGTTAATTGCCACGTTCTTCATCTCCTGACCTTTTTTCCAACGCTACGGTAGATGGCAGAAAGGCAGGATAAATACAGTAAGCGAGCCCATGTCTGCGAGGACAGCTTCCGCGCCCAGGGCGATGATCTTTTGAGCGTTTATATTTGAATTGACAATACCGCGGACACTTGCCCCGCGCGATTTGAGCGCTTGGATAACAGCCCTGCCGGTTTTTCCACCCGCGCCTGTAACAAGAATCATCTCATTCCTCATAGTGTGTGAAGTATAAGGTCATTATAGCATCGAGAGGAGCATCCATTGTTTGGGCGTGGCCGCCCAGGGCGCGAGAGCGAATTGAGGGATGAGAAAAAGCAAGAAAAAAGGGCAAGTGGTTTATACTATGGGGAAGCGAAAGGGAATAGAAGGAGGAAAAAAGGGATGACGATCATCGACAGGTTGGCAGGGCTATTGGATCGGATATTGATATCTGGTCAAGACATAGGGGATGTATTGTTTTCGGTGTTGTTGGCGGCGGTAATGGGGCTGGCGATATCGCGGATATACAAATGGACACATCGAGGGTTGAACTATGAGCACACATTTATGGCGACGCTGGTATTGCTGGCGCCGATTGTGTCGATCGTGATGTTGTATATACGGGGGGATCTGGTTCTGTCGCTGGGGCTGATAGGCAGCCTGTCGATCATACGATTCAGGACGCCAATCAAAGACACGCGGGACATGGTATTTTTATTCTGGGTGATCGCGGTGGGGTTGGGGGCGGGGACCTACAACTGGGCGGTGGTTGGGGTAACGACCCCGATTGTGGCGGTGATCGTCGCGGCGCTGTACTTTTTCAGGTATGGACATTCGCCGAACACTGATTTTGTGTTGGTGGTGAACGGGAGTGGAGAATACAGGAAAGAAGAGATCGAAGAGGTGCTGGAGAAATACACGACTGGAAAGCGGGCGAGGTCGTTTGATGTAGATGGAGAAAAGTGGGAAGTAATCTACGAGCTGAGGTTCACGAAGAGGGAGAAGCAGCCGGTCGAAGGGATGGTCGCAGAGATGAAGGAGATGAGCGGAGTGACCAAGGTGTCGGTGCTGGCGCCGCAGCTGGCGCTTCCTCTGTAAGGGATAGGGCGAGAGAAAGCGGGCATGAAGCCATCAGCGCGGTTGGATGAAAAGAACTGGCGGTTCGAGTACAAATATCGGCTGTCCGTAGAGCAGTATTTGCAGGTAAGGAACCAGATCAGGGCGTACATGGAGATAGATGAGTACACGGAGCGCGCGGCGGAGAGGAAGTACCTGGTGCGCAGCGTGTATTATGACTCGCTTGGATTAGACGCGTTTAATGAAAAGATAGACGGCAACAGTGACCGTATCAAGTTTCGCATGCGCACGTATTGCAGGGAGCTCAGCCAGGGGACGACCATCCGGGCGGAGATGAAAGTGCGTAAAAACGCCATAACGGAGAAATATGGCACGTTCATCAGCGGAGCGGAATACGAGATGTTCATAGGGCAAAAGCGCTGGCCGAAAATACGTAACCAGGTGATGGAAGAATTTGAGCGATATGTTCATTTGAAGACATTGAACCCGGTGCTGCTGACCGAATACAGGCGGGAAGGGTATCGATCGAGGGCGCGCGAAGAGATACGCATCACCTTTGATCACCGGGTGAAGAGCGCGCACAGCCGAACGTTGTTTCCTGAAGCGCCGCATTTTCACGAACACCATCCGGGGCTGGTCGTGTTGGAGATAAAGTGCATCAAACAACAGCCGGGGTGGTTGCGCAGGTTGGTGCAGCAGAACGGGTTGATGATCATGTCGAACAGCAAGTACGTGCAGGGGATGATGGTGGCGTACCCCGCGCTGGTCACGCCCGGGTGGAGCGCGTAGGGAAAAGGAAAAGAAGCGGCAGAGAGCGGATGAGCATTTTGAAGAGCAAAAACCTCGTTCCTGTTAGTGCCACACTGATAGCGGGCTTGTGCTTTGCCTATAGCCTGGTGGTGCGTTTCACCCATTTCTTACTGGTGTCGCGTGAGGAAAAGGCGATAACGCTGGGTGTTCATTGGTTATGGATCTTTTTCGCGGGGCTGCTGTTTATACTTCCGCTGGTGAATAGGTTATTGGAGGGGGTAAGCAAAGAGAGGCTGAAAGTGATCGGGGGGCTAAGCCTGGTGACAGCGGTGGTCATCATGGCGGTGTTCTACAGCCTTCCGGCTTTTCCAAAGCGAATGGAGCTGGAGATCAGGGCGAAAGGAGAGGGGCTGGCGGCGGGAAAGGGGGTCACCATCCTGTCGATGAACAGGCAGGACCCGCCAAAGAGTAATCCCGTTCCTATCCATCTTATGGACCTGAGCTATGGGGGCGGGTGGCAGGTGATGGAGGGGCACCTGAGGTTTTTCCCTGGGCAGGGGGACAGCGGCTCGGTGCGCTACACGAGCTATATTCAGGGGGAGATCAGGATACGTTTTCAGACCGGGCCGGGGGAAGGGGCGGTGGATATCCTGGTCAATGGGGAAGGGCAGAGCGTTGAGCTGGCTGAGGTGGAGGAGGGGGTGGTCGAGAAAACGGTAACGATACCGAACACGTGGAAGAACGCGGACCGGGTACGGCGGGTGCTGCTAGTGACGGGGCTGCTGACAGATACGGTCACGGTATTTTTGTGCGCGGTGATGTTTTGGCTGCTGGTATACCAGGTAGTGGTTCAACGGCGTCTGCGGGCGCGGGGGCTGGCTGATGTGGTGGGTTTGGTGCTCGTTTCGTTGATGTTGTTGTTTGCCAGCCAGCAGGTACAACGCGAAATTGTGTTCAGCGATCCGAAACTTGAGGAGGGGGTGAGGGAGGCTATAGGGAAGCCGGAAGGGCGGCTATACACACATCAACTCTTGACGCTGATCGAGTTGGATCTGAGCGGGAGGGGAATTCGAGAGCTGGAAGGGATCGAGGGGATCAGGAACCTGCGGGTGCTGGATTTGAGTGATAATCAAATCGAGGACCTCACTCCGCTGCAAGGCTTGAGGAAGCTGCAGAAACTGAACCTGAGAGAAAACCGGGTAAGGGACATCACTGCGCTGGCTAAAATGAAGCAGCTCACATACCTGAATTTGCACAGCAACGAGGATATCCAGGACCTCACGCCGCTCAAGAACCTGACCATGCTCAACAGTCTCATTCTGAGAAATGTGCCCATAGGAGACCAGGTATCGATATTGGCTAACCTGAACAGGCTGACGTATTTGAACATTCGGCACACATCCATACGCGACATTGGGGTATTGGTAGAAATGATGAGCCGTGGGGTCTTGCAGGATGACGTGAGCGCTGGCAAAAGAGTCACGGTGAACATACTGGAAAATGAAATAGGGGAGGGAAAAGAGGACCCGTTCTTGGGGCTGAGGGGGTATTGGGAGAAGGTGAGCTATCGGTATCCCTATTATTTACCCAATTACGCGAGTGAAGTGGCGGGTCCAGCATTTTCACATGAGAGTGGGTTTTACGAGGAAGGCTTTGCGCTGGTACTGACAACGGTGGAAGCGGGGGGAAAGATATTTTATACGACCGATGGATCGGAACCGGCGATTGATGAAAAACGGATGGCAATGGGGAGTACTCGGGAATACACGGGGCCGATAACGGTAAATAACAAGAGCGCGGGGCACAACCGGCTGTCGCAAATTGAAACGAGTAAAATAATCGACTACAAACCACCGGAAAGCATGTTCAAAGCGATGGTGGTGCGGGCGGTGGTAGTAGGCGAAGACCAGCGAAGGAGCGGGGTGGTCACGCACACGTACTTCGTGGAGGAGGGGGTGAAAGAGCGGTTCTCGCTGCCGGTGCTCAGCCTGACGGTCGCGCCGGTGACGTTGTTTGACGATCGGTACGGGATCTACGTTCCGGGCGAGCTTTATCAAGATGACCACCCGCAAAATCCGTTATTTAACACCGCGAACTACACGCAGAGGGGTTTGAAATGGGAAAGGCCGGCATATGTTGAACTGTTCGACCCGTCAGGGGAGGTGGTCTTTGCGCAAGAGATCGGCATCAGGATTCACGGCGGCGCCTCGCGAGGGTACCCGCAAAAATCATTGAGGTTGTACGCCCGTGAAGAGTACAGCGGTGAAAGCACCATGCAGTTTGATTTCTTTCCTGATTTGAGCGAGCGTATAAATCGGCTGGAAGTGAATGAGTTTGAGACGCTGATCCTGCGCACCGGGAGCGCGGGAGGGATAGAATCTGCCTTGATCAAGGACATCATTGGACAGTCGCTGCTGGAGAACCTCCAGCTGGATATACAGGGGAACTACCCGGTCATTGTGTTTCTGAATGGTGAATACTGGGGCATTCATAACCTCCGCAGCCGGTACGACGCGGGGTATTTCGAAAATTATTATCACATACCGCCTGGGGATGTGGTGGTTCTTACACGCGATTTGGCGGCGCTTCAACGCGGGGAATCAGAATTGTATTTGGGGGACCCAGGTGATGAGAGCCTGTACACGGAAATGTTCAGGCTGATAGACGAGCATTATGACACGAACGGCTATCGCACCGTCAGCACGCTCGCTGACGCGCAGGCTTACGCAGCGATGAGCGAGCTGATGGATATAGAGAACTACATTGACTATAACATATCCCAAATTTATCCCAGCAAGACGGATTGGCTTGTTAATAATATTTTGTACTGGAGGAAAAAGGTAGACGGCACATTACCTGAGAACCGCGAGATGTATGGGCACGATGGGAAATGGCGCTGGATGGTCATCGATATGGACTCGGGCTTTAAAGACCGATACTTAAACTCAATGGAGAACATGACCGCAGAAGGTTCTCGGGGAACTTATTTGTTCCGTTCGTTGCTGCAAAACGAAGAATTCAAAAGGTCATTCATCAACCGGCTTGCAGACCTGTTGAACACGAATTTCAAGACAGAGGTGGTATTGTCAAAGATTGATGAAGTGCAGCAGGTATATGAGCCGGAGATGGAAGAGCATATTTTGCGGTGGGGGATGCCAGGGGGGTCGCTGGCGGGCTGGCGGGCAAACGTGGAGGAGTTCAGAGAATTTGCCAGGACGCGACCCGAGGAACTCCGGCAGCAGATAGCGGATTATTTTGATTTGGCGGGGAGCGCGGAACTGAGAATCAGAACGGACCCGGGC
>Ga0255347_1005809_pt1 | contig 13782 bp, 9 predicted proteins | sample wastewater_treat_2_FD_192479 | JGI IMG/M metagenome (GOLD analysis project Ga0255347, IMG submission 192479) | Wastewater microbial communities from Lulu Island WWTP, Vancouver, Canada - plant24 | ecosystem: Engineered > WWTP > Wastewater > Unclassified | place: Canada: Vancouver, British...
TAACTCAACAGCTTCGTCTTTTTTCATGGCTTCGTATAATTGCTCTTTACGCAATCCGTTGCCACCTTCCATTTCTATTGCTAGTAATTGAAATACATCGAGGCCAATGGCCGATGCTACTCCATAGCCTAATAGATTTCCTGCCTTTTCGTTTAGATAGGTAATGCGTCCTTCTGTATCGGTAACAATAATCGCTTCTTCTACTTTGCCTAAAGCATTTGCAAGACGTTGTTCTGAGGCTCTCACTTCTCTATCGCGGCTAAACTTAAATAAAGCCATCTCGACAGTTGTTTTCAAGTCTGATTCATTAAACGGTTTTACAATATACCCGTAAGGCTCAGTCACCTTTGCACGATCAAGGGTTTCTTGATCTACATACGATGTTAAAAAGATTACTGGAATATCATATTTTTCTTTGATATGTCCTGCAATATGAATCCCGTCTTCTTCTCCTTTCAATTTAATATCAAGGAACACAAGATCTGGTTCAATTTGTTCTAGTTTTTCGTATGCTGATGCGGCTGAAGATGCAGTTGCAGGCACTTCATAGCCTAATTTCTCCAGTGTTTTCTGGATGTCTTTTGCTACGATGCTTTCGTCTTCTACAACTAAAATGCGGGTTTTATTCATATTTCTCTATTGAGTAATTCGTCTGAATTCTATAATGTACTTCACTCCTTTGCCCGGTGAAGTTATTAATTCCATCGTTCCTTCCAACTGGTCGGTAAGGGCTTGTATTAACTGGACTCCAAGCGAGTCGGATGTTTCGAGCGTAAAGCCTTCCGGAAATCCTAATCCCGTGTCCGATATTGTTAAACGGTACTTTTCGTCGTTTACTTGAATCAATTCAACTTCAATCTCGCCGGAACCTCCGTCTTTAAACGCATGTTTTAGCGAATTGGATACAATTTCGTTGATAATTAAGCCACATGGCACCGCAGTATCTATATCCAAAGATATTCGCTCTGCTTGTATTTTCAAACCTACCTTCTCTTTACTGACTTTAAACGACCTAAAAAGATTGTCGGCTAATCGCCGGATATAGTCGTCGAAGTCGATTTTTGATAGTCCATCTGTCTGATAAAATCTTTCGTGTATCAAGGCCATACTTTTAATCCTATCCTGCCCTTCTTTTAATGCTTTATAAGCATTACTGTCGGTTACGTAACTTGTTTGAAGGTTAAAGAGGCTAATGATGATCTGTAGGTTATTCTTAACGCGGTGATGGATCTCGCGTAGCAGGACTCCTTTTTCTTCCAGCGCAGCTTTAATTTGCTCTTCCATCGCCTTACGTAAGGTGATGTCGGTATCAATTACTACGATGTTTTTCAGCTGACCTTTGTCGTTTAGGATAGGTGTTAAGGTTGACGATGCCCATTTTAAATTCCCGTCTTTATGCTCAATCTCCGATTCATAAATAAACGATTGTCGATCGCGAATACAGTCGTCGAGGTGCTCTAATACCAGCTGATTGGTTGTTAAAGCACGCAGTGAACTTCCATATATTTTCTTGACTTCGTCGATAGTATAGCCTGTGAGTTTCGTGTATCCCGAGTTCACCCATTCTAGCTCCTGATGTTCGTCGAAAATCATTACGGCATTATCGGTTTCGGATGCTACTAGCGACAATTTAGCTAATTCGATGTTTTTCTCTTGTAACTCTCGCGTTCTGGCTTCTACTTTTTTACGTAGTAAATCTTGGCTTCTACGCAATGAACCAGTACGAATTCGGTAGGCCATAATTATTGATCCCGCACCTACAACGATGTAGAGTAAATAAAAGAAAGGCGTTTTCCAGATCGGCGGACGAATTTCGAATGCGTAAGAAATCGGAGCACTCCAATCTCGACCATTGGCTGTTGCTTGTACTTTGAAAACGTAAGATCCAGGAGGGACATTTGAATAACCTGCAATATTTAATTTTCCTGGCGGCGACCAATTTTCTTCAAAACCTTCGAGTTTAAAGCGGTATTGAACTTCGTCGGGAGCTGTTAGATAAATGCCACTGCAAATAAAACTCAAGTGATTGTTATTGTAAGGAAGCACCAAGTCAATTGGCAAACCAGTATGTGAATCGACTTTAATTTTATTTTTCTTCCAATTTACATTCTCTAAAAACAATTGAATGTTGGCAATAGAAACGAGAGGCAATTCTTGAGCCGCAGTACCCGCCTGAGGATTATATCGGATAGCGCCGTTCACAGTTGCGAACCAAATATTCCCCGAAGTATCTTCACACGCCGCATTACTTTCTACTCCTAAATAACCATTGCTTTTATCGTAATGTGATACTTTGAGATTACCTTGTTCGATATAATTCGACCAGTCGATGCAATCAACGCCAACCGGTGTTCCGATCCATAGTTTGTTACGTGAATCGAGAAAGTTGAATAAAATACGCTCGTTGGTTAATCCTGTTTTTTTATTGATAAGCTGAACAGGATTTGCTTGAATGCGCGAATTATAACGGATTACTCCAAAGTCATAAGTACTGATTAATATATTCCCAAAATTATCACTGATTACAGAGGTAATTGGAGCCTTTGGAAGCTTGTATGCTTCATCAAAACTGATGGCTTTGTCGCCTTCGAGATAGTAAATTCCTTTTAAGGTACCTACCCATATTTTATGTTGTGCGTCTTGAAAAAGCACGCGAACTTTATCGTTCGTTAATCCATCACCGTTAGATATCTGTTTGAAAGTATTTCCTTCGTAGCGATAGATTCCTTTATCAGTCCCAAAATACATCCTTCCTTTTTCATCTTGCAAAATGGCATAGATGATTAGATTTTGCAGAGCAGAATAAGGGTAATCGATTGTGCCTGTATTTGAATTGTATCTCGCAGGACCGTTTGTTGTTCCTAGCCAATAGAATCCCGATTTATCTTGATAAATACTCCAAATGGTATTGCTTTTTAGTCCATCGGTAGTATTTATATTTTTAAAGGAATTTCCCTCTAAAACATTTACGCCGCCAGCAAGTGTTCCAAACCAAATTTTGTTTAGCGGATCGGCATAAACTGAAAGAATATTATTGTTCGAGAGACCATCTTCGAGATTATAAGTAATAAAGCGATCACCGTTGTATTTATAAAGTCCGTTCCATGTCCCTAACCAATAATTGCCCTCACGATCTTCAACAATCGACTTAATAATATTATTGTTGACGCCCTCTTTTAAGCTAATTGGTGTTAAAATTTTATTCGACAGTTTCGCTAGGCCGCCTCCATAGGTTCCCATCCAGAGATTCCCTTGATTATCGTACATCAAATCTTCAACCCTTTCGTTTGGAAGTCCATCTTCAAGCGTATAATTCCTGAATGAAACCCCATTAAAAACGCTAACTCCCTCGTAAGTCCCAAAGCTCATTTCACCGGATTTATTCTCACGAATACAATATACAATATTGCTAACCAGTCCGTTATCGGTAGTATAATTTTTAAAAGTTTTACCATCGAACATACTTACACCACCGATGGTAGCGATCCACATTCGTCCTTTTGCATCGAGGTGAAGATCGAATACCGTATTGTTAATCAATCCTTTAGACGAAGTATAATGATAAAATTGTTTTCCATCAAAGCGACTTAACCCTTCCGAAGTCCCGATCCATAAATTACCCGAAGCATCCTCACAAACTGCATTAACGATATCGCTTAAAAGTCCTTCGTTCGAGGTAAAATAGCTAAATCCGGTGCCTGAATACTTCACCAAACCCTTGCGAATCGTACCAAACCAGATATTTCCTTTCTTATCCTCGTAAACAGTTTTCACGGGATTAGAGCTCAAAAGATTGCCTGATTCAAAAGGCACGAACGTTTTTCCGTCAAATTTCACCACTCCGCTCATGGTAGCAACCCAGAGTCGGCCAACGCGATCTTGCAGGATTTTATTCACCTGATTATTCGGCAACCCATTGGAAATAGTGTAGTTAGAATAATTATATCGCTGCGCCGAAGCAAATATCGGGCAACATAAAATGATGTATAGTATAAATTTCAGAAGTCTCACTTTCGCCTATTCTAACGTAATAAGTGCCTGCAAAGATGCAGAGAACCATAGTACAAGATTAATAAAAAGTAACGTTTACTTTCATTAACATCTGATTAGTTAATAAAATTCGTTTGCAAACTCAACAAAAATTAGAAAGTTTAAAAACAAAGCCGTAAGTTTGTTTTTCTATAAATAGCAAAACTTAAAACCTAAATAATAAACATGAAAAACACATTTACAAATTTGGCTTGGAAGTGCTGTATGGTACTTTTCTTGGCAGTTATTTCTGTAAACTCCAACGCACAAAATGCAAGTGTATCGATTTCGCCCGCGGGACCCGTTATCTGTGAAGGTGATCAAATCACTGCTAATGCTACAGGTTTAACAGGACCATTAACTTACTTATGGAGTACAGGAGCTACAACACAAACAATTACTCCTCAGTATTCAGGTTACTACAGAGTTCGTGTTACAGGATTAAATTCAAATGGAGTTACACGTACGGTGTCAACAGATTTATTGCCTTACATCGTTGTTAAACATCCAAATCCTTCAATTTTTGTTAAAGGGCCATCTAATTTATGTCCTGGACAATCAGTTGAATTAGTTGCAAAAGGAAGAAAAAATTATTCAAGCTACCTTTGGAGCACAGGAGCAACAACTCCTAAAATCACAGTTAACCAATCAGGTACTTATGCTTTAACTATCACTAACGCATTAGGCGGATGTTCATTCTCTGCTACTGCTACAACTGACATCAACGTTTTTGATAGCGGATATCAACCTGCTGTTACAGGAATTACTCCGTTAACAGTTTGTCAACCAGGTTGGGTAACATTAGGTGCTGATGCAGGATTTAGCAGCTACTCATGGTCAACAGGATCAACAACTCAAAACACTAGCGTTTTAATGGACGGTAGCGGTGGCGGACCAATCCTTGATACAATGACAGTTTATTTAACTGTAGGATTAAACAACGCTTGTACATTTACATCTGCAGGAACAGTAATTCGTTCAGTTCGTGAAACAGAATTATTACCTGCATACTGCAACAACTATACATTATCTTTAAGTGATAGTATTAAGTCTGGTATCATCCTTACTTACCTTACAGCTCCTGTATATGAGTTCCAATTTGAAGAAACAACGCAACCAAACATTACTTGGACATACCAATCAACTTCACGTTGGTGCAACCTTGCTAATGTAACTCCTGCATTAGAAGCAAATAAATTCTACAATGTTCGTGTTCGTGGAATCATCGACGGAACTCCTTATTGCTATGGTGATCTTTGCCAAATCGGAATTACAGGAAATCCTCGTGCAGCTTCAACAACATTAAGCAATGCATTACGTGCTGACGGAACTTCTTCTGAAGCTCAAATCTTCCCTAACCCATCTAACGATGCGTTCAATATGTACTTACGTAACATCGACACTAGCATCCCTGCTACAGTTACTGTTGCTGATGTTCAAGGACGTTTAGTAGATCAATTTAACTACGATGGAAACAATGGTATCGCTAAATTTGGTGAGTCATTAAACAACGGAGTTTACTTCGTAACGGTTGAGCAAGGTGCATTCAAAAATGTAACTCGCATCGTAAAAGCGAAATAATTTATAGTTTATATAAACCTTAATTACTGTTTGCATAAAAAGAGATCGTCACCCGACGATCTCTTTTTGTTTTTAGGCAATTCGATATTCATTGTTCATGATTTTTCAGTATATTAGTTTTCTAATTCTAACTCTTGAAAACAATACACGTAGTTGCTGCCATCATTTACCGAAATGATGAAGAGTTTTTGATCGCTCGAAAAAAACCGGGCATCTCACTGGCAGGACTATGGGAATTTCCCGGAGGGAAGATTGAAGCTAATGAAGACGCTTTAACGGCACTTACACGAGAGATAAAAGAAGAATTGAATATCTCTATTTACAACATCACACCTTTTATAAATTATACTTATCAAGGCGTGCAAATTATTTTAGAGATGCAAACCTTTAAGTGCTTTTCTACTGAAAACATCAGCCGACTCACCGATCACGACTGTATTGAATGGGTTAAAGCCCACGATTTAAATCACTATCCCCTAGCCCCCGCCGATCTGATTATCGCAGAGGAATTAATGAGATAGAGTGCGATAATAAGAGCATAGACAAAGGTGAATCCGTTTTCTCAAAAGTCTAATCAGCATTTGATTTACCTATATACCATCGAAACGCATTGCAATCAAAATGCCCGATGTGTTAATATTATTATTTTATTTTAAATATAGGTATTTTTAATATTGCCGTATTAATCATATTTCCATGGCAAATACTTACTCGAAAATTTTATTGCATTTTGTTTTTGCTGTTAAATGCAGGAGAAGACTCATTTCTGACTCAATAAAGGAGGAAATCGAGCCTTATATTTGCAATATCGTTAAGCATGAAAAATGCTTAGCTATAGCGATATATTGTAATCCTGACCATACACATATTTTAGTCAGAATGTCGCCCGACAAAGCGCCCTCTGATTTAATGAGAGTTGTTAAATCAGAATCAACAAAATTCATCAACAAGAAGTTCTTTCCTACAAATCACTTTAGTTGGCAGGTTGGTTATGCAGTTTTTTCTCTAAGGGAAAATGAAAGCCATATTGTAAAGAACTATATTCTGAATCAAAAGGAACATCATAGCAAAAAGAAATTCAAAGATGAATTTATTGGTTTTTTAAAAGAGAACGAAATTGAATATGATGATCGGTTTCTATTTGATTTTAATGAAGAATAATTACGCCGTAAAAGTTTAAGAGGCTTAACCCTTAAGAAATATTTAATCAATAAAAATCATCTTTATTGCGCCCCTACAGGGCGATAGAGGATTCTTGTAGTCTGTTAGAGACTATATTTCGCCCCTACAGGGCGATTAGAGACTTTGAGGAATTTGGTTTTAAATTGGGCCTCTACAAGACTATCACTATAAATACTCTAATTCCCCGCCCCAGCGGTGCGCAATATGATCTATTCTAAAATTCAAAAAAATCCATTTCCGAAAAATTTCACCCCCTCGCCCCAGAGGGGCGCAATATTGTCTACCCCCATCTTCAATTTTTCTCTTCCAAAACAACTTCTCGCCCCAGCGGGGCGTAATACTGTTGCTTTTAATTGGGTACCATAATCTATCTTAATAAACCACCACCCTATTGGTCAAATCCTCCCCACCACTCTCTAACCGAAGGGTATAAACTCCAGATGATAAATTGGCAGTTTTAATATCGATAAACCCATCGAATGTTGTGGTTGATTTTGAAATTATTTTGCCAAGTGCATCTATCACCGATACTACAACTTCTTGGTTTTTGAATTTTGTTGATTTTAACCGAATAATTTCTCCTGTTTTTGCAGGATTGGGAAATACGACAGTCTGATTGTCTGCTGAAGGATTTGAAATTCCTGTCATCGCACTTACATCTAATACATATAACCCGTTTTGCATGTCGGATACTAATACATTCCCGCTAGGCAAATACGGATATGCTCCCCATGCTCCTTGATACGCTAACGAAGGATAGGGTCCTCCTAATGGCTCTTGATAGTGTGTATCGAAGTAGCCGATGCGTACCGGCTGATAAGGGTCTGCAACATCATACACTTGCAATCCGTCGAGATAATATGCTATATAGCATGTATTGCCTACTATAAAGGGATTGTGTGGCGTTGGACCAGTGTTGCTTTTAAAAGTTGACGTCACTACCATGTTTTGCAGATCACTTACATCAACCACTTTTACTGCTTTTCCCGCCGGTACTTCATCCATAAATACTAATGTCTGCGAATCGTCGGTTAAGGCTGAACTATGATTATATCCTTGATCGGGATATGTGGTTAATGATGAGAGTAAATTAAAGTGATTTAGTACTGAATCATACTTGAAAATAAATAGTCCGTCGTATGCACAACTCGCATAAACTGTATCGTTTTTAACGAACATATCATGCACTTGATTGTAGGTTAATAATGAAGGATAATCATTGTTTATACTTCTAAGAAACACAGGAATTTCAGGATTCGACAGACTGAAAACTGCCATCGAAGCGGTATTGGTAAACATCCCTCCTCTTGCAATACCGATATACATTTTATCGCCATCGATAAAGATGGTATGTCCGCGTTCAAATAGTGCATTGTAATCAGCAACTACATGAACCGAATCAGGCAAATATTGTAAATCGACAATTTGAAAACTATTCGGCGATGCATCATCACTTATCAAATATGCGTAGTGCGAATAGGTTTTTATTTCTCTCCAAATACATTGGGCTCTATGACCTGCAACAAAGTCGGAAGTTACAGGAGCAGAAGGATTAGTAACATCAACAAAATACACTCCTGCAGTTGAACCTACCAATGCATATTCATGTCCACCGGCTGCATATCCCCAAATCCCGTTGTACTTAATCCCGTATGCAGGCTCTGCTACAACTGCGGTATCGAACCAATTTGAATGCATAGAGATATTATTTGTTTCATAAATCTGCGCATTTACTATACTAACGGTTATGCATAGGAGAAATAACAAGTAGATTTTTTTCATGGTTTGGGATGGTGTCTTTTCAATTATATTTTTACTTTATTTCACTAAAAGAAATACAAATTCCAACGCTGCTTCAATTTTAACGCTGCAGACGCAGTGCTTTATTTTAATTATTATTCTCTTTCTTTCGTAGTTTACACAGCGAATTTTTTTTTGCGAACGCAATGATTTTTTAATTTCAGCTGGTTGAATCAGACTATTTTCAAATTGAATACTGACCTCTACCTTTCCGAAATCTCGCATTCAGTCATTCATTCAGTCATTCAATTATTCAGTCATTGCAAAGTTGCATCCATAAAATTACAAAAAAATCCTCAGTAGTCTCAAAATATTTCTTCTCTGAGTTTACTGAGGATTTTTCAATCGATAGCGTTCTTATTCTCTACATCATGTATTAGGAACCTACAAAAACCTCGCAGACGAGTCGTGGATTTTTTTCAAAACCGGAGTATACAGAGCGTATATGAGGATTTTGAAAAATTAATGCAACGAATTATCTGGGTTTTTCAGAGATTCCTCAAGTGTTATTCTACAATCAATTCTTTGATAAGTGCAGTCATTTTTTCTTCTGCAGCATTCGCCACTTTCAATACTTCTTCGTGAGTGATAATTTGCACTTCATCGGTTCCACCCATATCTGTGATAATTGATATAGCAAATACAGGAAGATCCATATGTCGCGCAACAATAACTTCAGGAATAGTCGACATCCCTACGCAGTCAGCGCCAATAGTACGAATGTATTTGTACTCAGCTCGTGTTTCGTAAGTTGGTCCAGTGACTGCTGCGTAAACACCTACGTGACATTTTACTCCGTTAGCTGCTGCTATACTTTTTGCTTTCGCAATCATTCCTGCATCATAAGGAGCACTCATATCAGGGAAACGAGGTCCTAGTTTATCGTCGTTTGGTCCGATTAGCGGATTCGTTCCCATCAAATTAATATGGTCGTCGATAATCATCAAATCACCTACTTCAAACATAGGATTAACTCCTCCGCTGGCATTTGATAAATAAAGACGTTTAATACCCATAAATTTCATTACTCGAATTGGAAATGCTACGTCTTGCATAGAGTACCCTTCATAAAAATGAAATCGGCCTTGCATAACAACAACTTTAACTCCGTTAAGAGTTCCTAGCAACATTTTACTGCCATGTCCGGCAACAGTAGACACCGGAAACCCCGGAATTTCACTGTAAGATAGTGAGTGCTCTACTTGAACTTCTTTAACGAGTCCGCCTAACCCCGAGCCTAAAACAATTCCTGCTTCGGGTGTGAATCCTGTTTTACTTAAAATGTAATCAACGGATTCCTGAATTTTTTTTAACATAGTTAAGAATATAATGATCGAACTTTTCTTGTCCGAATGTATGAAAACAAATTTCAATATCAAGTATCATCACCGGTAATCGCTTTAATAAATGCGCCAATTCAGGTGTATTGAGTCGCATAAAGTCTTTACGTGTGGTGATTATTACGGCTTCTGCTTTTTGATCGGCTGCAAACATATCAAATTTCTTAGTCAATGCAGTAAGATCGCCGGCGGTAAATGCATGATGATCGCCAAATATCTCGGTAGCGACTTCTTTTGAATGTGAATTGATGAACTCAATAAACGGTTGCGGCTTAGCAATTCCTGCAACGATCATTGCTTTTTTATTTTTCAATTCAGTTAATGCTAATCGCTCTCCAGCTCCACTCTCAACATACTCACGGTAACGCATATACGAAAAGAACACATTTTGTATTCCATAGCTGCGTATTTTACGGTCTATTTTCTCAAATTCGAGAAGATCAGGAAGTGCATTTGTCTTGCTTACAATCACTGCATCTGCGCGCTTCACTCCCCTTTTGCTTTCTCGTAAATTTCCTGCAGGCAAAACAAAATCATTGTAAAAAAGTGCATTAAAATCGGTGATCATCAGATTCAATCCCGGTTTTACATATCGGTGTTGAAAGGAGTCGTCGAGTAAAATTAATGAGGGATGATGTTCGCTTATCAATTGTTCAATGCCGTCGACTCTTTTTTCGCAAACTGCCACCGTTAGCTCGGGGATTAGCGTTTTATATTGAAGCGGTTCATCGCCTGTTAATCCTACGCTATCGTCAACTTTTACTTCGCGGTAGCCTTTCGTTCTCCTTCCATATCCTCTACTTAGCACTGCTATGCTTTGACTATCTTTTAACAATGCTGCTAAATACAGTACATGTGGCGACTTCCCTGTCCCGCCCGTTGAGAGGTTTCCAACACCAATGATCGGCAACGGAAAACTGCGTTCGCGTAGTAACCCTAAACTGAAAAAAAGATTTCTCAATAGGGTTACAAATGAATAAATCAGTGCCAGAGGATAAAATAATATTCGCATTGGCTCAAAAATAGGCGATTTTGACAAGATACAGTGATTACATTTGCATAGATTGAAATGCACATGAAATTATCGACTATTATCCGCGAGCTCGAACGATTGGCTCCTCCCGATTTGCAAGAATCGTATGATAACTCCGGCCTCATCACCGGCAACTCCAATATGGACATTACAGGCGCATTGATTTGTCTCGATAGCATAGAGGCTGTTCTTGATGAGGCGATCCGAAAAAAATGTAATCTTATAGTCGCGCATCATCCTATTGTATTCAGCGGATTGAAAAAGATTACAGGGAAGAATTACATAGAACGAGTGATCATAAAAGCTATAAAAAACGATATCGCTATTTATGCTATTCACACGAATCTCGATAATGTTTGGGAAGGGGTTAATCAAAAAATGGCTGAAAAAATCGGACTAATAAATTGCCGGATTTTAAGTCCGATGGACGGAAAACTCCTCAAATTAGTGACCTATTGTCCTACGGCATCTGCCGAAAAAGTAAGCGAAGCGATGTTTGCTGCGGGCGCCGGACATATCGGAAAATACAGCGAATGCAGCTTTAAAATGGAAGGAACCGGCACATTTAAGGCCGGAAATGAAGCCAATCCGTATGTTGGAGAAAAAAACATTCGACATTCTGAGGCAGAAATACGCATCGAAGTAATACTTGAATCAAGGCAAAAAAACAAAGTATTGGAGGCGCTGAGAAATAGCCATCCTTATGAAGAAATAGCCTACGATATCTATCGTTTAGAAAACAAAAATGCACTTACTGGAGCCGGTATGATTGGGGAATTGCCGGAAGCTGTTAATCCCGATGAATTTCTTAAAACACTGAAAATCAACATAAAAACAAATTGCATCCGATACACTTCCCATTTTGGGAAACCTATTCAAAAAGTAGCGATTTGCGGTGGATCGGGTAGTTTTTTACTAGCGGAAGCGATAGCCGGCGGGGCGGATATTTTCATTACAGGCGACTTCAAATACCATCAATTCTTCGATGCCGACGGCAAAATAATCATCGCCGACGTCGGACACTTTGAAAGTGAGCAACATACAATTGAGTTATTAGGCGGTTGGCTTAGGGAAATATTTCCTACCTTTGCGGTCCATTTGACGGAAATTAACACCAATCCAATTAACTATATCTGATCATGGCTACCAAAAAGACCAAGAAAGAAGAGACAGCAGTAGCAGAAGCCCCAAAGAAACCAACTCCGGTTGTTCGCCATATTGACAAAGGCGACAATACGATTGAAGACAAGCTTCGTGCACTTTACCAATTACAGCTGATCGACAGTCAGATCGACACCATTCGCAAAACCCGTGGAGAATTACCTATGGAAGTAATCGATTTGGAAGACGAGATTGCAGGATTGCAAACACGCGTAACCAACTATACGGAAGAAGCGAAGGAATTAGAAGATCAAATCAAGAACCGCAAGCAAACCATTAAGGATGCTCAGGCATTGATTAAGAAATATCAAACGCAACAAGCGAGTGTAAAGAACAACCGTGAATTCGACTCTTTAAACAAGGAGATGGAATATCAACAGTTAGAAATGCAACTTTGCGAGAAGCGTATTAAAGAACACACTGCTGAGTTAGCTGCGAAGAAACAAATTGTTGAAGCGTCAGAAAAAGCTTTAGAAGAGCGTTCTCAAGATTTAGTAAACAAGAAAGCTGAATTAGATTCAATTATTGCTGAGACTGAAAAGGAAGAGCAAGAATTAACAACTGAATCAAATAAAGCTTCTGAAGTAATTGAAGCTCGTTTATTAACTGCATATCACCGTATTCGTGGCAACGCAAGAAATGGTTTAGCGGTTGTTTCAGTAAGCCGTGATGCTTGCGGAGGTTGCTTTAATAAAATCCCGCCTCAACGTCAGCTTGATATTCGCCAACGCAAAAAAGTAATTGTTTGCGAACATTGCGGAAGGATCTTAGTTGATGGTGCAATACTTGATAAAGAATAATTGAAAAGCTGTCCCCTAAGGACAGCTTTTTTGTTTACCGCACAATTTACATTTAATACGATCGATAAATCAACGCATATTTATCGTCATCAATACTATTCAAATAAATGTTACTGAAAACAGATTTACGCATTGTAGTTTCTACTTATGCCGGTTTAGAAGAATTATTAGCAAAAGAACTTCGTCAGTTAGGCGGAAGAGATGTTGAAATTCATACACGTGCTGTTTCCTGCGTGGGCGACAAAGGCTTCATGTATAAAGTAAATTTTTGCAGTCGCCTTGCATTACGCGTGATGGTAAGCCTTACCTCCTTCTCTATTAAGGATGGCGATGATTTGTATCGTGAAGTGGCAGAAATCGACTGGACAGAGTTCATGAAAGTGTCTCAAACTTTTGCAGTTCGTTGCACATTGAATTCAGAATTATTCGACACGAATTTATATCCTGCATTAAAAGTTAAAGATGCTATTGCCGATTCATTCCGTAAAAACGGAGGTAAACGTCCCGATGTAGAGAAAGAAAATCCCGATCTCGAAGTAATGGTATTTATTAATCGCGATCGTTGCACCATATTAATAAACAGCAGTGGTGAATCATTGCATCGCCGCGGATATCGTGCTGAAGTCGACAAAGCTCCATTGAGTGAAGTACTAGCTGCAGGAATTATCATGCTTAGCGGATGGGAACCACATAAACCATTAGTAGATTTTATGTGCGGATCGGGAACTATTCCGATTGAAGCTGCGCTGATGGCGGCCAATATTCCTCCGGGAACATTCCGTAAACAATTTGCTTTCGAAAAATGGCCCGACTTCGACGAAGCATTATACAAGACAATTCGCGAAAAGCAAATCGA
>Ga0255347_1005810_pt1 | contig 13781 bp, 10 predicted proteins | sample wastewater_treat_2_FD_192479 | JGI IMG/M metagenome (GOLD analysis project Ga0255347, IMG submission 192479) | Wastewater microbial communities from Lulu Island WWTP, Vancouver, Canada - plant24 | ecosystem: Engineered > WWTP > Wastewater > Unclassified | place: Canada: Vancouver, British...
GAGTCCGAGCGCTGGAACTTCGAGGTGTTCGAGGAGGCCACGGGGAGGGATGTCGTGCGCCACTGCGACGACGGTTTCGGCACGCCCGGCTCCGCAGAGTACGCGCTGGTCAAAGGCAAGGCGTACACCTTCAGCCTGCGGTGGATCGGCACCAACCTTGACGAGGGTCCCGATTTCGACTGGCAGGCGCTGATCAACGACTCGGATGAGACGGGCGCGCGCGAGGGACTGTACGGCACCGGCGCGTTCATCGTCGAAGACTCGTACGGCCTGCTGACGGAGGAGAGGCACGGCGACGAGTTTGACATCACCATCGGCGAAACGGGCAGGATCATCGTGCCGAAGGTGGAAGAGCCGAACGGGGATGCGCCCGGAGAGGCCAACAGTTTTATTTGGTCGTCTTCTGGGTTAACAGGCAATCGATTTAGTGTGACTCCGAATCCGCTGAACGCCGAGATTCTCTGGTTTCTTGGCGGTTTGCCGACGGGATCCGAAACAAAAGTGTTTTGGCAGCCATGGGATTTCGTAAACAGCAGGCTCCATGTCGGTTATGGCAATGCCCCTCAACTTGAGGTCACGTATGAAGCGTTGCTGAGCGGCTATGACGATTTTATGCCGCCCGACAACAACTGGTTCGGGCAAAAGAACGTCATGGTTTCCGTGTCAGGCGAAACCGTTGCAACCCGCCCGGTGTGGTTCTTTTTCAACGCCCTTGAGACCCGCACTGACTTTGACGGAGCCGTGACGGCGGCATGGTATCACTACTGGAAAGCCAGCGGGGCCGTTCCGGCGCTGGCGGTTTTCGAATACGACCACGATCTTGGACAGAATGTCGCGGCCGAACATCACTGGAGCCTTTTGTCGGGCGACAAGTACTATGTCGGTTTCGCTGCCGCGCTGGGCGTGTGGAAATCCGTTCCCGATGTCTCCCCGCCCACTTCCTACACGGAGGAACCCTATCCCGGCAACGAGGGAAAAGGTATTCACAGTGTCGCCAAACTTTGCGCCCATGAATTCTGGCACGGGGTTGTCACACGGGAGACCCGCCCTGTCCTGCTCGGAGGAGATGGGCTGTCAGATATTGACGGTGACGGCTTGAGCGATGTTCGGGAAACTGAAATCGGAACAAACCCTAGGATAAAAGACACCTGCCACATCGCAGCCTATACGGGCGGCGGCACTGATTATAGCGGCTATGCGGATACCGGGGACCAGGAGTTGTACTGCCGTTTGAAACAGGATGGCGTGCTCGGGGATGAATCCAAAGACTGGGCGTTTCCCGGAATGCAGGCCCATGTTCAACCATAGAAAGGAACACATATGAAAGCGACACTCATCATCTTCAGCAGCGCCGTCCTGTTCGGCATCCCGCTGTCAGCGACATCTGCCGGAGAAACCATGGACGGTAAGAAATCCGCCCCAGCCTCAATGGCGGATGTGGTGCGAGAGTACGAGAGGGTGAAAAGGGAGCGGGAGTTCGCAAGGCGGACAGGGATGCCCACTGCAAAAGCGGGTCGGCTCCGTGAGTTGTCCTCGACGAATACCGTGGAAAATCGGAACGAACTGATAAAGTGGTTCTGGACGCTGCCGCAGGCGGAGCCCTCCAGCCACCCGATGCAGCCGGAGAAAACCGCGGTCACGCGGGCTCTCGCGGCCATGATGCCCCCGTCCGACTTCAAAACGTTCGGCTTGAAGGTCCTGGACGCGGAAATCAACGCATTGCGCGAAGCCAAGAAGTGGGAACAGGAAAATTATTATCCCAAGGATGTGATTTTTGCCACATTTGAGGGCCTTGTCGGAAACACACCTGATTCGGATGTCATAGATACACTTATGGCATACGCCAAGGACACAAATGTGGGGGCAACCGTCAGAGCACGATTCAAGGCATTTCTGGCGAACAGGCAATTCCAGCAGGACGGGATTACAAATGCAGAGGAGCAAGCAAGAATTATTATAGGAAGACTCACTCCTCCGCCAAGACATCCCATCCCGTGGAACATCCACAAGGACAAGGAAAAACGTGTTGCATACGCTAAATCAGAGGAATATGCCAAAGCCATGCACCCCATTACTCTTTGGCGGTCTTCTGAGACATCAGTGGAGAATGATGCAAATGAGCAAGTTTTGAACAAACTCGGCATGGCGGCGGTGACCCAACTCATCCATGCCGTTGAGGAAAACGGTTATACCGGAGAAAAACGAGATTATCTCATTTGGCTGGCGACGGACATCCTGTTAAAGCACCTCGCGCAAGACGTCAGACTTGCTGACGGCGAACAAGAAGTTTTGAAGCCGTTGCGTCGATTGCTCGACACCATGCCGGATCTCGGAGCGTACTCTTGGAGAAGCCTCGCTGCCGGAAACATGGTCAGAATCTACGAGAAGCTCGGCATCACCGAAAAAGTTAAAATCATCACAGACCCTAGTGTGGGTGATCCGTCCGAATGGAAAAATTTCAGATGATCCTCATGAGTGCCAACTGCGTGACGCTCAGGCTCACCGTGGGCGACCCGAGCGGCAGCGAGTCCGAGCGCTGGAACTTCGAGGTGTTCGAACAAGCGCAATGCTTCGGGACGCAATGGTTTGGAGCGCAGCTCCGGGTACCGTCTGCTTCGCAAGCCTGGAACCCTGAAACCTTGGAACCCTGGAACCGGCTACGCTAGCCGCGGACTTTGCCTTCTTTCTTGCGTTTCTCGATGATTGCCTCGGCGAGTTCGAAGGGCACGCCCTCGTAACGCTCGAAGGTCATCGTGAAGGTGCCGCGTCCCTGCGTGACTGTGCGGATCGCGTTGGAGTAGCCGAACATCTCGCTGAGCGGGACGAAGCCGCGCACCAGCTTGTTGCCGCCCTTGTCGTCCATGCCATCGACGCGGCCGCGGCGCGAGCAGATCGAGCCGGTCGCCGTACCCATGTACTCCTCGGGCACCGCCACCTCGACGCTCATGACCGGCTCCAGAAGCTGCGGATTGCCCTTGAGGAAGAGCTGCCTGAAGCACTGGCGCGCACATTCGACGAAAGCGAATTCGTTTGAGTCGACCTCGTGGTACGAGCCGAAATAGACGACCACCCTGACGTCCACCACGGGGAAACCGCCGCAGGGGCCGCTTTCCATGGCCTTGAGAATACCCTTCTGGACGGCAGGGATGTATTCGCTGGGGATCACGCCGCCCTTGACCTCGTTGACAAAGGAGAAGCCGCGTCCCGGCTCTTGTGGCTCAATACGCAGGCAGACGTGAGCGTACTGGCCGCGTCCGCCGGACTGCTTGACGTGCTTGTATTCGCCATCGACTTGATGGCGGATCGTCTCGCGGTAGGCGACCTCAGGCTTGCCGACCTCGCACACGACACCGAACTCGCGACGCAGACGATCCACGATAATCTCAAGATGCAACTCTCCCATGCCGGAAATGACGGTCTCACCGGTCTCTTGGTCAAAGGTCACGACGAAAGTTGGATCTTCCTGCGCCAATGCGTTCAGCGCGTTGCCGAGCTTCTCGTTGTCGCCGCGCGAGGCGGGGCGGATCGCAATCGCAATCACTGGCGCAGGGAATTCGATCGACTCCAGCACGATGGGGTTCTTCGGGTCGCAGATCGTGTCGCCGGTGCGCGATTTCGAGAGACCGATCACAGCTATGATGTCGCCCGCATGCGCTTCATCGAGTGCCTCCTGATGGTTGGCGTGCATGCGGAAGAGGCGTCCAATGCGGCAGTCTTGATCCATTGTGCTATTGAGGACCGTGTCGCCCACGTTCAGCGTGCCCGAATAAATACGCACAAAGGCGATCTTGCCCATGTGCTTGTCCGTGGCGATCTTGAACACCAGCCCTGCGAACGGCTCCTTGTCGTCCGGGTTGCGCTTCTCGTCCGGGTTGTCGGCAGAGGCCACGACGCCGACGTCCAGCGGCGAGGGCAGGTAGTCGATCACGCCGTTGAGTAGCGGCTGGACGCCTTTGTTTTTGAATGCCGTGCCGCAGAAGGTGGGGACGATCGTGCGTGCGATGGTACCTTTGCGCAGGCCGGCTTTGATCTCTTCGATGGTCAACTCGCCGGTTTCAAAGTACTTGTTCATCAGGGCGTCGTCCTGCTCGGCCGCTTTCTCGACCATCTCGATGCGCAGACGCTCGCACTCCTCGAGGTACTCTTCGGGGATTTCCTGCTCGATGACCTTGAGGCCGCGCGAGGCATCGTCAAAGGTCAGAGCTTTCATCGTCAGCAGGTCGATCACACCTCGGAAGGATTCGCCCGCGCCCATTGGATAGACCATGACGACCGGGTTGCCGCCGAGCGTGTAGCGGATCTCATTGACCACGTTGAAGAAATTGGCACCGATGCGGTCCATCTTGTTGACCATGCACAGCTTAGGTACGGCGTATTTCTCGCTCTGACGCCACACCTGTTCGGTCTGCGGCTGCACGCCGCCCACCGCGCAGAACAGGGCGATCGCGCCGTCGAGCACGCGCAGCGAGCGCTCCACTTCGGCCGTGAAGTCCACGTGTCCGGGGGTGTCGATCAGACTGATCTGATGATCGCGCCACATGACGGCAGTCGCGGCCGAGGTGATTGTGATACCGCGCTCCTGCTCCTGCTCCATGTAGTCCATGGTGGCGGCGCCTTCGTGCACTTCGCCGATTTTATAGTTCTTGCCGGAATAAAAGAGAATGCGCTCGCTGGTTGTCGTCTTTCCCGCGTCGATGTGCGCCATGATGCCGATATTACGGATTTTGTCCAGCGGTATGGTTCTGGGCATGGTTTTGGGACTCCTTGGATCGTTACTTGCTTCCGGACTTTAGTCGCCGATCGACATGTCCGGGTATGGGGCCGTGCCTTTTTTCACGGACCACCTTTTGCTCTCTGTCATGGAGCGGTCAAAAGAAGGTGCGCATTTTCGGCTTTTTCAGCGGAGTATTCAAGTGCAAAACGTGAAAAATTGCGGATTTTCGCGTTAGTTTCTTGTTGGCTTCTTATTAGAGGCGGGTGTTGTTTTCGACGTGGTTGACATGATTGACACGACTGACAGGGGCGCGCGGTGCGCGACGGCTACCACACGATCGGCGTGTGGCCGTGAGCCAGCAGGTAGCGGTTCGCCTGTGAAAAATGACCGCATCCGAAAAACCCGGCGTGCGCCGAGAGCGGGGAGGGGTGTGCAGCCTCAAGAACCAGATGCCGCGACACGTCGATCAAAGCTTTCTTACGGCGTGCATCACGGCCCCACAACATAAAGACCAGATGGTCGCGCTGCGTGGCCAACCACTGGATCGTCGCATCGGTAAATGTTTCCCAACCGCGCCCGCGATGGCTGCCCGCACATCCGGCTTCGACGGTCAGGGTGGCATTCAGCAACATCACGCCTTGGTCGGCCCAGCGTTGCAAGTGCCCTGTCGCGGGTATCGGCGTGCCGGTGTCGCGCTGGACCTCCTTGAAAATGTTCCGCAGGCTCGGCGGTAGGGGCACCGTGTCGTTTACCGAAAAGGCCAACCCGTGCGACTGGCCTGGGCCGTGGTAGGGGTCTTGTCCGAGGATCACAACCTTCACCGCGTTGGAATCCAGCGCGTATGCATTAAAGATGTCGTCTCTGGGCGGGTAAACGGTTTGTTTGGCGTATGCGTCTTCCAAGAAGTTCATCAACGCTTTGAAATAGGGCTTCTGGAATTCGGTTCGCGTGAATTCTGTCCATGAATCGTGCATAGGACTCTCAACGTTCAACTTCCAATGCTCAACTCTCAGGTGCATCGAGAGGGGCGAGCGCCTACTCCTCCTTTTTGATCAGGGGCGTGGTGGCTGGGCTACGCGCAAAAGCGGTGCCGCATAGCGCGGCTCTTGTCATCGTATTCCAAGGTGCGCTTCCAGCGCTTCGATGCGCGCCTTGAGTTTTTCGACCAAGCGCGGCAGCAACAACGTGGCAGCGAACTCGCGTTTGGGCAGGGCCGGCAGGCCCAGCACATACTCGCCGGGCGGGACATCTTTGGAGAGCCCGCTCTTGGGGCCGACCTGTGCGCGGTCGCCGATCGTGAGGTGTCCGGAGAGACCGGCCTGCGCCCAGATCAGGCAGCCCGATCCGATATGCGTGCTGCCGGCCACGCCGGCCTGCGCGATGACGCCGCTGTAGTCGCCAATCTGCACGTTGTGACCGATCTGCACCAGATTGTCGATCTTCGTGGAATTGCCGATGCGCGTACGTCCGAAACGCGCACGGTCGATTGTGGTGTTGCAGCCGATCTCCACATCGTCGCCCAGTTCGACGATGCCGAGTTGCGGGATCTTCTCCACCGAGATCGTGCCGTCTGCTTTGGGCACGGGGTTGTAACCGTAACCGTCGCCGCCGATGCGCACACCGGAGTGCAGGACCACGCGCCGTCCGAGCAGGCAGCCTTCGCGGACGGTGACCTGCGGATAGAGGTGGCAACCTTCGCCCATCCGGACGCGTTGGCCGATGAAGACTTGCGCTTCGATTACCGAGCCGTCGCCGATTTCAGTCCCTGCTTCGATCACCGTCCACGGTCCGATGTGCACATCCCGTCCGAGTTTGACATCCTCCGCGATTACGGCAGTGGGATGGATGCCGGGAGCGCGAACGACGGGCGGCGGCGCGAACCACTGGGCCACCTGCGTGCATGCGGCGTCCGGGTCCTTCACCCGCACCAGCGCCTGCGCTGAGCACTCGCCTTGCCAGTCGAGCGGCACCAGTACCGCGCTTGCACGCGTGGTGCCCGCCTGACGGGCGTACTTCGCATCTTTCACGAACGATACATCGCCGGGGCGCGCCTCCGGTAGGCTGGCCAACGCGCAGACTTCCAGCGTACCGTCACCGGACAGTTCGCCTCCCAGTCGCTCAGACAATTCTTTGACGGTCATTACAAAAGACTACTGTTTTTCAGCAGCGGCCTTTTCAGCGCGCTCTTTTTCGGCCTTCTCCTGCGCCTCTTTGCGCAGTTTGGGGTCCACGCCCATGCGTTTGAGAACCTCGTCGGTCACATCCAGTTTGGGGTCGAAGTAGGCCATGGTTGTGCCGTCGAGGATGATGCTGGTTTTTGTCTCCTGCGCGTATTTGGTCAGGATATCGCGGATGTCGCCAGTTACTTGGCGCAACAGGCGCGCATCGAGGTCTCCCAAGTCACGCTGCAACTTCTGCATCTCCTGACGCAGGTCACGGTCGGCTTCGGCCAACACGTCGCGGTGTTTCACGGCCTTGTCTTCGGCCTCGGCTCTGGCTTTTTCGTTGAGGGCCGGGTTACGCGCCTCTTTGACCGCCTTTTCATACTCGTCGCGCAGCTCTTCGAAACGGTCGCGCTGCTTGTCGAGCTTGGCTTGAAACTCCTTCTCGGTATCCTGCATCAGCTTGCGGTCGCGCTCGCGGCTCGGATGAAAACGCACCAGATCCACCATGTTGACCACTGCGGTCTTTTCTTGCGCCAGCATTACGGTCGCGGTCAGCGCCGCTGCCAGCATCACCATCATCTTCTTCATACGTATCCTCCCCAATGCGGGCGGAGCCCACAACTCAATTCAATCTCACACAAAGGACACAAAGGTTTTTCCATAACACCTCATTCCCCTTAGTGCCCTTCGTGTGAGAAACAACTTATTCAAAGCCGATCGCGAACGAGAAGACCTCGTCGTCGGTGTAGTCGTCGTCCTCAACCACCGGCACCGCGAAGTCGAAACGGATCGGGAAGCCCGGGATATCGATGCGGATGCCCACGCCGGCCGTTACGCACACATCGGACAATTCGGGATCAAAGGCGTCCTCGCCGATCGAGCCCACGTCCACAAAGGTCGCGAAGCGCACGGCCTTGAAGACCGGGATCGTGTACTCCGCCGTGACCAGCGCCAGCGTCTCGCCGCCGATCGGCGCGTGGCTGTCGCCGCCGTTACCGCGGAACACCTTGGGACCAATGTCGCGGTACTCGACACCGCGCACGGTGCGCGGACCACCCAGGAAGAGCCGCTCGTAGATCGGCACCTCGTCGTTGCCGTAGGAGTCGACCGTTTCGATACGGCCGCGCAGGCTCAGCACGTGCTTGTACCACGGCATGCGGAACCAGTGGCGGTAGTTGGCGCCCAGCTTGTAATACTCACTGTCGCCGAGGCCGCTTTCAGAGGCCTCGCCGAAGATCGTCGTCTGGTAGCCCTTGGTCGGGATGAAAGCGTGGTCACGTGTGTCGTGCGCCCAATAGAGGCGCAGCACACTGTTGAGGTCGTCGCCGAACTCATCCTCCTGCCACTTGAAATACTTGTCGGCGTCGCCATCCCAACTGTCGGGCACGGCGGATTCCATGCCCTCAGGGTCGGCGTACCACTCGCTGTTGTTGACGTCATCCATTTCGACCAGCTCGAGCGTGTAGCGCATGCCGACGCGGCCGACCTTGACGGGATACGAGAGTCCGACCGATCCGCCGGTGCGGATCTCGTCGTACTGGTCATACCAGCGCATGCGGCGATAGGCCTCGACGGTCAACGCCAGCGGCCGGTCCAAGAACCAGGGCTCGGTCCAGGAAACTTCAGCCGTCTGGCGGCGCGAACCGACTTCCACGCCCAAACGCGCTTTCTGTCCACCGCCCGTGAAGTTCGGCCAGTTCAGGATGTCGAAGTTGCTCTGGGTGATCTCCAAGAAGCCTACCACGTTATCGATGCTGGACACGCCCGCGCCGATCATGAAATTGCCGGTGCGCTGCTCTTCGACCTCGTACACCAGATCGCGTACGCCGGGCTTGTCGGTCTGCTCGGAGTAGTGGCGCACGCTCTTGAAATACTGCAAGTTCTTCAGGCGGTTCTCACTGCGCTCGATGCGCGGCTCATTCATGATCTCGCCGGGGCTGACCAGCACTTCGCGGCGGATCACCTTGTCCTTGGTCTTGTTGTTGCCGCGGATCACGATGTTGCGGATGTGAACCAACTCGCCCTCGCGCACCTCGTAGGTGATCGCCATGCGGCCCGGCTTACCCGGCACGGTCTCTTTGAGCGCGCGTACGGCGGTGTCCACATAACCGCGCGAACCGTAGTAATCGCGGATGTCTTTGGCCGCGTCGTCGATCGTCTGCTGCCCGGCGATCGCATCCACCTTGAGCCGCTCGCCCGCTGCCAGCACCGCGCCTTCAGGGAAGAGCTTCACACCGCGAATTGCGGTCGAATCAACCGTATACCGGTCACCCTCGGTGACGGCGAAAACCACATCCACTCTCTCCTTGCCGACCTTCTCCATAGTCGGTGCAGCCACGCGCGCATCCAGGTAACCGGCGTTTTTGTAGACGTCCTCGGCCATCTGGCGCGCGTCCTCGAGGTCCTGCGCCGACACCGGGGTGTCGGTGAACCAGCCGCGCGGATCATACCACGGGCGCTGGCCGAAGGAGGAGCGCAGTTCCTTCTCAGGGATTGAGACATTGCCGGTGAAGCGGTATTTACGCACCTTGGCGCGTTCGCCCTCCTCAATGTTCAGAACCACGTTTGCCGCACCGGCGCTGTTGGGGATCGGCTGGATCTCGACGCCGATCAGGACGTTCGGGAAGAACTTCTTCACATACTCGTCGCGAATCTTTGCAACCTTCGAAGCGAGGATCGGCTCATCGATATAGTCGCCGCTCTTCAGTTCGGAAAGCTTGCGGATCTTGCGCTCGCTCAGATATTCGGCACCCTTGATGGCCAGCGGCTCTTGGAAACGGTGACGGCGTCTCACCACGTAAATCACGCGCACGCCGCCCTCGACTTTTTCCAGCTCGACGCCTGCGTACCCGTAACGTCCCGTGTCCAGCAGTGCGCGCACATCTTTAGAGAGCGCTTCCTGCGACAGGCTCGCCCCCGGCTGCACACTGCAGAAAGAAAGCACGTCCGTCGCATCAGTCCCGAACTGGTCCAGCACGCGGACTGACACATCTTTCACCAGGGTTTCGGCACCCATCACACACGCGGCCGAAAACACGACCGCCGCCGCCAACGCACGAATAAGCATTCGCATCGGTTCCACTCCTCACCTTACACCCCGCGCCCACCGACCGTCGATGGACGCATTGCGTTCACTTGACACCTGATTAGGATCGAAAGAAAACAAAATTAAACCCAATCCTAGGCGGGAATACAAGCACCGAGTTAAATAAACCCGAGCCAAACCGAAACCGGTATTGCCCAATTCCACCCTTAGAGCCTATGATAGGCCGTGTATGCAATACTGGAAGGTCCTCTTTGTAAAGCCTCGAACCGAAAAGAAAGTCACCGAATACTGCCAACTCTACGGGATTGCGCACTATCTGCCGTTGCGTGAAAAAACGCGCACGGCGCAGCGTCGTAAGGTTACGGTCCGTTTGCCGGTGTTTCCGGGATATGTTTTTGCCCGCGTCACGCCCGATCAGCGTCTTCCGCTACTCAAGACCAATCTGCTGGTACGTATTCTTGAGCCGGAATTTCCACGCCGTATGCTGCGCGATCTGGTGATGGTGCGGCGCGCGCTGCGTGCCAATCCGGCGCTTGAATCCGCCAAGCCGCTGACGGCGGGACGCTTGGTACGCATCACCGACGGTCCTTTCCGGGGCATCGAGGGGCGCGTCGCGCGGTTGGCCGGCGCGCTGAAAGTGGTGCTCAATGTGGACATGATCGGGCAGGCGGTCGCGGTGACTGCCGAGATCGGTCAGGTCGAAGTCCTCTAAACCTTTGCCACCGTTGCCCATTTTACGCTAAACTAGGCACCGTTCTTAAATCAAGAAGGTGAGTTGCCATGGATGCTTTGCTTGAATTGCTGAAAAAAAACGCCCGAGAGTCTGACGCGACGCTCGCCAAGCTGCTCGGTATCAGTGAGCAGGAGGTGCGCGCGCGCATCGCCGCCTATGAAGAGGAGGGCGTGATCCGTGGGTATCAGGCGCTGCTCAATACCGACCGGCTTAACACCAACGAAGTGCGGGCGGTGATTGAGTTGCGTGTCCGTCCCGAGCGCGAGGGGGGCTTCGACCGCGTGGCTATGCGCATCAGCAAGTTCCCGCAGGTCGAATCCATGTACCTGATGTCCGGTGCTTATGACCTGTTGCTCTTCGTCAAGGGCGCGAGTTTGCAGGAGGTCGCGAATTTCGTCAGCGCACGGCTTGCCCCGCTCGACGGCGTGCTCTCGACGTCCACCCATTTCATGTTGAAAACCTATAAGGACCAGGGTGTCCTGATGGAAAGTGAACCCCATGACGACCGACTCCAAGTCTGCCCCTGATTTCGTGGCACCGCATGTGCGGGGCCTGCCCAAATCCGGTATCCGTGATTTCTTCGATATCGTCGCCGGCCGCAAAGATGTGATCTCGCTCGGCATTGGCGAGCCGGACTTCCAGACGCCGTGGCACATTCGCGAGCGTGCGATCGAAGCGGTCGAGCGCGGTGCCACGCGCTATACCTCGAATCTCGGGACCCCCGAGTTGCGCCAGGCGCTGGCCGCGTACATGCACCATTCGTTCCACGCCGAGTATGACTGGCAGCACGAGATCCTCGTGACCGTCGGAGTCAGCGAAGCGTTCGATCTCGCGATGCGCGCCGTCCTTTCGCCGGGCGACGAGGTGCTCTACCATGAGCCCTGCTTTGTCGCGTACGCGCCGCTTATCCGCATGGCCCACGGCGTGCCGGTGTCGGTCGAGACGTTTCGCAAGGACGACTTTCGCCTGACGGTCGAGGAACTGGAGAAAAAGGTCACGCCGCGCACCCGCGTGTTGCTGCTCAACTTCCCGAACAACCCTACCGGAGCCACGCTCGACCGTGCGGATACCGAGGCGCTGGCCGATTTCGCGATCCGCCACAATCTGCTGGTGGTCTCCGATGAGGTCTATTCGGAACTGACCTATGAGGGCGGGCGTCACTCCATGGCGGCTGTCCCGCGCTTGCGCGATCGGCTGATTTTCCTCAATGGTTTCTCCAAGGCGTGGTCGATGACCGGCTTCCGGTTGGGTTATGCCTGCGCGCCGGCGCCGCTGACCGACGCCATGATGAAGATCCACCAGTTCGGCATGATGTGCGCCTCGTCGATCAGTCAGACCGCCGGCCTCGAAGCGGTGCGCCACGGTGATGCCGACATCGCTGAAATGCGCGACGCTTACCATTTGCGGCGTAATTTTGTTGTCGCTTCGCTCAATGAGATGGGGCTCGACTGCTTCATGCCGCGCGGCGCGTTCTACGTATTTCCATCGATCCAATCCACGGGCCTCTCCTCCAAGGAGTTTGCCCTGCGCCTGCTCAAAGAGCACAATGTCGCGTGCGTGCCGGGCGAGGCTTTCGGTGCCTGCGGCGAGGGGTACTTGCGCTGCGCCTACGCTACCGGCATGACGCAGCTCAAGGAGGCGATGGAACGCATGGGGAAGTTTGTTAGTGCATTAGTGCGTTAGTGCATTAGTGCATTAGTTCAGAGCGTCCTAGACAAACTAATGCACTAATTAACTAATTAACTTGGATCGCGGGCTCCGCCCGCACGGGAGATCATGATGTGAAAAACCGGTTCTTGCTGTTCTCTCTGTTTTTGGCTTGTTTCGGTGTCTCGGCCGCCGCGCAGACCAACGCGCCCGCGCCCTACGGCCCCGTGCCGAGCGAGCGCCAGTTGCGCTGGCACGAGACCGAGGTTTTCGCGCTGATCCACTACGGCCTGAACACCTACACCGACCGTGAGTGGGGGTACGGCGAGGAGGATCCTGCGCTCTTCAACCCGTCCCGGCTTGATGCGGAGCAGGTCGTGGCGGCGCTCAAGCGCGGCGGCATGAAAGGGGTGATCCTGGTGGCCAAGCATCATGACGGCTTCTGCCTCTGGCCTACCCGGACTACGGAACACAACATCTCGCGCTCGCCCTGGCGCGGCGGCAAAGGCGATCTTGTGCGCGAATATGCCGACGCCGCCAAGAAGCACGGACTCCGCTTCGGCGTCTACTGTTCGCCCTGGGATCGCAACAGCGCGGCCTATGGCACGCCAGCCTACCTGCCGATCTACCACGGCCAGCTCCGCGAGTTGCTTACCCGTTACGGTACTCTGTTCGAGGTCTGGTTCGACGGTGCCAACGGCGGCGACGGCTATTACGGTGGTGCCCGCGAGAAACGCAATATCGATCGAACGACCTACTACGACTGGCCGGCCACTTGGGGCCTGGTACGCCAGCTCCAGCCCGAGGCCTGCATCTTTGGTGACGTGGGGCCGGACTGCCGCTGGGTCGGCAACGAAAAAGGGTTCGCCGCCGAGGAGAGCTGGGCCACCTTCACGCCCAAGGGCAAGACCGATCCCGCACGCCCGGCCAACGGCGACACCATGAATCACATCGAAGGACCGGCCGGCCACCGCGACGGGACGGCGTGGATACCCGCCGAGTGCGACGTCCCGCTGCGTAAGGGCTGGTTCTGGCACCCGAACGAAGACGCCACCGTGCGCACGCCGGCCCAACTCATGGAGATCTATTTCAACAGTGTCGGCAAGGGCGGCTGCATGAATCTCGGCGTGGCGCCCGACCGCGACGGACTGGTGTGCGCGGCGGACATCCGTTCGCTGGACGAATTCGGCGGCCTGCTGAAAACGCTCTTCGCGAATGACCTCGCGCGTGGCGCTCGGGTCGCCGCCGATCAGGTGCGTACCGCGTCAGCGGACGCGCCGGGTGGGGGGGCCGCGCCCTTTGCGCCGGCGCGCGTGCTCGATGGCGACCGCTACAGTTACTGGGCTACGGATGACGGCGTGACCAACGCCACCTTGACACTCACCCTGGCGACCGTTTCCGAATTCAACGTGATCCGCTTGCGTGAGAATATCAAGCTCGGCCATCGCGTGGATGCCTTTGAGATCGACGTTTGGC
>Ga0255347_1005812_pt1 | contig 13776 bp, 10 predicted proteins | sample wastewater_treat_2_FD_192479 | JGI IMG/M metagenome (GOLD analysis project Ga0255347, IMG submission 192479) | Wastewater microbial communities from Lulu Island WWTP, Vancouver, Canada - plant24 | ecosystem: Engineered > WWTP > Wastewater > Unclassified | place: Canada: Vancouver, British...
AGCCTTCCAGTATGTTCGTAAAGCCGGTGAGGTTGCTGTCGACGTAGGCGTGGGGATTCTCCAGGGAATAGCGCACACCGGCCTGGGCGGCCAGATTCACTACAATTTCCGGCTTTTCCTTATTAAAAAGTTCCGCAATTCCCCTTCGATCTGCAAGATCGGTCAAGGAGAATCGGAACGAGAGGTTTCTTTTCAGAATGGCCAAACGGTCCTGTTTGAGCTGGACATCATAGTAGTCATTCAGGTTATCCACCCCGATAACCTCATGTCCATCCGTCAGAAGCCTCTTCGCCAGATGAAAGCCGATGAATCCTGCTGCGCCAGTGACCAGTATGCTCATGAACGCTGCCTGTTCCTCATTTCCTGCCAGGCAAATAACAGCTTAGACATTTTCTGTTGACGATTATCACCGATCCCGATAGTAATTTCGCACGAAAGGACGCTTACGTCGATGACAGGTCCCGGGAAAGACATGATGCGCTTAGCGAGGTTCATCGTCTTGGCATTCCTGCTTGTCGTTGCAGCCTGGTACGGCTTTTATACCCTGTGTTCCGGTCATATATCCCTGCAGTGGAATGCAAACCGGGAGACTGATCTTGCAGGATACAAAGTGTATTATGGGACATCTCCAAAAAACTACACACGATCTGTTGTCGTTGGTCTTTCCCAGCCACGGAGAGAAATCGTGACTTACAAATTGACGGGACTCACTAAAGGGCAACAATATTATATTGCCGTCACTGCGTATAATACCTACGGATATGAGAGCACGCTCTCCAACGAAGCTGAAGGAATCGCACGCTGACTTTTGCACGATGCCGCGTCACCGCATGGATGCACGCCCTGAATGACACTTGATCACTGAGTGCCTAACGCCCGTCCCACCCGGCCAGCCTTGCCCAAAGCCACCAAGCAGCGTATGCCTTTAAATTCGCATTCAGCGGTTGAGAATGCGCGGCTTCACAGTTAAACCAATCGACCCCTTCCGTATGTGTCCTTTGCCACTCTATTGCCCAGTTGCCATCCCGCTTGCCATCGGCCTGCTTTGAATAGTCGCAGTTGTCATTCGGATATTTGTCACCGTAATAAACGCCGTCGGGATTCCATGTTTCAATATCGGCAAAATCATACAGAATTTTATTGTTCGCCCGGCAATATGCCCTGATCTGCTCATTCCGTCTATGAACATTGCCGCGGAGCCCCGTGCCATCCAGGTGCCCCGTCATGTACACGAAGTGTACGTTTGGATAATCGTTCTCCAATTCATTCATGAGGCTTAAATACAGATCAATCTCGGTGACAGATGCATCGACCTGCCCGCACCATGACCAGATGACGACATTCACTTCCGGGTGAGAGTCGAGGTAGGTTCTCGTCTCCTTTGACCATTTGATTCTATCCGGGTAGCCGAGATCCATATAGGGTTCGGAAAAGGGGGTGTCTCGAAAATCGAGGGCTCCGGCTTTCCCGCCCTTATGAAAGGCATACAAGGGACCTTTCACGCGAACCAGCCCCTCCATGCCCGTAACGAGTTGACTGCCATGGGATGTGTGGCCGTAAGCGATGTGCAGGTTTGCCTTCGCGGCTTGAATCCACTGCACCGGTATTCGATCCAACTTCGTGCATTGATGGTCAACGACGATTCCGACCGTCGGCTTCGGCGGCAGGCCTGCCGAAGGAGACCCGGCCTTTGTTGCATGTACGCCGCCGCCGCATGCGGAAAATATCACTAAAATTGATGCACAGAGGAAGAAGTACGCAGAAAGCCCTATGCCTCGAATGAACCGCCCCATGTCGAACACCCCCTCCTTACTTTCTTGATTGCAACAAAAAAACGTTACCTACGGATACGCCCTTAGTGGCATTATCGGTTTTTCATTGAGCCTGTAATGGAACAGCACTTTCAGGATGTTTTCGATTCCGCGTTCGCTCCACCGGGCACCGACATCGGCCCTGCGGTTGAGCTCCCTCATCTCCCGCTCCAGGGGAGCGGTCGTCGTGAAGGCAAAGCCCTTGTCGGCTTGCCAGCTGAAGGTTTCCGGCTGAGCGTTTTGGAGGTGCTCGGCCGACTGACGGAAGCCGTCACGCTGTAGCTCTTGGATAAAGGCATCCAGGCCCTCGGGGGCGCGGGGCCCCTGGTGCCACAGCAGACGCTTCAGGCGCTTCTGGTAGTGCCGGCGCTGCTCGACCTTCATGCCGTCCTGCCAGAGGTAGTGGTTGAGCTGGTGTACCAGATGCCAGCGGCAGCGCTGAACGTTGGAGGCACAGGCCTTGAGGTTCATGCCCCCATCGTGCACGAGCCGTTCGACCGGCAGCCCCAGAAGCCGCTGACGCAAGGCCTCGGAGTCGCCCACGTGCAAGTGCACCAGCCGTTTGAGGATGCTCGGCCGCCCGGCCACCTCGGGACCCGGGACGGCGGTGATGGCCAGATGAGCGGCCGCGCCTCGCGGGTTCTTCCCCGCTTTGACCCGGGTGCCGTCGACCAGCACGGTTGTGCCGGCCACCTCGTCGCACGGGGCGATCGTCGCAGCCCTGGCGGCAATCTGGCGCCGCACTCCCTCCGGGGAGGGGGCGTCGGCCAACAGCGTGCGCAGGGCCCAGGATGCCCGCCCAAAGGGCATCTGGATCCCCAGCCCGATGGCCTTCTCGACCAACTCGTCGAGGAACCGCCGCTGGAAGGAAAGCCCCAGCACCGCATTGACCGGTCGGAACGTCCGGTGGCAGGCTTTGCAGCGCATCTGCTGCACCTGCAGAGGCAACCGGCCGCGCGAGCTCCGCAGCACCCGAGGCCGCCAGCCCTTGCGGATCAAGGCCGTGCTGCCGCAGCGGGGACAGTGCAACTGACCCCGACGCCCGAGACACCACCGGATCTGGAAGTCTCGGAGTACCTGGCCATAGTCCCGGGCAAACCCGTGATCGTAAACCGCGCCCAGATGAACAAACAATCGATTGACAACGGTCCCGGGGCAGGCAAAAATCCATTCCGGGAGGGGAAACTCTCCTGGGAGCATCTCGATACCTCCTTTCGAGTTTTGGCGAATTCTCCAAAGGCGTATCAGATGCTCTCTGCTTTTTCAAAGAACAGGTAACGTGTATTTTATGCTATCACTTTCTTAGCAGTCGTGCCTCACCCATGCACTTGGCACTTGAAAAAGCGGTCTCTTGTCATGTTCACGCATATGGCATAATCGTTAGCCGAGATCCATCCCCTCCAGCGGCCATATAGATAGGCCAACGTCCATATGAGAAGCGAGCCGGTTACGAATAAGACAACGAATCCGACGGGGCCGAGAGTTCCTTTCATACCCAACAGTGCCGGGACGCTCTCAACAATGGCAAACTGGATCACGAATGTGAAAAGGGACGTCCTCCCGAAAACGGACAATAACCAGAATAAACGGTTGTAGTGTCCCCGAATATCTATCTCTTTCAAAAAAGCCGCTAACAAAAGCGCAAGGGCAGCCAGATAGCCGGGAAGGAGCGCAGTCGTCTGACCCGGATAGACAGCAAGAATTATATTATGGTTCCCGGCGCTTCCAAAAGCCATCTTCAGCATTTTATAGCCCAGTACAAGAACAACGCCGCAAGCGGCTAGAAAAAGACCGCTTCTGTTGATCATCCGCACCATTGCAGAGACTTCCAGCGTACCCTTCGTATGGCACGCCAGTGCATACCCCGCAAATGACCCTGTCAAGAAAATCGCCAGCCAGGACGCCTCTGGAAACCAGAATACCTTTGGTATACCCAGGCCGCCAAATGTCAATTCCTGAAGAAGTGACCATGTCGCACTCTCCGGCATAGAATATGCCCTGACCAGAACCGCCGATAGCAGCAAGGCAATGATTACTGTAGCTCTCATTGCAGAGCCTATACAGACAACGAACACGGGAGCCACCAGCAGACATACCGCGATCATATCGGTAATTGGAAAATTAAGGACCATCAGGTTCAGGATCACCTGAGCGCTTGAAGAATTCTCCTTTCCTGCCGCATTGAAAAAATAGCCCGACAGATTAATCGCCGGGTGTGCAGCTAAAAGCAGGAAAGCGGCGCGTTTTGCATAGCGCCGGTATGCATGCCTCCAGTCCGAAGCCGTGTAAAGAAAATAGCTATAGACCATTCCGGAGATGGATACGAATGCCACGGCGGCTAGGCCGGTCATATTCCATAATAAGAAGTCAACCAGAGGCGGGATAGTCTTCCTGTGCACGCTGAGATAAGAATGCTGGAGTATCACCAGCACCATTGCGATGCCGCGCAGGATATCCACGGAAAGTACACGATTTCCCCCATTGTGATGTCCGCATTGACTAACCGGTGACGTCATGTACGGAATAGTAGGAAATCAGAACGGATCCAATGATGAAAAGAGTTATGGAAGTTTTATGAGGGTTAGATTCATTGCGATTGCCGTCATGACTCCAGCGCTGGCGTACACTCTCAGATATCAGAGAAATCTGTAACCGGATATGCTGTGCACTGCCTTCAGCACAAAAACAATCGTTTAGAAAATAAGAGAAAGGGGCTTTTATGTCACGTGCCCGAATGCTTCAGTTGCCATTCGCCGAAAGCGATCTTTCGATTCAAATTCCTTGTAATTTTTCTGACTATGTAGCTCATAAGTAATATCATCGTAAAGTATATGAAAAAATATTCGACAAGCGGTTTTCTAAACAGTTCGAAATCGTAGTATTCCATAAACGGCAAATGTAAAAGATATATTTCATACGAATAATCGCCCAGCAGTATCAACAAGCTTGATCGATAGTTGAATGAATCGATGATGCAAGCATACATTGTCAAAAAAACCACCAGTATGAGCGGCTGAAAAGTGTGAATCGTCCGCATCACATTATCGGGCTGCGACAGCCAACTGTGTGACGACCCCCAATAATACCATGCCAGCGTGATTATCAAAATAACAGCATACAACGTCCGAGATTTGCCATATAGGCCTCCCAAATACTCGAAGATCTTGTTTCTGTAAATCCCGATTAATACGCCAGCCGGAAATACAGCGGTGTATATGACCCATAATGCGAAGTAGTTGAATAATCGCGTGTTGATTATGATAAGCATGGATAAATATGACAGCAACAACAGGGAAAATGCCTTCTTTTGCTTGCTCATTCGAAAGTGAGAGACAAAATAATAAAGACCATAAAGAAAGAGTACATAGGTGATGAACCAAGCATGGCCCATCGGAGGCCACGGATACATGAGCCCGCCGACAGCCGGAATGATCCTTTTTATGGAATAATGATAACCGATCAGGAAATAATCCAGAACAAGAAACAACCCGAGAGCTATCCAGTAAGGTATGGCAATTCTTCTTACCCTGTTAAGAATGAATCTTCTATCCAGGCTGTCGAGTCCATAAGTCTTCGCAAGCGAAACACCGGACAAGAACAAAAACACAACGACAGCCCACCGTCCGCCATTGTCAAGAAAAGTAACCCCTTCTATGCACTTCTCCGATAGATGCCCCAAAATGAGGAGCACGATCGCAAGACCTCTGAATGATGTCGTTGTTGAATGTGTAAAATGATCGTTAGCGTTCTTTCCAGAGAAGTTGTCCTCCCGAACATTTTTCCCGGTAACAAGTGTCAGTATTACAAATATTAAGAGAATATAGCATAAAGAAGTGCTTCCATAAGCGGCATCGATTTGGTTCGTTTTATCAAAATGAGATACATAGTAATCTTTGAATGGCATCTGGAATTCTTTCACTTAACGGAGTGGAAAAATCGGTTTCTGTTATGCCACAGTGTAAAACTCACGCTTTTGTCAGACATTTTTGTAAAATACACAATCCTGTTTTCTTGAGGTCGTAAAATGACAAAATAACGGAGCGATACCAGTTGAAATACTGAAGTGCAGATCAGAGTTTATCTAGAATTAATTCTTTCCACAAACGACAGCCTGCCCCGTTCAGGTGAATGCCATCGAGAGAATATTTTCTTGAAATCCCGCCTGTGTCATCCAGAAAGTGCCTGTGTAGATCTATGAATTCAATCCCTTTGGATTCACACAGTATTTTTAAGCTTTCGTTTATGTCATTTATGCGGAAATTAATATCTTTTCTTTTTGCCTCTACCGGCAACAGGCTTTGAACATAAATTTTCCCTGAGTGTATTCGATCCACTACCAGGCCTATATTAGCCAGGATCTCCTTGTTCGTACGATACTGTAGATCATTGTAACCAATAAGCAAAAAGAGCTTACTTATCTTCAAATTATTTACGTTTCTGTCCAACCTATTCAAGAGCCCCACAGTGGTGTCTGAATATACACCTCTGTTGAGAACGTCATAACCGGGAAAGTATTCCTGAACGTTGAACCGCTTGGTGAGGCTGTCACCCAGGAAAACAATGACTGCCGTGTTTGCCGACTGATTAAAATTCGCATATTCATCAACCAGGTCTTTATAGTCGGGCGACATTAAGACGGCTTCTCTGGCAGGGTAAAATGCCTTTTGTATATAAAACAATATGCCTACATCGCGCCTTATAAAAAAATAGTAGATGTTGAAAACAATGAGTGAAAGCGCCAGAAAACTGGATATGTACGCCGCATATTTATATTTAACGCCTGGCATACGCATTAACGATACCCCTGTGTGCAATCCACGACATAATGGTTATGCACAACAGAAAAATGCCGAAGGATAATGGGAGAAGTTGGCCGTTTCTGGTAATGACGGGATTATATTTTATTAGAAACGCTCCATGGAGCAAAAACAACTCATAGGATATTGTTCCTAAAAAGCACAGAAATAGACTCTGGTAACCCTTTGTACCGATTGCTCCTATAAGAATTATTAGAGCAAAGCAGAATAAAATACTGATTCCCTCGTCTAATGCCTTGATCATGATGGTGGGCACGTAGGGGTACGACACACTTGAAGAGTCATACTTGTATAGTACAACTCCGAAAAGAATAATTGTTGCTATTAAGAAATAGAAAAGGGGCCTTCGGGTAAAAGCGTTGTTGATGTCCTTGTAATAATGGCTTATTGCGCAACCTGCGGGGAAGGCAAAAATCTGGTAGAAGCCCAGATGCGTAATGTAATAGTCCAATGGAAAGATAATGGCCGCACAGACAATCAGAAAAAGATATTGCAGTCGATCTTTAAACAGCGAAAATGAAATGATAAATAATATATACCAAATAAGGATAAAGGTTATGAACCATCGAACATAATCAATGTATCGCGTTGTCACATTGATGTTGACCCCGAGCATCGTCATGCCGATATCCTGTAAACTGTAGGTTCGGTTCAATATAAAGTAATCGAGGGTAACGAGGAATACCGTAGTGACCCAATAGGGGATCATCACCCTTCTGAGACGCGCCATAAGATAAGCACCGGGTACCATCCCACGGTTTTTATAAGAGGCTGTCAGTCCATAACCGGATAATAGCAGAAACATGGCAACACCCTCACCACCTAAAAGAATCTTTGGGAGAGAATCCACTACGTGAACCCAGAGGTGGCCAAGAATGATAAAGATGATAGCTAATCCTTTGAGTTGCTTCGATTGGTCTACCGTTAATAAATTCTGGACTTCCGCCTTTCTTATGCCAGCACAAGAAAATAACAGTACCAGTGCGATGATGAGCATATTGATGAATTCCGGGTTACTAACGGCAAGTTTCAGCGTTTCATAATTATTCATTATAATTTCATTATTAAAGACTAAAGGTCATTTTGATGGAAACCGGTTATACTACCTCTGCGGCATCCACATGGTATCCGATATGCCTGCGAGGGTTCGGAACCAGGCGGTCAATTGGGCCAGCATGGTCACCATAAAGAACTTCGCGATCTCCCCTACCCTCCCTCCTCTGAAGCCGAAAACACTGCCCAGAGCAACAGCATAGGCGGCAATCTGAAGCCCGAATGTCAGGCTGTATAAATACGAAGTGCCAAGCAACATCAGATTGGTCCCGAATGTCACAATCAGAAAAAAGGGGACGAGAAATCTCATAATTTTGTGAGAAGCGAGAAAATACGCGAACCAACCATATCTCAGAGGATTGAGAAACTCGGGATTTCGCCGTATGGCGTTCAATGTTCGATTCGTGATGCGAACCTGGCGATGGTACTCTTTCCCTGCGTCGTCGACCGATTTCTCGTAGCAATAGACATCGGGATCCATGACGGCCCTTCTTCCCTGCCTGATGGCATGGAGCGGAATAACAAAATCGTTGATATCGTCCTCGCGTAGAGCCCTGAAGAGCTCCTTGCGAATCGCAAAGACGGCGCCGTCCGCACCGACACAGGACGAGACAAGGCTTTCCCTTGTTTTCGTCCACCGTTCGAATCGGGAATAGAGTCCCGTCGTGTCATCGTCCTGACTGGCATCTCCATATCTAGTCCAGCCTGTTACAAGGCCGATTTCTTTGTCAGCAAAGTTATCGACCATCTTCAGCAGAATGTCTGCGGGGAACATGGAATTCGCATCGGTGAACAAGATAATCTCGCCGCGCGCTTCAGGTACGGCTCGGTTGAGACACGCCGTCTTTCCCGATCGTTCCCTGTACGCTTTGAGCACAACCCGTCTGTCTTGAAAGCCTTGAACGATCTTTTCGGTATCGTCCGTTGAGCCATCGGATACGACCAATATTTCCAGACGACCCGTCGGATAATCCAAGTTCAAAGCATTCTCGATCTTTTCAGCAATGACCTTCTCCTCATTATAAACGGAAATGACCATCGAGATGATCGGCCTGATATCTCTTTTCTGCCACGGTCTCCGGAACATTATCGGCAAGAACAATAGGGTCAGCGGGAACAACAGGTATGAATAGACGGATAGTCCAATAAAGATCCAAAAAGTTATTTCCATATCATTTTCCAGAGTCGCTTTTGCCGTTTACGTACAAGTCGAACCATCTCTGGAATACCAGGAGAGACCAGATGAGCGTATCGTGTATTTCTCTCCCCGAGAAGTGATCATCGAGCACGTTTGCGATTGTATCGGCATTGAACAACCCATGCTTTGCCAGATTCTTTGCTGAAAGTGCTTCCAGGGTGTACCCTTTCAGATCTCTCTTCAGCCATTGTGCCATGGGCCCCACAAACCCCTGCTTGCGGTGACCAATCACTTCCCGGGGCAGGATTGGACGCATCGCCTTCTTCAGTAGATACTTCTTCCGAAACCACTTCATCTTCATTTCAGGGGGAATGGTCGCACAGAACTCCATCAGCGGATGGTCGAGGAACGGCACCCGTACCTCGAGAGCGTGATGCATGCTCATCCTGTCTGTCACGGCCAGAATGTCTTCCGGCAGATAGGTCTTGATGTCGCAGTAGAAGACCCTGTTCAGCGCGTCCCGCTCATCCCCCGCAGGGACTCTGTTGAAGTAATCGAGAATAATTTGTCTCGGGGCATCAAGGTATTTCCCAATCTTTGACTCTCGAGAAAAAAATGTTTCCCCGATGCCCGTGGTAAGCCTGGTGATGAAACCGTAATATGCGTTACCGTCATCCTCGGATGAGGACCTCACAAACCTTTTCATGTGATTAATGGTGTAATGACCGTCGGAACGTTCGGACATACGTTCCACGAAACGGCGGATCAGGCGCTCCCGCACGACACCGGGCAGTTTGCCGTAGTGTGCCCTCGCCCGGAACCCGAGATACCTCTCGTATCCGGCAAACGCCTCATCGCCTCCCAATCCGGACTCCGCCACGGTAACGTTTTCCTTTGCGATCTTGCATACAAAGTACGACGGGATCGCTGAGTCATCGGCAAACGGCTCGTCGAACGAGCATACAATCTTGTCCAGCAGATCCTCCGGCTCCGGGTGAATCTCGTACTCCTTGTGGTTCGTGTTATACCGGTCGGCAACCAGACGGGCGTAGACCCTCTCATCCAGGTAACCTCCCGCATTTCCACCGAATCCCATGCAGAAAGTGTTCACAGGTCTGTCGGTTGCCATGCTCATCATGGCAACCACCGCGCCCGAATCGATTCCGCCACTCAGGAATGCCCCGAGCGGTACGTCACTGATGAGATGCATTCTGATCGATTCATGAAACAATTCCATGAAGCGATTGATGAAATAATCTTCGCCTCTGGACCTGTCAGGCTCATAGGCCATGTCCCAGTACTGATTTATTCGAGTACGTCCATTCTGCCTCGTCAGGGTATGTCCCGGCAACAGTTTGCGAATGCCTTTGAAGATGGTCATGGAATCAGGAATATACGAAAGAGAAAAATAGCAAGCGAGAGACGCCTCATCCATGTCCCGCCGCAATGCCGCATCGGCCAGAATGGCTTTCATCTCCGAGGCGAAGTAGAAGGCATTCCCCTGTTCCGCATAATACAGGGGCTTGATGCCAAACCGGTCTCTTGCCACGAACAGCTTTTTGGACGTCCGATCCCAAATCGCGAAGGCGAACATGCCGCGGAGGCGGACCACACAATCCTCTCCCCACTCCTCATATGCATGGAGGATTGTCTCCGTATCGCTTCTCGTTTTGAATCGGTGCTGTCTTGCGACCAAGTCGTCACGTAGCTCCGGGAAATTGTAAATCTCTCCATTGAAGACGATGCACAGGGACTCGTCCTCATTGAACATGGGCTGACGGCCGCCTTCGAGATCGATGATGCTCAGCCTGCGATGGCCCAGACCGATGCCATCGTCGACGAAATAGCCTGATGCATCGGGCCCCCTGTGCGACAGCAAATCGGTAGCCTTCCGCAGATGAGCTTCATCAATTTTGTGACCTACGATGCCAAAGATTCCACACATACCGGGATATTGCCTGCTCGGATATCTAGAGAGAGTAAAAAGACGTGCTTCGACCCCGCATGACTGTGTAAGTGTCCACAATCATGGCACATTTCGGATGGATCTTTTCTGTTCGCACTCCAGAACAGTTCCGATTCCATCGTCGAGTGATACTAGGGCTTGCCATCCCAATTCTTTCCGAATCTTCGCAGAATCGTATAATATGCTCTTCTGCGATGAAGCCAGCCTGTACCGCGTAAGAAATGGCTTCCGCCCCAGCCATGTCAAAATCTGTTCCTGAATAAACACCGTCATGTACAACAGGCCGTAGGGGACATAGAAACAGGAGGCTTGCGGGTAAATCTTTTTCACCAGTCTGTTCATATAGTCCCGTTTCGTGATGCGCTCGTCGTCGACCACATTGTAAACTCCGCCAGCCGCATTTTGTGTCTCGATTCCCCGGATAATGGCGTCTACGAGGTTGTCGATATAGACGAACGGCAGTACGAATTTCCCGTTTCCGATTACAACAAAGATACTATTTCCCAGAGAGAAGCCCATCATAGGGGTAAATAATTCCCCTCCCGGACCCCATATGGTTCCGGGACGCAGGCTGATGATCGGCAAGGATCCTTTAGCGATGGCCTCGGCAACAATCTGATCCGCCTTCAGTTTTGACCAGGAATAAAAGCCCCTCTGCTCCGGGAAACGTTCCAGGGTTGCATCCTCACCGATAAGAGACCCTTTCTTGTAGTCGGCAACCCCATAAACGGCGCAGGAACTGATGTAAATCAATTTCCTGACCCCGAACTGCCGACACTGTTGAAGGATATTCTCGGTCCCCCGGATTGTGCTCAACTCCCCTTCTCTTTCATTACCCGCTGTATCCGCGGCGGCATGAACAACAATGTCAATGTTATTAAAAGCCGGATGAAGTGACTCGAGATCGGCCACATCACCGAAAAAGATCTCAACTCCACACGTTTTCAGTTTTTTCGTATTCGAGAGCTTTCTCACCAGGGCTCTCACCGGGTAGCCCTTTTGCGCCAGCACCTCTATGAGCCTTGTCCCCAGAAAACCGCTTGCCCCGGTCACCAGTATTTTCGGCAACTCTTCTTTAACTCCCGGCTGTTTTACCGGGATAACGGGTTCGAAATCCAACTTGATATTTTTTACCTGTTTGAAGATCTCTTCCATGGTATCCAAGACCACGAGTGCCTGATCCTTCGAAACAGGCACGGAACCCTGCCCTTTGATACTGTCATAGAAGCGGTGAATCAGATTCTGCATGCCATGGTAGGGCTTGAGCCTGCCCCTGAGGAAATTCCATACATTGGATGTGGTTGCGGAAAGGAGCTGCCTGCTCTCGCTGACATTGTAGATCACCTTCTGCGCTGCCTTGGGGAGACCGCTTAATGGATGAAACACCGTCGTCATCGTATTGAAATCCACCTGCACCATGCCGCTTGTTCCATAAACGCGTACAAAATGAAGATGGGGTTTTGCAGCAAAAGAAAAAATGAGGGAGCCGGCACACTTTTCACCATCTATGAGAATCCTCAGCTCATCGGATATGTCCTGCGGCAGTTCGCCATGGGATCTCTCCACTACCCTGATTTCACGGGGTCGCCCGGTATAGGGCAGCATCACATACAGGGGGTGGGGCATGAAATCATGGAAAACACCGCCCGGCAAGGAGTAGAGCCAGGGCAGTACGTTGGGAGCCGGATACCGGCGGAAGGCATCGATGATCGTGTTCAGCCCATAGTAGCTTTCAACATTGATCACATCACCCAGCTGGCCATTAGCAATGAGTGCCCTGGCTTTGAGCATGCAAGGGTCAAAATAGTGGTTGTGCATGGCGCACAGCTTGATCCCTGCGGTCTCCGCCATTTCGTAGAGTTCCCTTCCCTCGCGGGCATTGAGTGTAAAGGGCTTTTCCACGATCACATTCTTCCCGAAGCCAATAGCCTCTTTCGCGACGCCGTAGTGGGTGCCTGGCGGCGTCACGACATGCAGCACATCCGGCCTCGCGTGTTCCACGAGATCACCAACATGTTTGAAATATCTCTGTATTTGGCGGGATGCTGCAAAGTCCCGCGCCCTTTCCTCATCAAGATCGACAACCCCTACGATCTCTGCGCTTGCATAAGCTCTGGCGAAATTAACGTGGTAGTCTGCGTTCAGTCCGCACCCAACGATGCCGATTTTCATGTTTTGTCAGCCCTTATCTTCCTTCCGATGAACGATAACCCTTCTCCGATCGGTCTGGAGTGCCCCCCTGCGGTTAGACAGATGCAGTTAGGGTAGCCGGACAGGATTTGGTTTGGTTGAACATCTCCTCGAACTCCATAGCCGGTACATAGCCGAGAGCAGAGTGCAGCCGCTTGCGATTATAAACGTCCTCGATGAAGTGGGGAAGACGATTTTGGACATTGTCCATCGTCCGGTACTCCCAGAGATAGACCTCCTCCGCCTTCAGGATCTTAATGAAGCTCTCGGCCGCCGCGTTGTCGTAGGGGTTGCCCTTGCGGGCCATGCGGATCCGGAAGCCGTTTGCAAACAGCTCGTTGACATAATCGCAGGAGGCGTACTGGACCCCTCGATCCGAGTGATGGACGATCCCTTTCGGGGGTCTGCGAAGCGCCAGGGCCATCCGGAGGGCCTCCAGGCACAAGGCCGTGTCGATGTTGCGTGACAGGGCATACCCCATGACCCTGCGGGCGAACCGATCCAGGATGACCGCTAGATACACAAAGCCGCTCAGGAGAGCAATGTAGGTGATGTCGGCCATCCAGAGCTGGTTGGGGCCCCTGACCAGCAGGTTCTGCGCGAGATTGGGATAGACCCGATGGGCATGCCCGCTGTTCGTCGTGCGGACCCAGCGGCGCCTGGGCTTTCGCGGTTGTCCCTTCCCACAATAAACTGACAGGAAAGGGTATCTTTTTCTTACGTTGTTCTGTAAGAGAGGAGGACTTTGGCAGATTGATCTGGCCCAAAAAACAGAAGGGAAAAAAGAAGAGGGTAACCCCG
>Ga0255347_1005815_pt1 | contig 13774 bp, 15 predicted proteins | sample wastewater_treat_2_FD_192479 | JGI IMG/M metagenome (GOLD analysis project Ga0255347, IMG submission 192479) | Wastewater microbial communities from Lulu Island WWTP, Vancouver, Canada - plant24 | ecosystem: Engineered > WWTP > Wastewater > Unclassified | place: Canada: Vancouver, British...
GGCATCAAAAATCCACCCAGAACGACGGAAACATAGTTAGTTTTAAGGATAATATATTTTCCATAGAAAGACCTTACCGAAAAAGAAAATGTCTTAAAAGGAAAATAAAGGGGTAAATAAAGGATTTTTGATTTTTGGGAAAAAATGGAAATAAAAAATAAAATCAAAAAAATAGAAAAGGAGATAAAATATTAGTTAAAATTTTATAAAATAAAAAATGTCATGGAAGTGAAAGAGGAGCGTAAAATCTGGGTGAAAGACATTCAAATTGTAAGGCAATCGTCAGTAAAGATAGCTTTAGAATTTTGTAAAGTACATGGGATTCAACCCACATTGAGGGAATTATTTAGGCTTACTGATATATTTGCTGAAAATGCGTTAGTTAAGCCAAATAATGAAACGAAGATAACCATAGCAAGAACTGATAAATGGATAGAAGAAAAAAAGAAAAAGAATTAGAAGATGATTTGGATAAGGTAGCCGAACATTATCTGGAGCTATCTGGTGAGGAAAAATTGGAAATATGTGAAATGATGTTAAAAAAAATGTTCTCACATTTTGACAATATTATTTTCGATATTGATTATAAAAAATCAGATTATTATGATCAAATGATGTTGGTGATGGAAAATAATTTTAGGGATATTTTTGAACATTTAATTTTAACTTATTTAGATTCTGAAAAATATGAAAAATGTCAATTATTTAAGGATTTGTTAGGACAACTTAAAAATACCTTTCAAAATTATCGTAAACAATTAAAATACTAGTAAAAAATTAGCAACAATCATCTAAAATATTTGTCCAAAAATCATTGTTACGTCTGGTTTTTGGAAATCCTGTAAAAATACCACCAACACCAGTAGCTCTAACATTTTTTGGGCTATTATAGTTAGGGAAGCATGATCTATTATCACATAGATATTTTTCCAGACGTCTCATATAAAAATTTTTGATATTTTCCAGTCTTTCGGAATATTTTGTGAATTCTTCAACGGATATTGTTTCGGAATTGTCCGTTTTGTGTTTCAATAATCCGCCACGTTGCATTTTATAAGCGATAAATGGGGCTGCAGAATAGAATGCAGTATATCCGATTGCCGGAATCAAATAATCTTCGTAGAGGGTATTATAACAGTCTCCAGTCAACGTATTATTATCATACCTATCTACTATATCAGAATAAAGATCTTCTCCCAGAATCGGAGAAATATACATTTCTTGGGATATCTGGAGATAAGGCTCAAGAAGATTGCAATCAATATTGTCGCTGATTGATGTAAATTCTTTTAATTTTGCTGCATTAACAATTGTACTTTTCATATCTAGCTTGGAATTTCTGGGCTTTCAATTTTATTATCATCGGGTGGCAACCCATATAATATGGCCCGACGTTCTTCTCTGGTTAGATCATCTGGAGACGCAATTGGTGGTGTTAATTTCGGTGGCTCGGTTATTACGGTAACAAGCGGTAATCTATTATATTCCAAAATTCTATTTATTGCATCAACAAGGATTCTTTGCATCGGATTTGTTACGAATTCCATAAATACCTTTATTGATGTATAAAGCTTATTTGCATCACCACCGAGATCGGCACCAATTTCCGATAATCCAGCAAGAGCTGGTTGAGCATTATGACCGGTGACAATATTCTGGGCTGTTTGCTTGGATAATATTTCAAATAACTTATCTTGTTCGTGGCCGGAGATCACATCAATGACAGGTTTGTCCGCAATATTATCAATAAAAGCAAAAAGAATTTTCTTTGCACTTTCACCAGAATAAAAATTCTCCATTTCCCGGACTTTTTCATCCATTTGTTCTTCGGTCATTCCACCTTTGACCTGTGTGATCATCATATTAAGGAGAAATGATGATTTTATATTATTTTTATGGAAATCGGAAATCGCCCTGTCAATGATTATCCAGTTAATAACAGATGTATATGATGGCATTGCGTAATAATTGTAGCCATAATCACGAATATACATCAATTGTGTTGGGAATTTTTTCCATAATGTGGGATCGAACATTCTTATTTTAACGAATTCTTTTCTGTTATATGGCTGGTATTCGTTTGTTATTCTCGCCCAGTTTTTTGATATATATCCATATTCTATTTGACCATATTTGTTATTTTCACCCAATCTAAAATCCTGTACTGGGACTGCATATACATCAGCAATATCACCTTCCCGATTGAAAATTATTTGTAATACAGCAGCATTAAATAATGAAAAATCTGATGATATTCTTCCATAAATTGTTTTTAAATTATCACCGGATTTGTTTCTCCGGGAGAGGAATGGATCCAATTTTGGTTGATCTTCCTCATTTAACGCTGTAAGATTGTTACCAATTATTAGATTTTTCTTGAGATTAACAAGTGACTGATGTACTGGTGATCCATTAAAATAGAGATCAATGAGCAATTGTGGAAAAGCATTATCCATCCTATTTCCATATATTCCAGTATTAAATGATAAAATCCCTTCCGTTGTTTTTTCAATTTGACCGGGATTAATGACCTTAAGAAAATTCTGGGGTTTTAGATTTATCGTTTTAAAGTTTAGATTTTCTGACATATGTTTATTTTATATTAATATAACTATGATTTTTTATTTTCGTTCTTTTTGAATATTTTGTCAAGTAATAATTTTACCAGATATCCTACGATTGCTCCTATTGCTCCAAGAATGATCGTGCTAACGATCTGTTCAGGAGAAGGAAAAACGAATGATACGATTATTCCTGCTGATGTTCCGCCACCAACAGGCAGGATAGTTGAAAGTCGTTCCAATGTGTTATTTTTTAGGTACATATTGTTTTATTGTTTTTTCGTAGGCTGACATTTTATTTTCTGTCCACATGGAATTACATATGGCGGCAGCTTGGTCTTGTGGTTTGCCTTCGTTGATAAGGACGCCGATGCATCTACTAATAAAGTCGTCTTTCCTTTCATATGGTCTTGGTTTGGGCATAATCTAAAATTGTGTTAACTTTTTCATCAAAGCTTGCATCAGGATTATTTCCTCCTACAATTGAATAATAATAATCTACATCACCTGGATGTGCTTTTCCTTGTTTGATCATTTCTTGAAAAATTTTAATTTCTTTTTCCATATCTTTAATTTTATGATAATGTTAACGTTCCACTTGATGTAAATTTACAAACGGTATAAGATCCATCAGTTGTTTGTGTTCCACCACTTATTGATGACCAATCGGATGTTAATAATCTTACAATAACAACACCTGAACCGCCTGTACCACCTTTATAATTATTATATGAACCAGCACCACCGCCACCACCAGTATTTGCTATACCATCATCACCTGCAGCGGCGCCAGTATTAGCGGATTTACCATTACCACCGCCACCAAGACCACCTGAACCAGCAATATCTGTATGTGCAGCGCCACCTCCACCACCAGCATAATAAACTTCAGATCCAGTTATACTACAAGGTAAACCATCACCACCATTACCACCTTTTTGAGCAACAGTATCGTGACCAGCTTCGCCAGCACCACCACCACCACCAGAAGCATACGGATGAGAAGCAGCATCACCACCACTATTTCCTTGACCAGAATAACCATCACCGCCAACTGCTTTATAAGCTGTTTCCGAACCTGAAGCTCCACCACCAGATCCACCATCAGCACCATCAATACCATTAAATGGAGATGAATTTATACAAGCACCGCCGCCACCACCATAAGCAGTAATACCAGAAAATGAACTATTACTACCATTTTGACCAATTTGTCCTGAATATGATAATGTTGCTCCAGTACCACCTGAACCAACTACAATTGAATAAGAATCAGATGTTATAGTTTGTCCTGTAGCGTAAATAAAACCACCAGCACCACCTCCACCACCAAAGGAAGCACCACCACCTCCACCAGCAACAATTAAATAATCAGCATATTTTATTGATGGTACGCTTGGAGAAACACTTGGTGTAACACTAATACTTGGTGTTATACTTGGTGTTATACTAATACTTGGTGTTATACTTGGTGTAACACTAATACTTGGTGTTATACTTGGTGTAACACTTGGCGTTGGAGCCATACCAGCTACTTGTTGTACAATACCGAAATATAAACTCATATATTAAACAGTTAAGCGACCAACGCAGATCCATACATTACTTCCACGATGATAACAAGAACATCCTGTGAATTGCGTTTCAAGTTTTGTTCCATCACTTTGTAATGTTGTTGCTGCGGCAATTGTTATTGTACCTGATCCAACATTCATTATATCCAATTTACTTCCAATTGGTAATCCATCAGGAAGTGTTATTGTAAATGTTCCATCGGCTTCCATAATTTTTCCTAAATGTGTTGCGTCAACCGATGTTGTTCCTGTTACGCTTACTATTGGTACACTTTTAACAGTTGTATTTCCTGAAATAATTAAATTTCCATTAATATATGTTGTTCCAGTTGTTGAAGCACCTAAATAAATTTGATCATCATTTAATACTTCTATCGCATTTTTACGATTCGTATTTGATGTTCCTGCTCCAACGATGAATGTATGGTTTGTTGTTCCAGTGACGGACTTATTATATTTACCAGTATATGTAGTACCAATATTATTATTATTTTCATAAAGCCCGTATCCAATCATATAATCGTTACCATATCCACTTGTACTATTTTCACCTAATACTATACTACATTGTGTACTACCATTAATAGTTATTTGGTTGGAACGACCAGCCATAAATGAATTACCAGCATTATTTCCAATATTTAAATTACCTGTTCCAACAATAAGATTTCCACCTGAAAATGTACCACCAATGGCTCCAAATTGTCCATCACCGATAGCCATTCTTTGTGTTTTTAGCCATAACACATTATTTGGATAATAATTTGGACCCCATTCAGAACTTGTAGTCATATAAAATGGATTATAACGATTGTGTGTTCCTAATGTAGTCATTGTACTACCTGTAACCTGATCGTTATTATCCATATATAATACAGCACCATCAATTAGTCCATCTGGCATTATAAATGAAGTTCCACTTGTGCCTGAAGTTCCTGATGTGCCATCAATACCACTTGTACCTGAAGTTCCTGATGTACCATCAATACCTGATGTACCAGAAGATCCATCAATACCTGATGTTCCAGAAGATCCATCAATACCTGATGTTCCAGAACTACCACTTGAGCCTGAAGATCCTGATGATCCTGAAGTACCATCAATACCTGATGTACCAGAAGATCCATCAATACCTGATGTTCCAGAAGATCCATCAATACCTGATGTTCCAGAACTACCACTTGAGCCTGAAGATCCTGATGATCCTGAAGTACCATCAATACCTGATGTACCAGAAGATCCATCAATACCTGATGTTCCAGAACTGCCACTTGAACCTGAAGTTCCATCTGAACCTGATGTGCCTGAAGTTCCTGATGTACCATCAATACCTGATGATCCATCGATACCAGAAGATCCTGAACTACCTGAAGATCCTGAACTTCCACTTGTGCCATCAATACCTGATGTACCACTTGATCCTGATGTACCATCAATACCTGAAGTACCACTAGTTCCAGAAGTACCACTTGTGCCAGAAGATGTAACTCCTGTATAAATTATGCTTATGCAATCTGGTTTTACATATATTTTATCCGTGCAATTCATTGTTATGTAGTATAAGATTCATTGATTATTACTTTACCTCTAAGAAAAGCTCTTTTTGGATATGTTGAACTACTCAAATATAGATCGTATACATAACATCCTGCACGAATTCTACACATTTCTTCATCCGTTTTTTTAAACGTTAATTGCCCACCTAAACCCAATTCAATACTACCATCTGTAGTACTAAATTGCATTACAATAGTTCCACTTGAATTTTTTATATACATTGTGGCTCCACTATAAAAAGTGAAATCGAATTCTTCTTCACCACAACCTGTTGATCCTGTATAATACCAACAGTATAATGTTCTGTCTAGCGTCCTGCACTTGTCAAATTCCAAGTCATACTCGCTTGATAGTGTCAGGTCTAATTTTCTTTCCATGTTTTATTTCTTATATTAATATAACTATTATTTTATTTTTTGATACGTTATTTTATGAACTTGGTGTTGGACTCGGAGTAATACTAATACTTATACTTGGAGTTGTACTTGGAGTTAAACTTCTTGAAGGCGTTACCGATGGTGTTTGTGTTTGTGTTGGTGTATTTGAAGGCGTTTGTGAAGCACCCAATGATCTTGAAGGCGTTGGTGAAGGAGCTTCGCCTGAACATAATCCAGAACCATTAATATTACCATCTGCATCAATTTGTAGTCCCATTCCTTCTCCTTCACTTACAACATAATACCAATAATTGAAGCCACCTCGCCATGGAATTGTTAATTCAGCGTCTTCATAAGCCACATAACCAACCTGTGGCACACTAACACTTAAATATATGCTGTCATCTGTTAATGTTTCACCGCAAGCTTGTGTCCAACTTCCATATGGTAATGAATATATTGCGAATTCATATGATGTAATTGGTGTACTACTTGGTGTTGGCGTAACGCTTGGTGTTCTAGTAACTGAAGCAGTAACACTTGGCGTAGGTGAAGGACAAACACAATCGAAGCATTCAATGTCACCATTGGCATCAATATGTACAATTTGTATTGTTAGCCCTGACATTGGACTTGTAACATAATGGTAGTAACCCTCAAACATCCTGACACAACTTGTGGATGTACCATACCAAGCTTCACCACCGACCGCTAATGTGTCGACTTGTACTGACATACCACCAAAACCAGGCGTTTCTGGATCAAACCAATAACTTATAGCTGAACACGCGTCGTTTAGCGTTTCAGTAAAGTCACCGCCCCAAGCACTACAATAATTGTAAAGTGAAATAGTTGTTAACCCACCAGGTCTTGCACACGATGTTGAAACTGTAATCGAAGGTGTAATTGTTATACTTGGAGTAATACTTGGACTAGCACTAAATGAAACACTTGGTGTTATACTAGGCGTTTGACTGAATGAAACACTTGGAGTAACACTAGCACTTCTACTAAATGAAATACTAGGTGTTATACTTGGACTAGCACTAAATGAAACACTAGGCGTAATACTTGGTGTTTGACTGAATGAAACACTTGGTGTTATACTTGGGCTAACACTAAATGAAATACTAGGCGTAACACTAGCAGTTCTACTAAATGAAATACTAGGTGTTATACTTGGGCTAACACTAAATGAAATACTAGGCGTAACACTAGCAGTTCTACTAAATGAAACACTTGGTGTTATACTTAATGAAACACTAGGTGTTTGACTAAATGAAATTGTAGGTGTAACACTATGAGTTCTAGTAGGCGATAATCCTGGTGTTGGCGTTATACTTGGTGTTGGACATGTTGAAGTTTTATATTGATCAATTATACCATTTGAATCAATATGCATAATATCAAGGTAATAATATAAATTAAATTCTTTATCCATATATACATACCAATATAAATAATATCCTTCAGGAACTTTCTCACAATTAACGCCATTATATCCAGTATATATGCTTTGGCCAATTTGTGGCTCAATCCAATAGATAAAATTGGGATCTCTTAAAGTTTGTGCCTCCAATGAAATAAATCCAGTATCGCTAGTAATTCCAATACTATACCAGTAACTGAATGCATTACAAACACTATTTAATGAATCAGTAAAATCACCTAACGTTGTTTCTGAATAATATAAAGGCAAATTACTTAATCCATCTGGTCTTGCACAAGTTGGAGTTATTGATAATGAAATACTAGGTGTATTACTAGGCGTATTTGAAATAGATAAACTAGGTGTATTTGAAATGGAAACACTAGGACTAGATACAATACTTGGTGTTAATGTTACAGATGGTGTTACCGAAATACTAGGCGTTGGTGTTAAAAATGGTGATACAGAAACACTAGGCGTGATACTAGATGAAACGCTAATAGTTGGTGTTATAGTAGGTGTTGGTGAGACATCGGGTAATGTCATTCCCACCGTTCGGGATCTGGAATGTCCATAGCTTTCAAATGTCATAATATAGCTATTTTTTTCATTATCTATTGATTTGTCGATTTTTCTTATTCGGAATGGGACATCATAACCAGAAATCAATTTGTTACCATTTTCATCTATTAATATAGCCAGTATTTCCATATATGGAATATTAAATTGTCCACACAATCCTAGAGCTTCCAGTTCGTCTGTTTGCATCCTACTAATTCCGGGAATTTCAAATGTCAGGGTTTTTTTATAATATCTACCACGGTTATCCCTAACCATTTTTTCCTCAAAATCGATATTATCATTAAAATAATATATTTCATGAAACTGGATATTTTGATTACCAATTCTAACAACATTCGTTGGTGACCAGCTCTGTATCATTATAACGCTATCATCAGATCCTGCAACTGTATTATATGTTACTGGAAATGTTATTATATTATCATCAACATCTTGTGATGCAATAAATAATTTTACAATCCTAGTTGTGTCAAAATCACAATTATATAAAATTTCTGTTGCCATTAACTACAAATTCCTGTTGAATAACTTATTGTAACTGTACCAGTAGTTGTATCAACTCCTGAGAAATTATAACCACTTCCACCATCAGTTGTAGTACAATTTAAATTAACTGTAATACTTTCTCCTGACGATCCTTGACTTAATGTGACATCAACTGATACATTATTATTATAAATTGTTGTATGCCCAACAGCGGAATTTGAAGGCGTTATTGGAAATGTTATATCTGATATTGTTATTCCGCTTATCTGTACATCTGTAATGTTATATGTACCATCATTACTAATGTTAATTGTTGGCCCAAATGAGCTTGGTGTAACTGATGGCGTTAAACTTGGTGTTACACTTGGACTACTTCCAATACTCATGCTTGGTGTAGGCGTAATTGATGTTGAAATACTTGGTGTAACACTTGGCGAAGGAGCCGATCCATCTTCTAATGATATTCGAACTGGAATTCCTACTGAAATATAAACACTAGCAAATGTATGTCCACTATTTCCTTCAACTGTTTTATAATACGTAACACTATTACTATCAATTAATGTAATGTAATTTGATCCTCCTTCCCAGTCAGTAATATAAACATCAACATTTTGAGATCCAGTATCGGATGTGTATCCTGTTGTAGTATCTGGATATACTAATGGAAATGATGCCGATGTTAAAGAAGCATCATTTACTATGACATCATCAATTGAAGGAATACTTGCGTTATTTTCTAATGCAATTGTACCAATTGTTGATGATGTACTTGGCGTTATACTTGGTGTAATACTTGGCGAAATACTAATACTTGGTGTAATACTATTAGAAATAGTTGGACTTAAAGAAATACTTGGTGTTATTGTTATACTTGGTGTAACACTAGCAGAAATACTTGGTGTAACTGTTGCTGATGGTGTTATACTACGGCTTGGTGTAGGTGAAATAGATGGGCTTGGTGATGGGCTTGGTGATGGTGTTAAAATAATGTTATTATAAACATAGCTTTCCTCAATTTCAGTTGGTAAATTATTTCCCAGTTCGTTAAAAATTATTGTATATTGATTTTCTGATAGGATATAATCATCAATTACCAGTCCTCGTCTATATCCTGATGTAAAATATCTTTCATTTCCATCTTTGAATATAATGATAAATTTTTTACATTTTAGGAGATCTTCCAGATGTTTCCAGTTCTGATTATCTGTTTTTGGGATTGTTATTGTTATTTTTGTATTAAAATAGATTCCATTTGGGGTATTGGTAATCATTTCTTGGTAAAAGCTAGCTCTTGCTGTATTTAATTTGATTTGGTACCACTGGTCAACCCATTCATATCCAGATATGAGGTTTTTATAAGAATATATTGGAATAATTGTATTTTTCCATTCCGCCAAGTAAATATGAGAAATATCTGGATTTACGTATCTACAAGTTCCTACAATCATAATATCGTATAATAATATAACTAAATTTTACATCAGAGATGAGGTAATAAAAAAAAAGGAATACCAGTATTTGATATTCCTTTTATATTGTCTAAAAATCAATCCTAAGTTAAGCCGATTGTTGCGGCGTATGTAGGATCAATTATTCTAGCTTTAGCTAAGCTTATACCTGAAATAGTAACGGTAACAGCTCCGTCATTAGCTGACGCTGTACCCGATGCTTCAGATACGACAGTAGCTCGAAGGCCAGTACCTCTATCTCCGAAGAGCTTATACGAGCCATCGGCAAGCTTACATATTGCAAACATGTTGGATAGACCAATCGTTTCCAGTGTATCGATTATGTTACAATCCATATTTGTAACACTAAAGTTAATTGTTTGCAAGATATTTCTCCTTGGTCCATTTACTTGGAGATCGTCCGTGTATGTAATACTATCGAGAGCAGCTTCGATTTCGAAAAGTTCTATCGTACCACCACTCCATGTTATTCCCGTAACCGCGCCACAAGCATTATATTGTGTTAGTCCGGTAATAGATGAACGGTTACCAATCCATAATTTTTCCACGCCCGAAGCATCATATCCACAAACGCCCTGGATTCCTCTTAATATTTCACAACCCATAATATTTTAATTTTTAATTTGTGTTTATGGCTTCTAGCCTAATGCAACTACTTCTGCTTCGTAAATAAACTTGGCATCCACTTTACCCTGAATGCTCATTCTAACGCTATTATCAAGATTATGCTGTCTCATATCCAATATGTTCAATTGTGAAAAATTGTCCATTGCACCGACAGCGATAACAAGGTTCTCAGGTTGGAATACGAACATTTTATTATCGGGAATTGCACCGATAGTATAAATTTCAATTCCATCATATGTGGTAGGTAGGCTTTCGCTTGGAAGAATCACGCCGAGAGCACCCAGTGCTTGTTTGTAATAGAGCAAGCTTTTAGGATTCATATAGATTTTTAGCTTGCTAGTATCTTCAAGCAGACAAGGTGGAAGCTTAGCCATCATCTGATCCACATAACCGATAATATTAGCTTTGGATAATGTCACACCACTAGCATAGATATGATTGGTTAAAATCTGGCTTGGTAGACTATCAACAGTGCAAGTACATCCTGTCATGGTTGTACCAGTTGTTCCCTGCCATAAAACCTTTTCAAAAGTCTCGCCCATGGTTCCGATTAAAAGCTCACGAAGAGCCCTGTTGAAATCAGCTCCGAGATCCTGTGTATTAAGGTTACCAGAATTCAGACCATTATATACGCCCTCCAGATCCTGATAGCAAAGCTCAAGATTAATATGGAAAGCACAAGGGGTTAATTCGACTTCGGTTAAGTTGAGGGTTCCCGAAGGTGTAAAAGTACAGTTATTACCACAAGATACCAGATTGCTTCCGCTCATCTTTGATACAAGAGCACTTTTGATTACGTCCGTAACAATACGAACACCACTATCAGCTGTTCTATTTTTTAGAAAACAAGCCAAAATATATTCTAACGCATTCTGTCCGCATACGGTTTGATTCTCAACTACGACAGTGGCAAAATTCATTACTTTACTCATTTTGTAATTTTTTTAACTTTTTATTTTTATTTATTAACTTCTGGTTCTTTCTAAAGCTCTTTCATACGCGCTCATTTTCGCCCATTCTTTTTTAACAACAGGCGGCTCAAGAACCGGATCACTTATAGGCTCTTTCATTTTATCTGAAAGCTCCTGAACTGTTTTTTCGAGACCAGTAATTTTTTTCTTTAACAGATCGGTTTCGGATGATAGACTGGCTTCAATCACAACACCTTCATCAACAACGACCTTGATGTAATATTCACCATCAACATCACCGACTAAAGCTGCAATACTGTCCTCAATTTTATCTTCGATAACATCACCACCTGGGAGATCGGTAATCGGTACTTCAACAACTTCTTCAATTTTTGGTTCTTCATCTGGAAGTTGCAGGTTAAGATCCGGATCTTCCACAACGGGTTCTGTTGCCGGTAAATCACGAATTTCAACCAGATTTGAGGCTTCATCAACAACGATTATTCCAGCCTCGGTTGAAAATTCTCCTTGTCCAACTGGCTCGGTAGTCTCATTTCCTTCTGCGTCCACAATTATCTTGTAAACTGGTTGACCTACTTCCGTCCATTCAATTTCGAATCCCAATTCATTAACTAATGCTCTTTCAAAATCATTAGCTTTGAAAAGGTCGATAATTTTGTTCAATAATTTTTTGTTATTCTTCATTTTTAAATCTAAATTTTTCTTATTTATTTTTGAGCTGAAATCCACAAGGAATCTGTCAGCATAAATTTCAACACTAAATCCCGTACCATTACCAGCTTGCTGATTTTCCATTATGGAATTAAATGTTTCTTCATTCTTTATCTTGTATGATACATACCACGACCCGATAATATTTTCATGATCTATTCCTTTTCTTCTAAGATCATTTGCTCTTTCTTCTGTATCTACAATATAATCTTCAACTAATACTGCATCAATAAACTGGTTTGGATTATGATTAAGATTCAATTTGTTATTATTCATATCTTCATGGAATTTTTCCACGATTTTTTCAATTGTATCTGAGCTGAAAAACCCATAATATCCTTCATTTGTTATTTCATCAACACGATATACCAGAACATTTGGGATTAGAGCCAGACCGCCAATTCTTCTTTTTCTTGGTTTGGATCCAGATAATTCAACGAATTTCATTTTTTGTTTTTCAAATAAAATTGCTTTGGAATTAAACGCAGGATCGGGAACAACTGAAATACACTGGACACCGGATTCTTCTTCGGCATCATTTATCAAAAATTCATATACTGGCAATTTCTTCATAATTATATAACTTTTTTTTCTTTATTTTTACAATTATCTTGTCAAGGATGCTTGTTTTTTCGTTAAATGGATTGATTTTAGTCCCTGATCAATATCAACCAGACCAACCACTGGATTTGGCAATGTCCTCAATGCTTCAACCAGTTTTTCAGCAAACTTGTCATAATCAAACTGAGATGTTACATCCTGGCTTAATGATGGTGATACGAACCCACCATCCTTATATCCGGTATTTCTCATTGATTCCAATATTTCTATATGTTTTTGAGCTTCTGGTTTTCTAACAACCTTGGCCGGGACAACATATTCATTGGCGTGGGTAATACCAGCAATATCATCATCATTTCCTTCTCCAGTGTATCCTCCCTTTTTATATTGTACAAGCGGTGGAACCTCTGGGATTTTTTGGGCTGCAACGGTTGCAATTTGAGCAGCACCCAGACCGACAACCCATGGTATTAATGGTGTTGTCACAACCTTGCTGGCATAGTTAATGACAGCCAGGGCTGTTTGGGTTATTATATCAATAATTGCCTGGGTCTTTCTCCATAATGCAGCTTTTCTTTCACTGACCATACGTTGATGTTCCAATTTGAGGATGTTATTACGCTGGTCTTTTTCACTTATATAAGCAGCATCTTTGGCTTGTTTTTCTTTTTCTATTAATTCTAATAATTCATCATATCTGACACCATTTGCATCACGAAGCTCTTCTTCATATTGTAATAATCTGGACTGGCGCTCAGATTCTTTTTCATTCATCATGTCATACTGAGCGTTTAGCCTATTAATTTCATCCTGTATTCTGGTTGCATTAGAATCAAATACCGTTGCAATAAATTCCAGTGATTGACCTAGTATTTCAGCACCGATTCTGATTTGTTCACCATATT
>Ga0255347_1005818_pt1 | contig 13769 bp, 15 predicted proteins | sample wastewater_treat_2_FD_192479 | JGI IMG/M metagenome (GOLD analysis project Ga0255347, IMG submission 192479) | Wastewater microbial communities from Lulu Island WWTP, Vancouver, Canada - plant24 | ecosystem: Engineered > WWTP > Wastewater > Unclassified | place: Canada: Vancouver, British...
TTTAAGAGGGCCGTACCAAAGCTCGAGTGGGACCCATCCCCTGTGGCGCAGCTGATTGTCGTCTCAGACCCTATCCAATTCCCGGGGATAAAGCCCACATACCAGGATGAGAGCATGGAAAACTATATTCCAGAAGGTATTCTATTTGGCGATGGGCGAATCCTTTGGGTGAAGTATGTTTATAAAGATGGTATCACCTCTCGCTTCATGAAACAAGGCTTCTTATCTTCAGAGCAGATACAGGCATTACTGCAACAATTTGCTGACAGCGGTTTTTTCTCTTGAAAAGACCAGTATAGTGGTTCATTCATTGAAGATGGACCGCCAGCAAAGAGCATCACTGTTTTTCTTGGCGACTATTCAAAAAGCGTTGTGGTAAGCAATGCGTCGCCCCCTCAAGGGTTTGATGAGCTCTTTTCAACAATTCGATCCGGCGCGGGTGTTGAAGGTCAGGATTATCGACCTGATCGAGCTTTTCTAAGGGCTTACCGTCAATTTGATCAGTGGGGCATTGATCAGGCAAGTCAGATTGACTCCTGGCCTGCTGAAAGCTTTGGTTTTTCTCTGGCAGAGTTTGAGTCAGAAACAGGAATCGCCAAGGGACGATACGTTGATGGGAAAGTCTTAGCATTTGTATGGCAGGTGATCAACGCTAATCCGCGACAGCCGCTGGTTGAAGAAGAAGGCGTTTGGTATCTGCTCACACTGCAAATCAATGGCCTTTCTTATTACAGTGCACCAATTCCATAATGTGGTGTTGCCCGATTTGATGAGATGTTACACAAGACACGATGAACGATGAGAAAAATTGTGAGGACAGAAAGTCGCAAGATTAATTCTAGGTTAACGGAAAGCCGCAAGGAGTAAACTATGCCTGAAACCGATGTCCAGTACTGTGATCACTGCGGAAAGCAGATCCCATCCGGGAGCAAATTCTGTGATTTCTGCGGTCAATCCCTTGGTGAACAAAATGATCACCAGGCTTTGCCCACTCCATCTGCTCGTCAAGAGGCACAGTCCCGTTCAACCCGATTTATGCGGCACCGTATTGCTTGGGCTGTCATCTTTGGCTTGATTCTCATCCCCATTGTTTTATTGATTATTTGGAAAGATGTGGGCGAATTATCAGAGGATGTTTGGTTATCGTTAGGCGGCTTCATTGTAGTTACCAGCTTGCTGGCTGTATTCACGCTTCGCAAAGGCGGCAGCACCTGGCAGGGTCAACTTGTCCAGGTGATTCCGAGAGAAAAGGGAGTGCAGTTTGTGTTTGTCACCAACAAGGGCAAGAAGGAAAGCTTGATTGCGGGTTCGAGTTTGGTTAAGTATTTTTCGGTGGGCGATCAAGTGATTAAGGTAAAGGGATATGATTTTCCCGAAAAAATTCACCGGGATGGAAAAACACAATTGTGTATGGTGTGTGGCAAAGTTTATCTCATGAGCAAAAAAGATGCCGTTTTTGTCACTACCCGTCAATCGATCCACACAACTTCATGTGATGTGATTGAGTTTTACGTAAATACGCTTTAGGAGGCAAAAGTGGAAACGATTAAAGCCAAATGTCCAAAATGTGGGACAGATCTGGATGAAAGGTCGGTTTTTTGCGAGAATTGTGGCGCGCTTGTCGAAAGAGCCGAAAACCTACAAAGTGAATATTCAAATGGAGACAGTCTCAATCAAAAGAATAAAAAGAATTCCATCTCGTGGAATGCCAGCTTACCCCTTTTAACAAGTTCGGTCGTCATCAAACAGTTATTATTTGCGTTGGTCGTTTCCAATCTTTGTGTGCTGATCTTCATTCTGACGGTTGATGCGTTTAGTGGTGACCTAACTTTACAACGTTTTCTTAACTATGTGACCTACACCTTGATTATCTTCGGCTCCCTTTCTGTATTGGCGGCGCTTGTGATGCTTGTGTTTTATGGCAACCGGTATGAATACAAATTTACACTGGATGAAACGGGTATCACCTCCGAAACGGTAGGCAAAACCAAGAAAAAAAATGCCATCATCAACTTCCTGTTAATTTTTTCCGGCAAACCTGGACCAGCCGGAACCGGGTTGCTTGCAGCTTCACGACAGAAAGAAAAGATCGCCTGGAGCAAAGTTGATCGCATCCAAACTGACGCAAATAAACTTGAAATTGTCCTGCGTCGCAAGGGACGAGCGATCATGTTAATTCGCTGCACTCCCGAGAATTATGCAGAAGTGTTACGTAGGGCGAATGAAGCAGTGAATGCTCAAAAGAAATGATGAGATACTCAATTACGACGGATTCACTCAGTAACCGTTCAACTGGACAGAAACGATCGATTTAAAAAGCGAAACAACCCAAATGAAATGAGAAGGAAAAATGAAACATAAGAAGATTTTTTGGGCTTTTCTTGTCTGGGCATCCCTTCTGGCTTGTCGTGTTTTTTCTCCATTCGGTGGCTCCAATTTTCCAGCCCAAACTGGAAATGACTCACCCGTGGTCATATCCGTTCATGATTCGAAGATATCGCCTGTGGATCAAATGGTTTTGGTGTATGTGCCCGAGGGAGATTTCATTATGGGATCAGATGCAATGGGCTCCGGGGATAATGTCCCTGAACATGTGGTGTTTTTGGATGCATTCTGGATTGATCAGACTGAGGTTAGCAATGGGCAATATCTGGAATGTGTGAAAAGCGGGGCGTGTTCTCCACCGGGTGATGAGCAAGAATTTGGACTCTATAACCATTATGATGAAATCGAATACAAGGATCACCCTGTCGAGTTCGTTAACTGGTATCAGGCAAACGATTACTGCCAGTGGGCAGGCAGGCGGTTGCCCACTGAAGCTGAATGGGAAAAAGCAGCGCGGGGTTCAGAGGGCTGGCTATATCCTTGGGGGAATGAACGCCCGAACCGGGAATTATTAAATTATAAGGGGTCCTATGGCCAGGTCAATCCCCTGGGTGGAACCAACAAAGTGGGCAGTTATCCAGCCGGCGCAAGCCCTTATGGCGCATTGGATTTAGCTGGAAATGTCAGCGAATGGGTTGCTGATTGGTATGAGCAACATTATTATGAAAATTCACCATCTGAAAATCCTCAGGGACCGGCAAGTGGAACCACCAAAGTTGTTCGAGGCGGTGATTGGGCCACTTATGATGCCGTCATCTTCAGCTCTTATCGAATTTCGATCCAACCTGGTTTGACATTGTCGAGAATAGGTTTTCGGTGCGCGGAGTCTGGTCCATAATATACAACCACATTCGCTATTAAAGCCTGCCAACACGATTCTAGTCGTAGTTTTTACACCATTATTTGAAAGCAAAACACACATCTTCATCATCTTAAAAAATGGCGGACGGGGATAAGTGAGGCTGATTTCGATTTGGCATGTTCTTTGGATGATCAAGCTGATAAAAAAGGGGGTAAGGAAACTTATATTGTAAAGCCGCACCTGCGTGCAAAGGGGATAGCACATCCAAAACCACTGGTTTGAAGTGGGTCTCTCATTCGTTGTAAAGGGTGCAAAAACATTGTTGTAAATCAATCCAGTCACACCGGGTCCTTTTGGATCAAACCTCGTTGGGCTGGATGAAAATAGCAACTTGAAGATTAAAAGTTCTCGATCAGAGATTGGAACTCACCGTGCCCTTGAGACTGTTGTACTATGACAGGCACTTAGATAAATCCTTTGCCCACGTTTTCCCGACGCTCGTGGGGTGGGCTGAATTGGTCATCATGTTTAACATCAAGATAGACGAGCGAATTAAAGCCTGGCGATCAAAGTCAATCATGAAGAGTTATCTTGGTATAATAGTTTAAATGTGTAAATTAAAGTCCTTATTTTAGCCAACGAGCCACTACACTTTCTCCACGCGTGGAGGAATTCGTCAGCCAATATTTACTGCAACCTTACTGCAACCGAGTAATAATTCTTATACTTAATAGACTTAATATATACAAAATAATCCGTACATATAGGGGTAAATAAACTTATTACCCCTATATACACGGTCTGTATTTCGAATAGTGCTCCTTTGAATTAACAGACTTCAAAGCCTTGCACTTGTCATCGATAGCCACCATTGAATAGGTGGTTGCTAGAGAAATGATCATAGAAATTGATCACCCATTTGCCGGCTGCACGCGCATTTTTGGTACCTCCATCAAATAGAGTCGCATCCTGGGCAAGATCCAAGTATTAACTCCGATATTGGGCAAAGACACCGAAAAATTGCTTATGCAATTTCTTGGGTTAACTAATAAACAAAACTCAGGAGTGCATAAATATTTGCGATTAAGTTCAACGATTCTATTAAAAAATCAAGCCGAAATTCAAAACGAATCCGGCTTTTCTTATCAAGTAACTCTTTTTAAACGGGGATAATTTATAACATAGTCGGGAGAATGACCTGTTTAATAGATTCTCCTGCTTGTTGGTAAAGTTCGATTGCTTGTGGGACCTGGTCCAAACCAAATCGATGGGTAATGAAGTCTTCCACATTCAAGCGACCACTGGCGAGCAAGTCCAAAATGGCGGATGTTTCCAGATGCGAGGTGGAGTAGGTGTAATTCATTTTTACTTCACTCAGCCATAAATCGTAGGGATTTAATGCCCAGTTGATGTTTGGATTAAGTGGGGTGCCAAAACTCATTGTGGCACCTTTTCGACACATGGCCAGTGCTTGATCCCAGACATGAATATTGGGAACAGCAACAAAAATCGCATCGGCTCCCTTGCCGTTGTTGATTTCCTTCAGCCGTTCCACCGGGTCTTCCCGGCCGGAATTGATCGCATGGGTGGCGCCATGCTTGAGCCCTTGTTCAAGGCGCCAGTCGTTCAGATCGGTCACAACGATCTTTCCTGCTCCGCTAAGCTTAACTAACACAAGGTAACTGAGTCCGATAAAACCCATACCAATGATGACAACGGTATCACCGTAAAGAATCGGAGTTTGTTTGAGACCACGAAGCGTGCAGCCCAGGGGTTCAATAAGTGTTCCTAATTCAAACGAAACATTATCGGGCAAAACAAGTGTATCCAAATATGTGTTGAGTTCGGGAACTTTAAAATATTCTGCCATGCCTCCGGGAATAAGGCGATCTTTTCTGAAATTCTCACACATCGTATAGTTACCACGATTGCATTCATGACAGGACATACAGCCCACATGATGATGGGCAAAAACCCGATCCCCCTCTTTCAGCCACGTGACTTCCTTACCAACTTTTGCGATCACACCAGTGGGCTCATGCCCCATTACTAAAGGTGCACGAGGGACCATGTAATATTCGGTCAACTCGCTTCCGCATAACCCACAGGCTTCCATCTTTACCAATACTTCACGCGGTCCGATCTCTGGCACCGGCATCTCTTCGAGTCGCACATCAGAGTTGTTGTAATAAACAACTCCTTTCATTGTTTTCGGCACACTACTCATGTTTACCTCGTCGTTCCTTTCAAAATTTGTGCTCTTTGTAAAAACTATGATTATTTTGCTTAAAGTTTCAGGTTGCTTTCAAACATCTCAAAGATTTTTTCAACGATCTTATCTACAATTTCCTGGCTGGCGGTCTCACTTTTTACCACCAAACTCAGCTCTTTAGTAAAAGAATTGATGATCATATTGACGAGAACCAATCCTTCTTCAGTGGTCGTGCGTGCTTCCACGAGGAAGGCAAAGGGCCGTTGTTTATAAACATCGTAACCAAGATCGAGAAGAGTTTTTTTCGCCGCTTCAAAAACCATTTCTGGTTTTACTTGTTCATAGATTTTTTGTTTGGTTATTCTGCTCACTTTAATTCCTTTTTTGTCGATAGAATCTGTCCCACGGAATGTTAATTTCAGCGTTTTGATTGATCACCGCAAACAAATGCATAATCAACGGAAAATCTAAGAGGTCAACGATACCACGGTCTGCCAGCTTGGGTAATGAAGTTCCGATGACATTCAGAATGTGCACACCTTCCAGGGTCACGTTGTCCAATTTCTTTAGAGATTCTTCATAACTGTAGCCCTGCCCCAATAACTGACCTAACCGCGCGTTTCTACCTCCAAATACGGTGACGTAAAGGTCACCAGAACCGGTAAGGTTCACGAACTCATCCATCGGAGCGTTAAGTTTGGAGGTAAGTATCCACATTTCATGCAAAGCTTGAGCAAAAAGTGCTGCCTGAGGATTGTACATGTGCGCCAATCCATCCTGACCTGACAACTGATACCAACCAATAGCGATATTGATGGCTATGGCATAAGCGTTTTTCAGTGCGACGCCAGTCTCTGTAGCGAGCAAATTTGTGGATGTGTAAACATGGTAGTAGTCAGTAGAAAAAAGACCTCTCAAATATTCAAGAATCTTTTCATCCGAACCAACAAAATAGACAGCGGTCTGCCGATGTGCAGCTAACTCCTGTGCGATACATGGACCAACAACAGCCGAAAAATTGATCTTATCCTTAAGCTGTTCGGGCAATCGCTCATTCATGTAAGTCGGAAATATTTTAAGGTCGCCATTTGCGCTGCCCATCAGCCCTTTGGTGATCAATAGGACAGGTATTTGTGGTTTAAAATAGGGTGTCATTGTATCCACAAACCAATCCACACCCGGGCTGCTTACGCCGCAAACAATAACTTGGGCATCCTGAATAGCTTGATCGAGCTCTGAGAGGTAATAAGCTGTGACATTCTCTCCTACCGCTCGTTGGTGTCTGATATGGACCCGGTCAAATTTTATGCCCCTGATGATCTCATCATCCAAGTGAGTGCCAACAACTCTGACCTCATGCCCATTATCAGAAAGCGGCCATGAAATTCCACTGCCCATCATTCCAGCACCGACAATCGCCACAATAGCCATAGAGGGTTCCCTTTTTAATTATTTTTTATAAGATTAATCCACACCGCCAAAATTACTCTCAACCAATTCTTTCAAGGCATTCAGGGCTGCCTGGGCATCCTCACCTTCAGCAGAAAGTTTGATTGTAGAGCCATTGTCGGCTCCCATGGAAAGAACTTGAAGGATACTTTTCGCGTTACCCTTCTTATCACCGTGCTCGATCCAGATTTTCGAAGAAAATTGGGCGGCTGTTTTTACAAAAATGGTGGCAGGGCGGGCATGCAGTCCAACCGGATGGGTGATGAGCAGAGTAATCTCATTTTCAGCCTGGGTTTCTTCAGCAACTGGCTTAGGTGAGGCCTGCGTGCGAACGCCAGCATTTAACCTTTCATCCAGCATCGCAGCCAGTTTAGTGCGATCTTTGGTTGCTACCAAAGAAACAAGGAATTCTTTATCACCGATCATCTCAATGACCTGCTGAAGCATCACCATCACTTTATCCTTATCCGGTACTGCCAATAGAAAGATTATGCCTACTTCCACCGGAGTGTCAAAAGGATCGCCCATGATGCAAAATTCTACCGGTTTCTCCAACACTCCCACAGCAACTGCCTGGCGATTAATATGGATGGCATCAGTGTGTGGGATAGCAACACCAATTTCTGGTGTTGGTAAACCGGTTGGGAATTCACTCTCACGTGCTACCACTGCAGGGATAAATGTCTCTTTTACATACCCATTTTGCAGGAGCAAAGTTCCTAGTTGAGTAATCGCCTCTTCCTTCGTTTCCGCTGATAAGGGCATCAGTAAGTTTTCTTCATAAAACCAAAGTTCCTTGTCCATAGTCTCCTCAATTACCTGGCTAAATTCCTTCAGAGGTGTTTTTAATTCTTTTTGTGTTTAATCTTCTGTCAGTTTAGCAACGATCTGATCCATCACTTCCCTTTTACCGATGTTGGTCAGGAAGGCCAGGGTCTGAATGACAGGGGTGCACTGGTCTATATCAACCGGCGTAGTGGTAACCACCAGGTCAATTCCTTCGCACATGCTCGGAACTTCACTGGCCTGGCACTGGATAATTTCTGCTTCAATACCACGCTTTTTCAGTTCTTCCTCAAGTGATTTGGCAACAACTGTTGAAGTGGCAATCGCAGTTCCACAAGCAACTAAAATCTTCTTAATCTTTCCCATACATTCTCCTAATAAATAACCATATCGGGGTTTTCAATAACCCTTACCAGGTCAGCTAAAAATTCAGCACCAACGGCGCCATCAACAATGCGGTGATCCAAACTAAGCGTCATCGACATGATAGGTCTGACTTCAACGGAATCATCTTCGTCGGTGACGACAGGTTTACGTACAGTCGCGCCAACCGCTAAAATACCTGTTTGAGGTGGGTTGATAATCGCAGTAAACGAGTGGATACCGTACATTCCCAGATTTGAGATGGTAAACGTGCCTCCATCAAGTTCCTCACGGGTGAGGTTGTTATCCCGGGCTTGTTTCCCTAGATAGCGCATTCGTTCGTTTAAATCAGACAAACTCAATTGGTCGGCCTGGTGAAGAACGGGGACTATTAAACCATCAGGGACAGCGGTGGCGATGCCGACGTTAACTTCTTCCCAAAATACGATCCTATCATCAACGATTGAAGCATTCAAATAAGGATGATTTTTAAGCGTCAGCGCGACAAGTTTTGCAAGGTAAGCAGTGACAGAAATTGAAGATTTGCCAGCCTTTTCGTTGAGCTTATTCATTCGTTTACGGCTCGCTTCAAGATTGCTCATGTCCACTTCTACAGTAAGGTAAATGTGGGGCGAATTCTGATAACTGGCTGTTAGCCTTTCGCCGATTCGCTTACGTTTGCCCACCAGCGGTATCGAAGTTCCAGCAGTTAAGCCAGCCAATTTTAAGGGAGCCGGAACAGGAGTGTCCACCGGAGAAACTTCGGCAAGAGATTTAATGACATCACTTTCCTGGATTCGACCTCGTGGTCCGCTCCCGGTTATACAGTTTAAATCTAGTTCTGTTTCTTTTGCCAACCGTCTGGCGGCAGGCGTGGCTGCTAGCCTGCCTTCAGGAGTTTTTTCTGGGGTTGAAAGGAAACTTTCGATGTCTTTCTTGGTTATTTTTTCACCTTTGGCAGGAACCTTCGAAAGATCCAGGTTCATTTCTGCGGCCATTTTTTCGGCAACAGGAGTGGCTCTTTTTCCGGTTGGCTCAGGAGGAGTCGCCTGTATGGTCGGGGTTGGTTCTGTGGAGGCTGGAGCCGTTTCTTTTACCCGAGGGAGGTCTTCCAGGCTTTCACCTTCTGCAAGAATGTAGGCAACTACCTGGGTGACAGGAGCTTCTTCATTTTCATGATAAAGAATCCCAGCTAGAGTGCCTGTTTCGGGGGATTCGATTTCACTGGTGACTTTGTCAGTCTCGACGACAATGACAGGTTCGCCTTTCGTGACCTGTTCACCTTCTTTTTTTAACCACTCGATGATCGTGACCACTTCCTGGTCCATATCCATTTTAGGCATAATGAACGGTGTTGGCATCTTGCCTCCTAATATGTATTGTTGACGATCGCCCGGATCTCAGCTTCAATATCATCTTCCTGAGGTATTGCCGCTGCTTCCAGATGACGGTTGTAAGGAATTGGGCAGTCTTTGCCAGCTAAGCGGCGCATCGGTGCATCAAGATAATCGAAAGCATCGCTTTCACAAACCGAAGCCATTACTTCTCCAGCCCAACCACCGGTTTTCGTGGCTTCATGAACGACTAAGAGCTTACCAGTCTTCTTGACAGATTCATTGATGGTAGCGGTGTCCAGAGGGCGTAAAGTGCGGGGATCAATTACTTCCACGCTGATTCCTTCGGCGGCAAGTTTTTCGGCAACAGCAAGCGATTTGCTTACCATAATCCCTGAGGCAACTACAGTCAAATCCGTACCTTCGCGTTTCACTTCCGCCACACCCAGAGGAATGGAATATTCGCCTTCAGGAACTTCGCCCTTGGTTTTGTAAAGCAACTTATGTTCGACAAAACAAACTGGGTTTGGATCTCGAATTGCACTGATAAGCAAACCTTTAGCATCATACGCATCGCTTGGAGCAACAACCTTGATCCCAGGAACAGCCATTAGCATGCTTTCTAATGATTGGGAATGTTGCGCAGCAGCGCCAGTACCAGAACCGCCCGTCATCCGAACCACCATGGGAACGGTAGCTTTACCGCCAAACATGTAACGGGCTTTGGCTGCCTGGTTAATCAACGGCTCAAGTGCGAGCAGGATGAAATCCATAAACATCATCTCTGCAATAGGTTTCATGCCTACCATGGCCGCGCCGGTCGCAGCGCCGACAATCGCCAGCTCTGAAATTGGGGTTTCTAACACACGTTCCGGACCAAATTCATCCAGCATACCGGCGCTGACTCCAAAAGCACCACCATAAGCACCAATATCCTCTCCTATCAAAAAAACGGAGTTATCACTACGCATTTCAGTTACCATCGCGTCGCGGATGGCTTCACGATAAGTTATCTCAGGCATAGACCCATTCCTTTACATCTTTTATATCTGGTTCAGGGGATTCTTCAGCAAATTTAACGGCTTCATCGATCTCCTTGACGGTTTCTTCGTGAATTTGCTTTACTACATCAATATCAAGGATGTCAGCTTGCAGTAATAAGCCTTCCATGCGATCGATGGGATCCTCAACAGTTTTCCAATATTCAATCTCATCCTTGGTGCGGTACAGGTTTCGATCGCTTTTTGAATGACCAAAATAGCGATAGGTTGTGGCTTCGATAAAGTATGGACCGTTTCCGGAACGAATGCTCTCGACAGCTTTCTTGGAGAATTCGTACATGGCGAGCACGTCGTTACCATCCACAAGTGCATAGGGAATGTCATAGGCAGCTGCCCGAGCACGGAAGGGAGTCTTCGCAGAAACTCGGTTCACGTTAGCAGACATACCATACTGGTTATTTTCACATAAGTAAAAAATCGGTAAATCCCAGATACCAGCCATGTTGAGCGACTCGTGAAAAATACCTTCGTTTGCTGCACCGTCTCCAAACAAGGTCAACACCAATTGATCAGTTTTACGTTGTTTGATAGCAATACCCACACCCGCAGCCAGCTGCAAACTGCCGCCCACAATACCATTAGCACCAAGATTGTTGGCTGTAACATCAGCGATGTGCATTGAACCACCGCGTCCTCGGCAATAACCCGTGTCCTTGCCGAGAAATTCAGCCATCATTTTTGCAAGATCCGCACCACTGGCGATGAAATGTCCGTGTCCACGATGGTGATTGAGCATGTAATCATTCCTATTGATTGCAAACCCTGCTCCTACAGCCACACCTTCCTGACCAGCAGAAAGATGCATTGTCCCATGCACTTTGCCCAAGGCATATAGCTTGTCAGCCATTTCCTCAAACAGACGAATCCTCAGCATTATACGGTACATCTCAATCATCCGCTCATCGCTTAAACCCAACTCTTCGCCTTTTTGTCGAGCATCTATGGTTTGGAAATTGTCATATTCTTCTTTTTTCCAATCTACCATGTTGTTTCCTTCTTCCTTTACTTGATTTTTTTAACTATTCTTAAAATCCAGGACAGCTTTAGCTGTAACTGCATCTGTAACCAAAATATTTATCAATCCACTTTTCAATGCGCCGACCAGTGGTTTTACTTTTGCAGGACCACCTGCTACACCAATACGATTGGGAATTCCCATTAAGTTTTGGTAATTAATTCCTATAGTATGATCATTAAATTGTGGACAGCACATTTTGCCGTCCTTGTCAAAGAAAAGGCCGCAAACATCACCAACCGCACCGCTCTCCTGGATGCTGGTTAATTCCTGTTCTGTAATAAAACCTGCCAGATAATAAGGAGAAGAGTCATATTCTGTGGAACCAATTCCAAGCAGGGCAGTGTCGGATTTATTTCCATATGTTAATGCTTCGCGAACATCGCGGTTCATTTTCAATAATTTTGCCACTTCTGCGTTATCTACAATATAGGGGGCGTTAAGATAAATACCTTCGGCATCCAGCTTTTCTTCCAATCGTCGTACGATGGAAGTCCCATTGTATTGATAAAGCCGCGTTCCCACCGCACCCAGCAGCTGGACTACCTTAATCCCAGGCAGCGGATAGGGCAGTTTGACTTCATCAACAGTGGCGCTGATTGCGGTGCCCCAGGAAGTTCCAAGGGTTGAATTGCGTTGGAGATTTTTTATTAATATTCGTGCGGCTATCCTTCCCAAACTGGTAAGAAGTAGTTGGTCTGAAGGAACCGCCACGATTGCAGCTTGTTTTAAATCAAACTTGTTTCGGAAGGTCGAAGTAAGATCATAATCCAGATTGTAAGGCCGTTCAATTTGGAATTTTACCAAACCCAATTCCCGGGCTTCGCTGAGCATCCTGGAAATCATTGAGCGTGTTACCCCTATTTCCAATGAAATTTCTGCCTGGTTTTTCTTATGGATGTAATAGAGCTCAGCAACATCTGCCAGGATATCTATTCGGCTTTCTCTCCTAACTTCAGAAACCATACTTCACCGTTTTGTTCAACGAATTCACATCTATGATTATTTTATCATACTTGTGAATATCTCGAGCGAAATTCGTCTTTTCTCACAACTCTGGACTCTTTTAACATTGATAAAAAAGAAATTTGCTTTCTATTTTTTCTTTCGCCTTGATTTTTTCAATTGTTTTTCTTCTTTTTCCTGATTGACTCGGGATTTTAATTTATATTCTTCACCGGGTAATGCACCACGATGCTGCAGAACCACGCCTTGGCGGAGCGATTCGAACCATTCGGGGCCTAATCTAAGGATATTTGTAATGTTTTCTGTGGAACCCCGAATGATCCATAGGTTATGTTTTCCCGGTATCCACTTGATATTAAGCTTGTTGACGGCTGCTTCCCATTCTGGCCGGAAGTTTGTCCAAATTTGAGCATCAGTCTCATCTTCATGGCTTTTGAGATACTTAGTTGCCATTCCGACGGTTAATTTTCGTACTTTTGTGAGTTGGCTGTTAGCCCATAAAACGATCGCCGCCCAAACCACAAAAATTGCTGAGAACCAGACGATGTTTTCAGTAATAAATGCCAGGGCTGCGCGACCAATACTCCCCAGCATCATGTTCAGAATTTGTATGATCATATTATTTCTGGTCTAAAAAAACCGGATGCGATGAACAATAATCGCATCCGGTTTTGACTAAATCTGACTTTAGAATTCTTCTTCCAGGTCAGCAACAACTGCATTGACGTCTGCTTTGCGGATCATCAGGATGGCCAAGGCAAAGAGGATCAGAGAAACGATAGCAAAAATAACAAACCGTCCCCATCCGCCTTCCAGGAATTTGATCCATGGCAAGGCTAAGAGGTAACCATTTAAGTGCGCGCCGACATCCAACGAGGAAATCAACCTGGCGCCTTCGGGCATGGCAAAACCAATATCACTACCCATTGTGGTCAAATAGGGAGCCAATTGAGTACCGATAAACAGTTCACCAGCGACGATAAAGATTCCAGTGATAACGCCACGAATAATATTACCTTTTGACCAACCAATGGCCCAAATAGTATGGAAGGGAAGAACGACCAGGTCGGCAAACGGGAGAATTCGGTTCAAGCCCAGAACACCCATGAGAACCGCCAGAACGATTGTGACGGGAACCATCAGCAGTGCAGTGGCAATATTGGCAGGATGACCAAGAGCAACAGCTGCATCCAGACCGATATGGATCTTGCGTCCAGGGAATTTCTTGGTAATGAATTCGCGTGCACCTTCAGAAAGAGGCAGCAAACCTTCCATCAGCAAAGAAACCATTCGGGGCAGAATTACCATAACAGCGCCTAAAGTGATAGCGGTGGTCAGGATCTTTAATAAAGCACCACGAAAATCGGTTGAGAACTCGGGGAAGAAGGCTAAAATC
>Ga0255347_1005819_pt1 | contig 13768 bp, 19 predicted proteins | sample wastewater_treat_2_FD_192479 | JGI IMG/M metagenome (GOLD analysis project Ga0255347, IMG submission 192479) | Wastewater microbial communities from Lulu Island WWTP, Vancouver, Canada - plant24 | ecosystem: Engineered > WWTP > Wastewater > Unclassified | place: Canada: Vancouver, British...
GAATTTGTGATATAAGATTTAGTAATCTTCTTGCAGACCCATTACTTTCTTTTATTATTATGTGTATACTATTTTTTGGTAAATCTATATGTTCTTCTTCACACACATATTCAGCTAAAGCATATAAACTTTCATCATCAATGTATTTTAATGTATACACATGACATCTTGTTTTTATTGTTTCAGGAACTTTATCAGGTTCAGTAGTGCAAAAGGAGAAGTATAAATGTTCTGGAGGCTCTTCTACTAGTTTTAACCAACTATTCCAACTAGATTTAGAAAGTTGGTGGCATTCATCAATTATGACAAAATATCTACCAGTACCCAACCAAGATTTTGTAGAAACTGTATTAGCTACATCTTTCATATCATCAATACCTGTATGAGTAGCTGCATCAATTTCTACAAGTTCAGCATCTAAATTTTGTGCTATGATCCTAGATATAGTTGTTTTACCAACACCAGACCCACTTATAAATAAGAAAGAATGTGGGACTTTATTAATATCAAATAAATGTCTAATTGATGATATTGTAGCATCTTGCCCTAATACCTTATCAAATGAATTTGGTCTATACTTTCTATGTAAATCAGTTATCATAATTACTCCTCAAAAAATCCAATTTTTTTCACTTCATAAGACGTATCATACCTTATATTGTTTCCTTTTGGGTATTGTAATCTACAATACTTAAAATTCTCTAACATAAACTTTATTTCTTTTTTATTTCCTAAAAATTGAAAATATCTATGTTTAGTTTTTTCTTCTTTAAGAATTTGGATATAATCAGGCAAACTGTTTTTACTTCTACTCCCAAACAAAGAAACTACAGTTCTTGGATGTAATATTTTTCCTGTTTGTTTATTTAAATAAATATTTTCTTTTCGTGTCATTCCTGTATAAATCCAATTTGTAGCTTGATAGATATACCCATGATGTCCAACTCCTTCATCAGAATATGATACTAAAATTAAAGGTTTTGGTAATAATGCAAAAGTTTTAGATACAAAAAAAGATAAAGAATTCTTTTCTAGATTTTCATTTGTTATTAGTCTATTTAATTCTAAAATATCAACATCAAATGGTAATTTTTTATTAAATAGATTTTGTGGATTATTCATCATCCTAGCAGGAGGTCCATAAGTACAAACACCTACTATTTTATTATTTTCATTTCTTAGTCCAAAAGCATATTTTATTAAAGGAATTCTTTTGGCATAATGTTTATATAATAACCAATCTCTATAATCATCTTTGGTTATTTTTTCTATAGATAATTTTTCTTTTATACCCATATTTGCACCTCTTATATTATATTTACCCACCTATTATTTTTATACTCCCAAAAATCTAAAGTAGTAAATTTACATAAATCTTTTAGTTCACCCCAATTTGTTCCTGTTGATATTTCTACTTCTAGTGGAACAGTTATAAAGTCATATGCTGGTCTAACCATTTCTTTTGCTATGAATAATACATCATCTTCAAAAGTTTCTTCTGGTATAAAGAAGCTTAAATCATCATGGATATTCAGTCTATATTGGTATTGTGGTTTATCTAATTCGTGTGCTAACTTAGAAAGCCTATTTCCAGCACATACGCAAATATCAAATGATGCTGTATTCTGAATTGGTAGATTTATTATTTCATTTTTCTTCATTGGCATTCTACGCCTTCTACCAGTTAATGATTGTACATATCCATACTTATCATAAAATTTTAATGTATCATCTTGCCATTTTTTTACACCAGTATAAACACTCCAAAATTCATCAAAAATTTGTTCCATAATTCTTTCAGGTATTTTGTAAGTTCTAGCATAATAATCTATTACTGAATATTTGGATGCACCATAAAATATAGCAAATGTTAAATTACTTTTGTTATCATTCCTTAAATCTTTTTTAGTTTTTACATAATCTAACACTTGTGGGTATAATTCTATCATTCTATCAGTCCATCTCATGTGTGTATCTTCTCCAGACCAAATAGCACCTGAGAATTCTAAATCATTACTAGCCATTGCTAAGCATCTAGCTTCTAGCTGTCCATAGTCTATGGCAACAAATATATAACCATCTGGAGCTTTTATCATATTTCGTATTTCTCTATTAGCGTGTTTATTAAAATTCTGAAAATTAATATCACTATCATTTTCTTCATCTTCTTTACCAGAAGATAACCTACCAGTTGATGTAAACAAATGATTGTAATTTGGGTGGACTAGCCCATTTATTGTTAGTGATTTAACTTTATCTACATATGTACTTTTAAGTTTAGTATAAGCTCTATAATCAGTCACATATTGGGCTAAAACTATCCCTTTATTTTTATATGATGCCATAACTTCATTATCTACAGAAAACTTGCCTTTCTCTGTAATTTTAATTTGTGGTAACTTTAACATATCTCGAAATATAATAGTTAGATGGTCTGGAGACATTATATTAAATTTACCTTTTGTCTTGGTGAACTCTTTGACTTCCTTAAGTTTACCAATACTAACATCTAAATCTTCTAATTTAGAAGAATAGTCAATATCTAATTTATTTACCCAATAATCATCAGTAGGTAATCCAAGATTTTGTGTAATAGCTAATGATAAAGCGGTATCCACTAGATTCCTATAATTAGACTTAAAAAACCTATCTACTTTTGGTTTTTGTTTCATAAAAAGCTTATGTTCATATTTGCTGTCTAGACCATTGTATAAAAGTAATTTATCTAATGGATTTTTTTCTATATTTTTAAAGTCTATATCAGATATAGGTTTTAAATTAAAACCAAAATTAATTAATGTTAGTCTATCTAATTTCAGCATCCCCTCCTTTTTAGCAGTTCTTTCATCTAATAATACAGCCTGTGCCATAGAATCTTCCCATGTATTTTCATACAATACCCTTTTATCATTATATAGGGAATATAACCATTCAGCTTCAAATTTTAGATTATGTGCTATCTTACCAGATTTTTTCAACAAAAAATCATACAAAATATTCTTACATTTAGTAAGATTAACATTACGGTTTCCAAAATTCCAAGCACTTATATGGTCTAATGGAAAAGCTATAGTGTGTGAATAAGTACCTATAGCACATGATACAATTTTAGAATTCTTGTTATATGGTTTTAGTGTTGTTGTTTCTATGTCTATAGCTACATATTCTTCATCTAACATTCGTTCTAATTCAGCTTCAATAAACTTAATATCATTCTGACTGTTACCCATGACGATAATTATATTATCAGTATGGTTGTTTTCTACATACTCTGGCTTTTCATAGTTATTAAGAACAAAATCAACTATAAACTTCATGTCTAAGTCAAAACATTTATCTAATTCATTTACATAATCATTTCTTCTGTTTCTCAAAATAAAAGATGGGTGAAACATAGAATAAAACCAACATACATGATTACCAACTTTTATTGGTATTAATCTACCTCTCCACAATGTTATTTTATTACCATCTACAAATGTTTTAAGAGGGATTCCACCAAACCCTACTACTACAATAGGTTGTGTATCCTCAATATCTTGGAGTAATGAAGCTCTGCAACAACTTATTTCTATAGGGTTTGGTGTAATATTATCATTAAAACACCTTACTACATTATTCCACCTTATATAATTATCTACATCTTTTTTGTTTATGTATTTATATAAGGATTCTCTAAGGACTCTACCAGAACTTCCAACAAACTGTTCTCCCTCATCATCTTCATCAGACCCTGGAGATTCACCTAGAAAGTAGAATAACGGAGTGTTTGTACCTGTTGGTAACATTTTAGGTGAATTTATTTTTAAATTATTTCTTGGGCATACATAACACCCATATTCTTCTGCTATTTTTAATTTTGTATCTTTTATTTTAGTTTTAGTATTGGAAAAAAAGAACCCCATTAATACCTACCTTATCATTGATGTTAATATATATGTAAATAGCCCAGATTTCCCATACATAATAACAGACTTATCATTTAGAACAAATTTAAAGTCATCAATAGCTTTTAAACCATTAACAAATTTTTCAATATTATAATCGCAGGATATGGGATTTAATAGATTTTCAATGTCTACAGTCTCTTTTATATTACACAAAGTTGATGTACTACTTACATCTATAGTATTACTTGTAATATCAAGGTGTATTATATCAGTTCCACTGTTAATAGATTTAATTCTATTAACTGCTTCTTTAAATTCTGTTGGAATATTTACAAATACAGTATCATCTTCAAACCTGTTTATAACAGATTCATAATCTAATAATGTCAAATTTGTGTCTATTTTAGTATACACTTTTATATCACCAAAGTCTGCTTCTAGAATATCTTTATCAATGTAAAGATTTACATTTGTATTATAAAGTTTTAGTATCTGTTCATAAAATAATGGTGGAATTAAAAAAGACATATCATTAACTATATCAGTTTTATATTTACAGATACTAGCATTATTAGTAGAATATAAAGTATCTCCAACCACAGCTATGCCATATTGTTGTGGTCTTATATCATTTTTAGGAACTGATATTTTACACTGTTTAATGCCATCTATAAAATCCTTAGTTATCTCAAATAATAACCTCTTTTTCTTACTTACACCAAATTGTATAAAATCTTCTATGGGTATTGTAACAAGTGATACTTTGGATTTCCCTGATTTTAAAATCAATTTATTGCTATCATTTTTGACATCTACACCTCTATCAATATAAGCTGTTAAAACCTTAATAAAGTCTTTACTATTAACACAACCAATAAAATCTGTACTAAAATCAACTTTCATACCCTGTACACCATTAAAAGCCTCTATGGTTTTACCAGTGAAACAAAACATAGAGAATATAGGACTAATACGTGAATTAGTATTAGTAATAGGAAATAATTTATTACACACCTCTAGTAAATTAGTATCAATCTGCATTACCTTTCCTCCTAATATTGATTATTACACTATTAATATAGGATTTTATTTTTGTGTCCAGTTTAGTCCAATCATCATCAGAAAATGATGCATCAATTTCTGTTACTATTCTTTTTACGAATGTACAAGTATGTTCATTAGGTAATCGTAGACAATGTGTTAGACTTTCTAACTTATCCAACATTCCCACTATTTATCTCCTTATTAAAAAATATTATTAATTTATCAGCTAAATCTTTTATTTTAGTCATATCCAATATGACTTTATCATAGTCAGTTCTGTTTAATTCTTTTCTATTTCTAAAGGCATACTTTATAATGGATGTTAGTGCATAATCCTGAAACATACCACCCGATTTATACAGGTCAATAGGTTCCACACTACCAGTCTTATAATGGTCACTGCCAGTAAAGTTATTCATATGCTCCCCAATTTATAAGCATCTTTAGCTGCTAAATAATATTTTCTATTACCAGAATTAACAAGTGTAGTCTTCACCACATTAATAGTTTCCTTATTAACTGTAGTTTCTTTTTCTGTGGTAATTACATTATACTTTCTGATTTCTTCTGGTGGAAAAAGTTTTCTCATTCTTTTAGCTACTTTACCATTCATTATTCTTCCCCCCTTACTTTTGATAATGTGTTTTTAAATAGACAGTTGGATATAAGCAGTAACCCGAAAGATTGCAAAAAATCTATAGTCGGAAAATCAAATAATTCAGGTAGTATCAGATTCCACATTAACCGTACAATAGTCGCTTCTATCAACATTGCTACTAACTGAACAAATAATGAAATCAACTGTGTCATAATATTACCCCTTTATATAGTCTTTAGTAACTTGTATAAGATTATTATACCCAAATAACTTCTTCAGCATTTTATTCTTACTCCACCCTTTTCTTTTTACATCAGTAGTAGATAAGAATGTGATAACATCCCTTATAATTTGTGGGGCTAATGCCCTCTTTATTCTAAAGTCTGCTTCTTTTTCCAAATCAAAAACACTATCTGTTTCCAAATCTTCAAAATATTCATGTGCTTCATTATATTTACTAGCCTTAACTGATAAATCATTTATCATATTATTTATACTACTTTTCAATAAAGCCACAAATTGAGCATCTTCTACATCACTATACTTATCAACACATGTGTGGTATACAATCCAACATTCCTGCATTAAGTCATCCAAGTCAATACATAATGGTTTCACCCTCCATAGATTTGTATAACATATTCTGAAACATATGTTCTTTACTAAGCTATTATTCTCCCAGTTTAACATTTTTCCTCCTGCACTTTTCCTTATTTGCCTTTTTCTTCTTGTCTACAAAAATTCTATTTCTTTGTGAAATCAAAGCAAACTCAATTCCAAGTTTAGGTCTTTTCATTTTTTTCTTAACCATTTCTTTAATTCACTACAAGTTTTAGCGAAACTACTTTTTTTTATGCCATTCTTATCAGCAATGTAATATAAAAGAGTCACAGCTTCATTAAGTGTGTCTTTAATTATCCTAATATCACTATTCATACAATTCAAACAAAATTTCTTACTTGGATTTTCTAGTATTGGAATTTCTTCTAGTTCCATTTTTTCTTCTTTTTTTCTTCGTCCCATAATCACCTCTTATCAATCCATACTTATCAGTATAAGTACAGTAGTCAACATATAAAGCTTTCAAAATGTCTTTATCAGAACATCCTATAAATTCTGGATATAATTCTTTTATATCCTTAGATGCAGTTTCTACTTTTACAATATCACTACTTCCATACCTAAGATACAACATTCCACCATCTACAAAACACTCTTGACAAAAGCAGTATCTAAAATCATGCCTATCTCTAGAAAATACAAAGCTATGACATTCTGGACAAATTATACCATGAACTACCATGCAAACTCCTTAGATATATAATCCATTACTTCTTCTTGTGTTAATTCTCCTGCATCCTTTTTTCCCTTAAACATAAATAACTTTAACAGTACGTTAGGCATAAAAGATAACTTATCTGATAGTGTAATAGATTGATATTCCACACCAGTATCTAACAGTACAATTACTTTATCATATAGTTGATTAATCTGTGCTAATAAACTAATCTGTTCAGTCCTCATAGATGTAGTAAATATACATGTAGCTTGTATAGACTTAGGTGTATAAAAATCTATTTTTAAAGCATCAAATATACCTTCACATATGAATAATATTTTACCCCCTTTCAAATTATCTAAATTGTATAAACAGTGTTTTGCATATTGTACCGATTCTTCTTTAGCTAAATCCTTATACCGTAAATACGGATTTGATTCTATACTTCTTCCAACCCATGTCACTAATTGATTATTATTATAAATAGGAAATATTATTCTATTTTGCCATTCACCTGATATACAACACCTAATATCATACATATCAACCATTTTATCTATATCACTAAATCCACGATTTATCAGATAGTGGTAAAAAGGTCTTGTTGCAATATCAGAATATGATATTTTATGAAAGTTTTCAGGCATTATAATTTCTTTCTTTCCTACAACCTTTTCTTTATTATAACATATTTTATCAGAAAAGTCAACTGAAAAATCATAGGATGATAATAAAAGTTTAACTTCTTTTTCAGTGAACCCCAATACTTCCATAAATAATTTTACAATATTACCACGATGTTCATTATTACGCCAACAAGCAAAGAAATTCTTTTCAGGATTAATACCTAAATGGAAATTATCATCATCACCACAAAATGGGCAATTTAATCCTATATACCCTTTAGATACATTTTTTCCAGTAAGTGCATATGGGATATTATATGCTTTTAGTATTTCTACTATATTGTCTTTATTCATTAGTTAATACCTTTTTCAACTTCTTTAGGCTTTTATTATGCACTTGACCAACACGTGATTCAGATATATTTAATACAGATGCAACTTCTAAATATGACATACCATTCCAGTAAATAAGTCTTAAAATATCCTGTTCACGTTTTGTCAAAGAATCTAATCCTTTTAGAAGTTCACCAGTCTTTTCTCTATTTATTATTAAATCTTCTGGATTATCTTCCCTTAAAATATTTACTACATCATCAATAGATACTTCAGTATCTTTATATTTATTGTTTCTATCATACTGTTTTACCCAATCACTCATTGCCCACTTTACTTTATTAAAAATAAAAGTAGATAGCTGTGCTCTATCTTCATCATAATCTTCTATATTGTCTATTACTACCATATATCCAAGATTAATTAAATCATCAGCATGTGCTGGGTCAAAAGAATAGGCTAATTTTTTTATTGCATATTTCCAATCATCAATTAGTTTTTCTGGCATTTTTTCCTCTTAGGTTGTTTATATATTACTTCTAATACTGAACCACAATGTCCACATGTTCGTATCTTTTTTATTTTAAAAATCTTTGCACCATCAATTCTATTACCCTCATTATCATATGAACCATTTGTTGTGTCAACCAAATTGGTATATACAAATTCTCCGCCACACCTTGGGGCAAATATTAGATTCTGTGGTATAAACATCCTCATGCGTTAAATGTCCATTTTCACATAATTTTTGAAAATATCCTTCAAACAACATACATACCCCCCTATAATTTAGCATCTATCAAGTTTTTGAACACAGTTTTCCCTTCACGTAAATATTTTTCTATTTTTTCTTCAACAGAATCTTTAGTGATTAAAGAATAAATATATACTCTTTTAGTCTGTCCACTTCTATGCACCCTCTTCAATGCTTGTTTATAATCTATAGAACTCATAGGAAGTTCATAAAATATTACATAGTTAGCATATTGTAGATTTAGACCTATCCCAGCACTTTTAGTATTAGCAACTAACACTTTACAGTTTGGATTTGTTTTAAAGTTTCTTTCAGCCCCTATTTTATCTTTAGTTCCACCATACAATCTTTCAAATCCTATCTTTTCTTTCTTCAACCTATCACATACTATATCACCAGCTATTATATGGTCAAGAAATACTACCACTTTTGAATCTTCTGGTGTGCCTACAATCAATTCAACTAAAGCTTCAAGCTTTGGAATGTTTTTAAATACTATTGCTGATTTTTCATCTTCTTCATTTTTAAATGTAATAAAACCAGAACATACTTGTCTTAACTTTTCAAAACTATTTTGTTTTACTTCTATATTTTTTGAAGAATTGAATTCTTTAACAGTAGAAAAGTAATCATCAATAGCTTCATCAGATAATAAAACTTTTTGTTTTACAAAAATCTTTTTTGGTAAATCTAATATTTCATCTTCTTTATATCGTAAAGATTTATTAGATATCCATGAATTTAATAACTTAGTATATTTCTTTTTGAATTTAAAATCAGCACCACCCCAGTGGTTTATCTTTTTGGAAAATAAAGCTTCTGCAAACATACCTTTTGTTTCACCAAGTGTTTCACCACCATCTATTAAATAGAAGATAGACCATAAATCCATAGGGTCTCTATTTAATGGTGTACCCGTAAGACCATATTTTAAAGGTATACTTTTAGCTAAACTTTTACATATCTTAAAAGATAATGATTGACTATTTTTCATTTTGTGTATTTCATCCCACACAATAACATCAAACATATTACAAAACTTTTTTATTTTTTTATCATCTTTAACCCATTTACCATCTTTCCCATTAGTTAATAAAAGTAATAATCCTGTATAATTTAAGAAATATAAGTCAGTGTCAGTTGTTCCTAACAAACTTTCTCTTTCAGCTTTTGTACCCATTAGAATAGTATAACTTAAATTAGAATGTTTTTCACATTCATCAGCCCACGTATATACAGTAGAAACATTAGGCGATAGTATCAAACCCTTCTTCCATTCATTTTTTCTATAGGTAAGTAAATCAAGTATTATTTTCGTTTTCCCAGCCCCCATCTCTAATAAATACAAGAAGTTATCATTATACTTACCAGCTACCATACTTGCTAATTGGTGTGTATAGGGGGTGGTTTTAAAGTCTAAAGATACTTCTTCTTCGAGTTTATCTCTTTTTATATCTTTTAGCCATTCCCAGCTATCTAATTTTCTATTTAAGAAATTATTTATTATTTCTGGATTTAACATTCTTATTTTCTCTTTTCCCTTTCAATAAACCCTAAAATATCTGTAACTCTTTGTGGGTAATAATCCCATTGGTCAACACCCACATTCACCATATAAACTATCTTCTCACCTGTATTTATTTTCCTAAACTTAAATACTGAATGAGAATGCCCAACAAGATTAATTTCATATTCTAACCTCATATCCTGTGGTCTGTGTGTTACCCATATATCTTTGTTTGATATAGATAACTCCAATCCTCTTACCCTAACAACATTGAAATTAGACTTTTCATGGTTTCCCCTAATAAAATACTTTATACCATTTAGTTGCTTGATATAGTCATATGGTGTTTTTGTAGTACCTTCACCTTTCTTACCATTGGCAGTATTATGGAACATAAAATCACCTGCTATAATAATCTGGTCAAATGGTTTAACACGTGCATTCCATCTTCTTATTAACTCAGAATCCATGTGTTCTAAGTTCTTGAATGGTCTATTATCATAGCGTATGCAATTTTCATGCCCAAAGTGGGTGTCTGCTGTAATAAATAGATTAGACATTAGTAACCTCTTTTTTATTTAAAACATCCCAATAAGAATTATTAATCTTAACACTTGATAAAGCAAATTGCCCTATACTGTAGTTTTGTGATATCAATATAACATCCCCATCCCTGCCATTTCTTCCTTTATCAATATAAAGTCTTGCCAACCCTCTTGCTTTTTCTTCTGCTGTCTGATTATATATAATCAATACATCAGATGTTTTAACTTTACTAAAATCTTCTGCTAAATTTTTCCTTGTTATTAATACCTGTCCTTCTGCTGTCCTATTAGTTTGTGCTACAGTTACAACAGGTATATTCCTTGTTACTGCTATACCTCTTAATTCCACACAAGTTCTACCTAAATCTATCCTTAATCTTTCAGGGTCTATATCCATTAAATCAAGATAATCCACTAAGATAATATCTGGTATAAAATTATGATATGTTTCAAGGTTATCTAAATATCTTGTTAAACCATTAATGGAAAGACTGCCTGTAGGAAATTCTTTAATTACTAAATTTGTTGTAGGTCTTAAAGTTTTTTCCATCCTTTCTTTAAGGTATGGTATAATTCCTTCATCCCTTAAAGTTTTAACTTTTGGTACTTTTGAAAAATTAATTCTATATAGTTCTCCATTTTTTTCAGTTTCAAATACAGCATTGTATTCTTGTAAATCACTAATCTTTGAAGATAAGCTAAATAGACTTTGGAAGTACCTTTGTATTAATCTTTTTTCCCCCATTTCAAGGGTAACATGTAGTATTTTTTTTCTTTGCAATAAAGCAAATTTAGCTATATGAATTAAAAACCAACTTTTACCTCTTGATGGGGGGGCAACAAATGTATACAGTTCTTTCTTTGTTGGCACATGTTCAAGAGTATCTAAAGTTTCTATACCTGTATAAATTAAATCTTCTTCAAACGTATCTATTGAGTTAAATATTTCTTCATTATTTACATTGAATATAATTCCAGGGTCAAACGTTGTAACTAATGACTTCTTAGAATTACTTAATACATCTTCCGCTTCTTCTACTTTTCCATACTGTAATAATTCCATTACTTTTTTAGTAGATTTCTTTAATGTCTGTACTTTTATAAATCTTTCTAATTCATTTAATACATAATCTACATTAATGGAATTACTATTATCATATAAGTTACTTAATATCTTTTTATATATATCACCATTGGATTCACTATTTAATTCCTTTTCCAATAAATCTGCAATATGTTCTTTTGGTGATTCTCCAAACCCTTTATAAAAATCTATTGCCTTATCAGCAATAGTCTTATAGTATATGTTTTCAAAGTGTCCTACTTCAATATTAGATACTAATGTTGCTATTTTAGTATCATTAAATACTAAAAGTGTTAATATATTTTCAGACAGAGATGCAGAAAAGTTTTCAGACATAATCATCTTCCCTTTCTTTTACTAATCTTATTACTTCTTTCTTTACAGTTGATAGGAAGAAATCAAATCTACTTTCAAAATCATTTTCACGTATCAATTCATTTGATTCTAATTCCTGCCCATCAATATTTATTTTTATATTTACTGCATCATACCCTTTTATTTCTTTTGATGGTTTTATTCGTATAGACAATTCTTTAAGTTTCATATCACACCTCAGATAATAATTTATCTGTATCCCTATTGTTTATAAGTATTTCATTTATTATTTCCCTATATAGTTTTAATATAATCCCCAATATCCATTCTTGTATTATGTTTCATACTACCTCCTTAATTAAACCATTTAATGATTGTGTCACCTTTATACCCTTTAACCCAAATATACCAGCAATAAGCTACAGCACTACTCCCCTCAAATATTCCATTTTTACCACACCTTAAACGTGAACTTGATACATATACTATTTTAGGGGGATTTTTAATAAATAAATTTTTACGTTCTTTCCCTTCAAGAAATTGTACTTTCAAGAACATGGCTACTTTATTACCATCTGGTATTATGCTTAATGATTTCTCTATAAACTGTTGTGCATACTTATAAGGGGGATTTGTTATAATATCACCATCCCAAGTTCCACCAACTTTTAAGAAATCTTCGTACAAATCACCATACCCTCTATCTACTAAATCCATACTCAATACATCATACCCATGTTTTTTAAGCACTTCACTTATATGCCCTTCACCGCAAGCTGGTTCTAAAATACTTTTATTAAATGTTTCCAAACTTAGTAATAATTCTACAGCCTTTGGTTCTGTAGCATAATAATCATTTTCTTCTCTATCTTCATCTGTGTGAGAAGATGCAGCAAGGGTCACATAAATACTTTTCTTGTTACCAGTCCAATCTTTTGGCACTTACACCCCCTTTATGTTATATATTATAACATATTTTGACAAAAAAATCAAGATAAAAATGAAAAAGCATCAGACATAGCTTTAGTTATGTCAATCCCAAATTCACGCATTAACCAATTTTCTACATATCTTACGTTTACAGGCTGTAGTTTAGTGTTAAATATTTTAACACTTTTTTCTTTCAAATCATCATCAAAAGGTAACGTAGTTAATTTCAAGTGATAATTTATTATATCCTGATAAGGTTTTAAATAGATGTTATATAATTCTTTATCAGTTAAATATTTAATAGCTTTGTGTTCACCGATACCTTTTCTAATATTAGGTACATTATTATGATTTCCAGCTATAGCCTGAACTGTCGCCCACTGTGAAGGTTCTATTTTTGGGTAATCTTTCTTGAAAGATTTTATAGTATATAAACCTTTATTCTTATGTAATGAAACTTTATCTGAAAGAGTTTGAAATAAATCTGAATCATTACTTGCTATTATAAACAATCCTTCATTAAATTTCACAAGTGTTGCTAATAAATCATCAGATTCATAACCGTTTTCTACCCAAAAAGGTAAATTAAATTTACTAATAAAATCATCACAGTAGTTTCTACTTTCATTTATATAATCACTGAAAGTAGAATCACTATATTTCTTTCTATCCATTTTAAGTTCTGGTAATAAATCCCTTCTTTTTAATTTTTTAGAATCTCCACAAATAATAATCTTATCTGGTTTATATAAATTTATTAAATAAGAAATTTGTGTTACAAATCCAAAAAGTAAACCTGTTTTCTTTTTGTGGTAGGATAGATTATCATATCTTCCAACATACCTATACAATAAATTATTGAA
>Ga0255347_1005820_pt1 | contig 13766 bp, 7 predicted proteins | sample wastewater_treat_2_FD_192479 | JGI IMG/M metagenome (GOLD analysis project Ga0255347, IMG submission 192479) | Wastewater microbial communities from Lulu Island WWTP, Vancouver, Canada - plant24 | ecosystem: Engineered > WWTP > Wastewater > Unclassified | place: Canada: Vancouver, British...
GGTAGCGGGCGTCGCGTCGGGAACGCTCGGTCAGGACGCGCCGTCCAACAGGGTGCGCGTGGCGGTCATGGGTTGCCATGCCAAAGGGCGCGGGTTCAGCCTGATGAAGACGCTGGCGGGGCTGCCGGGCGTGGAGATTGCAACCGTGTGCGACGTGGACGTCCGTGCGCTCGATGATGCGGCGGCCGAGGTGCTTAAGCGGACGCAAAAGACGCCCAAGAAAGAGAAGGATTTGCGGCGGGTGCTGGAGGACAAGGAGGTGGATGCGGTGGTATGCGCCGCGCCGGATCACTGGCACGCCCCGGCCGCGTTGATGACGATGCAGGCGGGCAAGGCGATCTATGTGGAGAAACCTGTGTCGTACAATCCCCGCGAGGGCGAGATGCTGGTCGAGGCGGCTGACAAATACCGCGCGGTCTTCCAGATGGGCAGCCAGCGCCGTTCATCTACAGTGTATCAGCAGGTGATCAAGGAGATTCACGGCGGTCTGATTGGCGCGCCGCGTTTTGTGCGCTGCTGGTATGCGACGCAACGCGGGCCGATCGGCAAGGGCAACAAGGTCGCGGTGCCGGAGTGGCTGGATTGGGACCTGTGGCAGGGCCCGGCGCCGCGTCGCGCGTATCAGGACAATGTGGTGCATTACACCTGGCACTGGTTCCACCACTGGGGCACCGGCGAGTGCGGCAACAACGCCACGCACTATGTGGACGTCGCGCGCTGGGCGCTGAATGTCACCTTCCCCACGCGGGTCACTTGCGGGGGTGGGCGTCTCTTCCATGAGGGTGACGACTGGGAGTGGTTTGACACGCAAGCCGCGACCTTTGAGTTCCCCGGCAACCGCTTTATGACGTGGGAGGGGCTTACTTCGGTCAGGGCGCGGCCCTACGAGGGTTTCAGCACGGGGTGCATGATCTACGGGCTGAAGGGCGCGGTGCTCTTCACGCCGAACAACGTCTGCACGCTGTTTGACCCAAGCGGCAAAGAGCTTAAAAAGTGGACCGCCAAAGATGTCGTGGGCGACGCCACCAACCGGACCGATCCGACTCAGGGGCTTGATGCGATGCACCTCTCGAACTTCGTGACCTGCATCCGCGAGAAGAATCCGGCGACGGCCGCGCCGGCTGGGATCGCGCATACGAGCACTCTGCTGACGCACCTCGCCAACATCGCGCAACGCACCGGCGAGACGGTCAAGGTCAATCCGGAGACCGGTCGTCTGGCGGCGGGTAGCCCCGGTGCCGATCTTTGGGCGCGCGAGTACGAAAAAGGCTGGGAGATGCGCGTCTAGACGCTGGGCATCTGTGCTGCACGCTGCCGCCGTTCGCGCTTGCGAAAGGCGGTGGGCGTGCAGTGTTCGAACCGGCGGAAAGCGTTGTTCAAGTGCTGGGCATGGCAGAAGCCGGTCGTTTCTGCGATCTCCTTGACCGGTTGGTCGGTCAGCGCCAGACGTCGCTTGACTTCATACAGGCGCAGGCGCATGAGCGTGGCGTAGATGGTCTGCCCCAGCACGTTGCCTACATGCGCCTCCAACTTGTGGCGCGTCTGACCGAGTGCGTCGGCAATGTCATCGACCCCGATGCTGCGGTGAAGGTTGTCGCGGAAGAACTGCAGCATGGTGCGGATCAGCGGGTCGGAGTGGGTCAGGCTGTCGGTGCTGGCCCGCAGTTCAATGCCGCGCGGCGGAATCAGGGTCGGCATTTTGGGCGGCGGTTCGCCGGCCATCAGTCGGTTCAGTAGGGCGGCCCCCTCGTATCCTACGCGGATCAAATCGTGGCGCACGCTGGAGAGCGGCACGCGGATGTTCTCGCAGACCAGCGCGTCATTGTCGACGCCGAGGATGGCGATATCGTCAGGAACGGAAAACCCGGCCTCCAAGCAGGCCGATTCGATTTTTGCCGCGTCGTAGTCGCAGTAGCAAAAAACCGCTAAGGGCTTGGGCAGAGCCTCCAACTCATGTTTCAGCCAGCGGTTTTGCGCCTGCCAGTTGTCGGCGTTGCGGCTGCGGCAGTGTTCCCAGATCAGAAGTCGTGGCGCGTTGCCCGTCTTCGCCTGAAAACGTTCCGCGAAGCCGGCACCGCGCAAGGCGTGAGGATGCTGGTATTCGGTGGCGAAATAGGCAGCGTTGCAAAAACCGCGTTCGCTGAAGTGATCCGCAGCGACAACGCCGATCTCGCGGTGGTCGCCGCAGAGACGGGGGAGCGGAATATCCATGCGGAACGCACCCATGTCCACGCATGGTACATGCTGACGGCGGACGTAGCGGATCATATCGGTGCGGTTGTTCAACAAGGTAATGATGCCGTCACCGGACCAGCCCTGCGGCAGACGGCAACCGTCGTTGACCGTCAGATACCAGTTTTTTTCTGCCGCGTAGCGTCCGATCCCTTCGCGCAGACGATGGTCGTACCACTCCATCAGAACGAGTACACTGGAGTTTTTCATGCCCTGAATTTTAAAAGATTCTGAACACGGGGCGCAACCTCATGTTCTAAATTTTTTGCATCTATTTTTCTAAACATGCACTTGTTTGACAGTGCCAATGAATGTAACCTGTCGTCGACGGTGGTGATGGCTTCACAGTGGTAACGGAGATCGGTTATGGGTAACTATGCGGCAATTTGTCGGCGTGTGTGCGTGGCGTGTGCGGTGACTCTGGCGGGGGCTTGGCGGACCGATGCCCAGAACGTGAGCGCCACATGGTTGGGCACGCAGGATGCCTATTGGACAAACGGACTCAACTGGACGGGTGGCAAGTGGGCGTACGGATATTCGACGGCTACCTTCGACAGCGCGGGCAATAATCGCACGAACATATCGATTGTCGGAAGTCGTCCAACCCCTGCCCTGCAGCATTTGCGGTTTTCGTCGCCCGCTTGCGCACCGTATAAAATCGGAACCAGTACGAGCCAGTTCTACTGGATGATCTCAGGCGGCTCCATCACTGTGGATGAGGACGTGGTCAACGATCAGGCGATCGGCGGGTGGGTGAGTCTCGGCAATTCCGATGGGGATATTGCGCTAACCTTCAGGAACCGCAGCCCTGTCGCTGCGCTGAGGTTTATGGGCGACCTCCGATTCCGTTCCTCCGCGACCGGCTTGGTAAGGTTCTGGCTGGAGGGGGTGGGGGAGATGTTCTTCAATGGTAACTGCGTGACCAACGGCACGGCGCAGTGCGAGGTACGAAACAACAACACCGGACGGATAACGCTGGCGGGCATGAACCGTGTGAATCGCCTCTATAACCGCTCGGGCCTGTCGCAAGGCAATTCGCATGTGACGCTCAAGGAGGGCGCGGAACTCTTCCTCGACTACGGCAGCGGAAACTACTCGATCTGGCATGAGGGCACGGGGATCATCGACGGCCCGGGCACATTGCGCTTCGGTAAAGGAAGTACAGGCCCCGCTCGGATTTACGTGAAGGACGGCTCATCACTGACGATCCGCGCACCGCTCACCAGTGCGGGTGGGCTTGAAATGTACCACTCGACCGGAGGCGGCACGCTGGTGCTTGACTGTACTAACACCATGGCGTCCGATCTCATCATCTCCGCGCGTGGCGGTATGGTCAGCGTCGCCAAGATGGGGAATCAAGGCGCGATAGACAGCAACCTCGGCTGCGGTACGTCGATCTTTTTCCAGAACGAGGGCAACGGCTGCCTGATCTATACCGGGTCTGGCGAGACTTCCGACCGGCTGATCAACTTTTCGAGGAATGCGCGGCTCGACCAGTCGGGCACGGGTGACCTGATTCTCACACAGGATCTTGTGGTCGGCGCGAACACCAAGACACTCACGCTGATGGGCTCCGGGACAGGTGCCGGCGAGATCGCCGGCGTAATCGGCCCCGGATCGGGTGCCACCTCGCTGGCTAAGGAGGGGAGCGGCCTGTGGCGTCTGACGGCCGCGAACACCTATACTGGCACCACAACGGTGCGCGACGGCACGCTGGCGCTGTGCGGCGCGAACGGTGCCGTCTCCGCAACCTCTGCGGTGGTGCTGGAAGGCGGCACGCTCTGCCTCTCCAACGCGGTCACGGCGAACGCAGCGGATCGGTTGGCCGATGCGGTGGGCATCACACTGAACGGCGGGTGCCTTGCGTTCGTCAACGGCGGCGGTGCGGCAGACTACAGCGAGACGCTGGGGGCTCTGACGCTCTCCGGGGAGGCCGGCGTCATCAAGACGACCCCGGCTGCCGCCGGCCAGGCCTCGACGCTCACCTTCGCCTCGTTGACACGCTCGGGAGACGCTTTCGTGGATTTCCAAGGCGAAGGGCTGGGTGAAGCAGGCAGCACGCGCAACCGCATTCTCTTTACCACGCCGCCGCAGACGACTGCCGGTGGTTACATCGGCCTGTGGGCGACCGTCAATGGTACCGCGCTCGCGAAGTATGATCCCGTGCGCGGCGTGTACGCAGAGCCGCTCGACATCGCGGCGCGCGGACCAGACTCCGTGATCCCCGACAACCCCGTTTTGGACGTACGGATCGCCACGGATGGTGTGTCCGGCCCCATCACGTTGGAGACGGCGATGGGCGCGAGCATCTTCAACCTGACGCAGGCGTCCGCTACGCCCGCCACCGTGTCCATGGCCGGCCAGACGTTGACAACGCTTGCGGTGCGCATCGCCGAGGAGGGCGCTGCTTTGACCTTGGGCGAGATGCCCGGCGAGGGTGTGCTGAAGAAGGGAACCGCATTCGACGAAATCCTGTTTGACAACCGCTCTTCTCATCCGCTCACGGTCAATGCGGCGTTCAGCGAAAGCGAATCGGATACAACGTTGACCAAGCGCGGTAGCGGCACGGTCAACTTGAGCGGGCCCGTCACGATGTCTGGTCTGACGCGCGTGCTTGAGGGTGAGTTGGTGTGGGGCGCACTCCCCGAGGATTCGACGCACATGATCGGCAGTTTTGTAGAGATGACCGGCGGTAAGGAGACGCCGGTCACGGTCAGGTTCAACGGTGCGTCGCAGTTGACCGGAGTCGGCGACTTCTGGGTGGGTACGAATGCCGGTGACCGCTGCGTGGTGGTGCTGGACGGAGGACTGAGCGTTCAGGCGTTACCTGGGGAGACGGGCCGAAAAATGTACGTCGGCAACGGACTCGGCGTATCCGGCGCGATCATTCAGCATTCGGGTGTGCTCAATGTCAGCACGGGCGTGTCGGCCGCAGCCTTCCATGTGGTGGGTAATAGCGGTGGCTACGGTTACCACCGCATCACGGGCGGCGAGTTGTGCAGCGGCGAGGTCGCAGTCGGCGGTCCCGGTACGGCCGGTGTCGGTAACGCCGCCGTGATGGATCTGTTCGGGGGCAAGGTCACGCTGGATAAATGGTGTCTGCTGGTCGGGTGGACCAGAGGAGTGGCCGCGCTGAATCTTTTCGGCGGTTCGTACGGCGGTGGCGACGCCGACGGCGGCGAACTGCTGCTAGGGTACGCCAACAATCACAATATCACCGCTCAGGTCAATCTTCTGGGGTCTGACGCCAAGATGTTTGACCGCGGCGCTTCGCTGACCCAGAAGAGGATCAACCTTGCGCGCGGCGGAACCAATATCCTTGGAGCGGTGAATCTGAATGCCGGCGAATTAACGCTCTATAAGGCGGATGCATGGCTCGGTAACAACACGCCGAATACCACGACGCCCACTCACTTCAACTTCAATGGCGGGCTGCTCAAGGCTGCGGCAACCACCACGACACTTATACAGGGGCTGACGGCGGCGTATGTGCGTCCGGGCGGCGCGCGGATCGATACGGACGGGTACAACGTCACGATCAATCAGCCGCTGGTCGCGCCGACGGGTTACGGTTTGAGCACTGTCGCGCTGGCGTCCGGGGGCGCGGGCTACATCGGCGCGCCGGCTGTACTGGTCAGCGGCGGGGCGGGTATTGGCGCGACGGCCATCGCGCTGGTTGACCTGGAGCCGGAGAGTCCCCTCTGCGGCCAGGTGACGAACATTCTCGTGACCGCCGCCGGTAGCGGCTACGGTACCGGGGATAAGCTGAGCGTGGAACTGCGCGGCGGGGGGTGCCTCACGCCTGCGGTCGTGGGGCAGGTCACGCTGGCCGAGAACATCAGCGGGGGTTTGGTCAAGCTCGGTAACGGCACATTGACACTGGGCGGCGCGGGCACCTTCACGGGAGGCACGACGGTCAGCGGTGGCACGCTGAAGTTCGGGTGCGTCGACGCCCTGTTGCCCGGCAGTGCCATTGCCGTGGAGGAGGAGGGGACGCTTGATCTCGGTGCGTTCACGGTGACCAACACGGTCAGCGGCAGCGGCCCGGTGGTGAACGGGACGCTCTACACGGAGTTCTCGCCGGGCGGTACGCCTGCCATTGGCACCCAGTTGATCACGACCGGTCAGGGGGGCCTCTTGGAGGGCGTGTATCTGCTGGACGTGACGGCAGACGGCACCTGCGACAAGCTCACGCTGAACGGGGAGGTCGATGTCTCCAGCGTGGTTTTACGTGTGGTGGATGCGACGCAACTCAACCGGAGAAAGCGCTATGCGGTCGCTCAGTTCTCTGCGCAGACGACGGGCATGTTTATCACATCCAACTTGCCGGACGAGCGCTGGCATCTGCAGAGGGCGGAAAACGGCATGGTCTGGCTCTATTTCTCTGACGGCATGGTTTTCATGCTGAAATAACGAGGGGGACGATTTTAGGTGTAATCGGTTAGTGACAGGGGTCATGCGAGCCAAGCGCGCGGCCCATTTCGGCGTCACAAGTCAGGCGAAAAGATTTGGAGTGCGGCGGCAAGCGGTATTCCGCGCGACGCCGCTCTTTGAGCAAGAGCGCAGCGGCAGGGCGGTGTGCAAAAGCGGTGCCGCGAGCCGCACATCCCTACACTTCGTCCAAAACACTTCGTCGCTTACACTTCGTCGAAACACTTCGTCGCTGGCGTAATCGACACTCCAAATTTTTCCGTCGCGCCGTGCGCGGCACGACAATCATGTCCAAAAAACGCATCCCACTTTCACCAGAAACGCATTGTCTTCGCACATCCCTGCCACCAACCGATCGCATTTTAGGTCGCATTTTAGGTTGCATTGTCGATTGACACCGCCCCATGTATAAGCTACCATGCATTGATTGTGCTTTTTAGGGAATAAAAAGGGTGGGGGCTCCCCGCTCTTTTTTGTTGTGGAATCGTGAAGCGGAAGGCGGTGCAGTGATGAGTAATGAACTGCTGTCGATTATCAGTTATTTGGAGCGTGACCGCGGGGTGAATCGGGAGATCATCATCCAGGCGATCGAGTCGGCAATTCAGCAGGCCGCCCGTAAGAGCTTAGATGTTTCTGATGCCCTTCGCGTGGATGTTGACCGTAAGACCTTGAAGATCAGGGCGTTTGATACCGTCGTGGTCTCTGAGACGGAGAGCGGCGCAGGCTTATTGCCGTTGCGGCAGGCGCGCCAGTTGAAACGCGACGTGCAGCCCGGAGACACGCTGGACGTTGAGATTCCGCCCTCGCATTTGGGACGCATCGCCGCGCAGACGGCGCGCCAGATGATCTTGCAGAAAATTCGCGAGGCGGAACGCAAAAACGTTTATGACGAGTATAAAGACCGCATCGGTGACATTGTCAGTGGAACCGTCCGGCAGATCATTCACCGCGACCTGATTGTGGAACTGGGTAAGACCGAGGCTATCCTGCCGGGCAAGGAGCGCCTGCCCAACGAGGAGTATAGCATCGGTGATCGTCTGCGTGCGTATGTATACCGCGTGCAGTCCGGTGCGAATGGCCCGGCGGTGGTGTTGTCGCGCGCCTGTTCGGAATTCGTCAAGGCCCTGTTCCGTCTCGAGGTCGCTGAGATCGCGGATGGCATTGTGGAGGTGATGGGGGTCGCCCGCGATCCGGGCTACCGCACCAAAATCGCCGTCAAGACGTTGGACGAAAAGGTTGATCCGGTCGGCGCGTGCGTCGGACTGCGCGGCGTGCGTGTGCGCAATATCGTGCGTGAGCTGAACGGCGAGAAGATCGACATCGTGCGCTGGAATGAGGATATCCGACAGTACGTGACGCAGTCGCTGGCACCGGCCAAGCTGGAGTCGGTCACGATTGATCCGAACGAATCCCGCACGGTGCATGTGACCGTCGCGCCGGACCAGCTTTCGCTGGCGATCGGCAAACGCGGCCAGAACGTTCGCCTCACCTCGAAGCTTACAGGTTGGCGCGTCAATATCCAGAAGAGTGGCGAAGAGATGTCCTTTGAGGAACAGCGCGAAACTGCGGTCAAGGATCTGGCCGAGGTGTTGGACATCAGCGAAAAGACAGCTTCCACTCTGGTAGCGAATGGCTTCCTGACGACCGATGGCATCATCGAGGCCGAGATGCCCTATTTGCAGGAAGTAACGGGACTCGACGAAGAGACCGTGAATAAGATCTGGGCTGCGGCTCGGGCTGCGAGCGGCTTGGACGAAGCGGGAGAGTAGGAGAGTTATGATAAGGGTATGTGAACTTGCGAAAAAGATGAGGACTTCCAGTTTGGAGGTTCTCAAGCAGGCCGATGCTTTGGACATCGAGGCCTATTCGCCGCTTTCTCAACTCGACACGGCGGATGCGTCGCGTCTGCAGGAAGTGTTTGCCAAGCGGAGCGCGAACGATATCGAGGCGGAAAACGCGGCACGCGCCGCCCGTTATCAAGAGAAGCGGGCTGCCGCTGCGACACGGCGCGCGGCGCAGTTACAGACCGAGCTTGCGGTTTTGGAGGCTAATCGCGCCCGTGCGCTGGAGATGGATGCCAAGGCCCGTGGTCTCGCCCCGGAGGTGCCCGTAGTCGAAGCACCGGCCGAGACGCCGGCAACGCCAGCCGCGACACCTGCGGTACCCGCTGCTGCGCCTGTTTTGGATCTTGTCACTCCGGTTGATCAGGCAGCCGCCACGCCTGCGCCGGCAGCACCAGCCGCCAAGGTCAAGACAGCCGCCAAGGACGCCGCCAAGGATGCCGCTCCTCCGGCTCGGGCGGCTACGCCGGCGACCAAGGTTGGCGATCGTGCCGCCAAGACTGTGGCCAAGACCGCCGCCAAGCCAAAACCGCCCCGTTATGCGGACGACGACGAGCTTGGTCCCGAAGATGATCTCGCCTCTGCGTTCATTGACCGGATTTCCAAAGGATCCTCCCGCGAGTTGCCCAAGGCAACCCGGACGCAAGTGCAAAAGAGCGGACGCGAGAAAGAGTCCGGACGTATTGCGGCGCGTGGCACGCCGGGGCAGCGTCCAGGCGTGCGCGCGCCGTCCCAGCGAGATACGTCGGTCCCGCCGGATCGCGTGATTCCGTTGCGTGGCGCGGTGGTCGTCAAGGAACTGGCTGAAAAGCTGGGGCTCCGACCTAACCGCCTGATTGCCGATCTCATGCAGTTGAATATCCTGGCCTCGATCAATCAGCGCGTGGAACTGGATGTCGCGCAAAAGGTCGCGGAGAAGTACGGGTTCAAGATTGAACTTGAGCGTGCCAAGCGTTCGGTTGAACGCCGCCCGGTGTTGCGCAGCGAGGACGCGGACGATGACATTCCCGAAGACAAGCCTGAAGACATGCTGCCGCGTCCGCCGGTCGTGACCTTCTTGGGCCACGTCGACCACGGTAAGACCTCGCTCATGGATCGCATCCGTAACACGCATGTGGTGAAGGGCGAAGCTGGCGGTATCACTCAGCACATCGGCGCCTATACGGTGGATGTCAGTGGACGCAAAATCACCTTTTTGGATACGCCCGGCCATGCGGCTTTCTCAGCCATGCGCGCCCGCGGTGCCATGCTCACCGATATCGCGGTGATCATTATCGCGGCCGATGACGGTGTCATGCCGCAGACGCGCGAAGCGATCAAGGCCGCGCAACAGGCCGGCGTGCAGATCATGGTCGCAATCAACAAGTGTGATCTGCCGGTTGCCAAGCCGGACCGGGTGCGCCAGATGTTGCAAAGGGATGGATTGACGCCGGAAGAGTGGGGCGGCGATATCATTTGTACTGAAGTTTCGGCCGTGACCGGCAAGGGTATCGACCAGTTGTTGGAGATGATTCTCCTGCAGACCGACATGCTGGAACTGACCGCCAATCCGAATCGGCGAGCAGACGGTTATGTCATCGAGGCGCAGCTTGAACAGGGGCTCGGGCCGACAGCCACGCTGTTGGTCATGGGCGGAACGCTGAATGTCGGTGATGTGGTGCTGTGCGGCGAACATTTCGGGCGCGTGCGCGGCCTGATCGATGATCGCGGTCGGCGTGTCAAATCGGCGACGCCCGCGACGGCGGTCAAGTGCATGGGGTTGTCCGGAGTGCCTGATGCCGGTGCGGCGTTCCGCGTGATGCTGAATGAGAAGCGCGCCCGCGGTTTGGCTGAGGAGGCCGCCGAAGAGCGCAAGCTGGCGGAGCTTTCCAGCACCAAGGCCACTTCACTGGACGCCTTGATGGATCAGCTCAAAGAAACGCAGCGCCGCGAGTTGGCCTTGATTGTGAAGGCCGATACGCAAGGCTCGGCCGAGGCGGTCTGTGAGGCGCTCGGGGAGATCAAGAGCGAGAAGGTTTCGCTCAACATCATCCAGTCGGCGATCGGCAATGTGTCAGCCACGGACGTCAACAAGGCCGCCGCAGGAGAGGCCATCGTTGTAGGTTTCAGTGTGAGTTGCGATGCCGGCGTGCAGCAATTGGCGCGCCATCACAGCGTGCGCGTCAACACGTTCCGCATCATCTATGAGCTGCTTGACTTTGTGGAGCAGCGCATGCTCGATCTGCTGCCGCCCGAGTACAAGGAAGTTGTCAAGGGCCATGCCGAGATCCGCGCGATCTTCGATATTGGCAAGACCGGTCGCGTGGCGGGCTGTCAGATGCTGGACGGCGTGATCCGTGCAGATGCCATGTTCCGGGTGTTCCGCAAGAAGGAGAAGTTGTGGGAAGGCAAGCTCGCATCGCTGAAGCATTTCCAGAACGAAGTTTCCGAAATTACGGGCGCGCAGGAGTGCGGTATCTTGTTCAGCGGATTCGAAGAGTTCCAGGTCGGCGATACCATCGAGTGTTACGCGCTGGAGGAGTTGCCGCGCACCCTGTAAGTGCTGCCGCTTTCTGCGCCCCATAAGGAGGTGTTATGGCTATTGACCGTCTTGAACGCGTGAACGCGCTGTTGCGGCGCGCGATCGGTGAGGCGCTCTATAAAGTCTTCGCGGGCGACCCGATCGATCTTGGCGCTATCACAGTGACGCAGGTCGAGACCGCGCGCAATCTGCGCAACGCCACGGTAAGTGTCTCGATCTTCGGCTACGAAAACGAACAACGTCAGATGATCATCCGCAAACTGGCCGGCAAAGCGCATGACCTGCAAGCGATCATCAACCGCGAGCTTACGCTCAAGTATACCCCGCGTCTGCGTTTTCAACTCGACACCTCTATCGAAAAAGGCGACCGTGTCCTCGCGGTGTTGAATCGGCTCGATGAGTTTCAGGCGGATGAGCCGACGGAACCGGAAGACTGACGCATCGCGTGCGTCCGCCTTCTGATGCTTTCATTCTGTGCGTGACCATGACTGTTTTCTCTCCTTCTCAAACCCCTCTGGACGGTGTGCTGCTGGTTGATAAACCGGCTGGGCCGACTTCACACGATGTCGTCCGCGATATCCGCAGAACCTTCCGCATCGACAAGGTCGGACACGGCGGTACGCTGGATCCCAACGCCACTGGGCTGCTGGTGATTCTGCTCGGCAAAGGCACCAAGCTCTCAGACCGCATCATGGGCGGTGACAAGGCCTACATCGGTGAAATGCGGCTGGGACGCACCACCTCCACGCAGGATTGTGACGGCGAGACACTGGAGGAAAAGCCGTGGCAGGATGTGACACGCGAGCAGGTAGAGGCGCAGATGACCGCGCTTACAGGCGATATCTTTCAGACGCCGCCGATGGTCTCGGCGATTAAAGTCAACGGTGTGCCGCTTTACAAATTGGCGCGGAAAGGCCAGGAGGTCGAACGCAAGCAGCGTTTTGTCCATATCTATCGCATGGCGCTGACGACGTGGGCACCGCCCCTTGTGACCTTTGAGGTGGACTGCACCAAGGGCACCTATGTGCGTACGTTGGCTCATGACATCGGCCAGGCGCTTGGATGCGGTGCCTGTTTGGACGCCTTGCGCCGCACAGCGTCCGGCACGTTTCATGTGAAGGACGCCCTGCCGCTTGACGCGATCCTTGCATTGACACCCAACCAACTTGCGGCGCGTGTGATTCCGCTGACGCAGGCTGCACACGCTCACCTACCATGAAGATCATTTCCCAACCCGCGCAATTCCGCAAAATTCCAGGGCCTGTGGTTCTGGCCGCTGGATTCTTTGACGGTGTCCATCTCGGCCACCAGCGAGTGTTGTCCGGCGCGGTCGAACGCGCCCGCGAACTGGACGGCCAAGCCTGGGCGCTGACCTTTGACCGACACCCTCTGGCGGTACTCGCGCCCTCAAAGTGCCCCCCCTTACTGAGTACTTCGGAGGAGCGGCTGGGATTGTTGGAGCAGAGCGGGGTCGACGGCATACTGGCGCTTGAGTTCACGCGGAAACTGGCCGTTCAGGAGCCGGAGACCTTTGTCCGCTGGCTGTGCGGCCCGCCGCGCATCGCGTCGCAGACCGCGACGCAAGGCGCGACGGCCAAGCTCAGCGAGATCCGTTGCGGACGCAACTGGCGTTTTGGCCGGCGTGCGACCGGCACGCCTGAGTTGCTGGCGCAGCTCGGTCGACCGTATGGATTCCGTGTCGTGATCGTACCGTACGCCGAGTACCAAGGCATGGAAATCTCCAGTACGCGCATCCGGTTTGCTGTGCGTGAGGGGCGTCTCGACGACGCGGCCGCCATGCTCGGCAGACCTTACTCTGTGCGCGACACCGTGATTCGCGGTCGTGGCGTGGGGCACACGATGAGTGTCGCCACCGCCAATCTGCAACCGAGTGCCGAAGTGTTGCCGCCCAACGGCGTCTATGCCGTGCGCGTGAAGGCGCAGGGCCGGACGTACAACGGCGTCTCCAATCTAGGCGTGCGTCCGACCTTTGCGGATATGGCTCCCGATCGTGCACTGTTGGAAACCCATCTGCTGGATTTCGACGGTGATCTCTATGGGCAAACCATCGAGGTCGTCTTTCTTGCCCGCTTGCGCGATGAACGCGCCTTCACGTCGTCCGAGGCACTCATGCGCCAGATCGCCGACGATGTCCGCCAAGCAGCGCGGTTTTTCTGATGCGCGGGATTTGGGGCGGGGGCTTGATGGTTTTTCGAAAGAATCGACGGAATCGAATCAATCGAATCGTTCAAAGCGTTACGCTCTTCCCCAAAAAAATTTGCGTCATCTGTGTAATCTGTGGATGAATCCCAGAGGTCACGGCAACAGCACCTGCCGCCACAATGCATCCAGCCGCTTGGGCGAGACCGGCGCGGGGGTGCGTAGCTCCTGCGCGAAAAGCGAGACGCGCAGCTCTTCGATCTGCCAGCGGTATTCGGTCAACTGGACGGGATCGTGGCGCGGCGGCTCGTCGAGCGCGATGAAGTCTGTGTAGCGCTGCCAGAGCGGTTGCAGGTCGTTGAGTTTACGTAGGTCGCCGTGCGGATTGCCCTGCGCCCGCTGGATGCGTACGCGGCAGGCTTCGAGATAGCGCGGCAGATGTTGGAACCGGGCAGACAGGATTGATTCCGCAAATCCCGGGAAAATCAGCCATGCCAACTGTTCGGTCAGGTCTTCCTGAGTTTCGGTCGGTAGCGTGGCCGCCAGTAGATCGCGCTCTACGTCGCGGGCGGCGTGCAGGA
>Ga0255347_1005821_pt1 | contig 13766 bp, 10 predicted proteins | sample wastewater_treat_2_FD_192479 | JGI IMG/M metagenome (GOLD analysis project Ga0255347, IMG submission 192479) | Wastewater microbial communities from Lulu Island WWTP, Vancouver, Canada - plant24 | ecosystem: Engineered > WWTP > Wastewater > Unclassified | place: Canada: Vancouver, British...
GAGAGCTGACCAAGCTCTTCCCACTGATTGGCCTGGACCGCTTCCGAGATAGCCCGCCCACACTCGGCATAGCTGGCCGGCAGGCGTGTGATGAAGGGTTGCCCCGCGCTCAATTCCTGGAGGTTTTTGGGCGTCACTAGGGCGGAATCGGCGATATAGATGAAGGTCTTCTCACTTACTCCGAACTTGGCCATGTGTGTGCTGATCTGAGTCAGGATGGTGTTGTTGATCTCTTTGTCGGAACGGTTGCCGTCTTCATTCTTGCCGAATATGGGGATCTTATCACCGACACAAAGGGTGGAGATCAAGAACTGCTTGAGCTCTGGCCGGTGATCCTTGCTGTAGCCTTCGGTGATCTCGAAGGGCGGGGGAGGGGCTTGCTCCTCAACGCGATATTCCCCGTAGACACTGACCGAAGTGGTGTCGAAATGCACGGCACGAGTCGAGATCCTGTGTCTTTGAAGCGCCTTCATGGCCAACTCGGAAAAGACCCGTTGCGTTCCCGTCTCAAAAAGAAGATCCAGAACTCGACCCACCGTGTCATCGGTGAAGACGCTCGCCGGAACACGCTCGCCCAGCAGCACTTCCGTGTCACGGCCCTCAAAGAACTCTACCAAACGATACAGAGGGGATCGCCCGGAGAGCGTGTCCAAAACAAGCCCCAGAACGATCGTGCCCGGCTTGACCTCCATCTGTGTCGGCGCGAGGCGATTCACCGTCGCTGCCAGCTCCAGATCGTCCGCAAAGGACTTCATAATCAACAGATGGTCCACCTGCTGGGCGTCAATATCCAGACCGCCTGCTGGCTCAATGGAAAGCCCCACCCCGACGGGCTGGCTCAAATTGGATTTGTGGGTATCCGCACTCATCCAGCCTCGGATACCACACTCAAATTCATTTGGCCAGAAGAAAATTCATATCCAAAATTGTCCTATACCCACTCTGTAGGGTGCGGAATGTAAGCTGAACCGCCAAACAACCGCGACATTGCCAAACGGCTTAACCTCAGCCTCCAGACCGTACGCCGTTGGCGACGGCGCTGGCTCAAGTTTGGTCAAGCCATGGGCACGGCCGAACAAAATGATGACGAAAAGCAACTGCGACAAGTGCTCTTCGATGCTCTCAGCGGTACGTACAGCTTAATAGATCCCGGTCGCTGGAAGCCATGACCGTTCGTTGGAGATAGGTTCTTGGAAGAGCGCATTTTTTGATCTTCGGTTTTGCTTGAACCAAGGCAGATATCGCCACCCTCTCTTTAGACTCCAGCCTTACCTGTTATTTTTACTCTGTTGGCTGTCTACTCACAACCTTGACGTCGCACCCCGATTGCAGCGCTTTTTGGATACCACGTGTGTCACCGGTAGTTGGGACTGCTGATCAGCACGAAAGCCACCTTACATGGGACAGTACCCCGGTTATGCCATGCATGGCAGGTACCCCTTTGGACGACAACGTTTCCAGCAGTGAGATGCACCTCTCCTTCATCGAGTTCGAGGTCGAGTTCGCCCGAGAGCACAATGCCGTAGTCGATCGTGCGCGTCATGTGCATGTCGGGATCATCCTCTTCGAGTGCATCCCCGGTGTCAAATCGCGAGAGATCCCTTTCTGACAGGGAGTTGGCGGGTAGAAAGGTGAACACACGCACGACAGACCCCCCGAGGGGCGGCGAAAGGTGAAGCTTCTCGACGTTCACGGGATCGATTCGCGCACCCGGATCTGGGTTGGCGGGATCATCGATCCAGATTTCTTCATTGACGGCCACACCAAGATCAAAATGGCCCGGAGTGGGTCCATCATGGACGAAGTAGGACCTGCCCAATTCATTTTTGCCGGTTACAACGCGCCGTGTTGACATGGGCCACCTCGCTTCAAATTGTCTGCTAACATTTAGACTGGTTCGCGTAGATTCCGATTTTCACAGTTTTGGCCGCTTAACACGCTATCAAACCTGTGCCTCACAGACTGTCGACTGGACTGCGGGGGTCAATGCTGTTGAATTAAGGAGAACAGCACCTTGCCAAATGTGATAACATACTGAAAAGAAACGATATTTATATTGCACCTGGCCGCACTCTGTGAGATACTACCTCTCGCAAAACAAGGGAGAACGGCATTGGCTTTCAATGAAAATCTACTGAGGAGTTGACCACCATGGCACAGATCCTGCTTTGAAAAATCATGCCAACTTGTCAAAACCATTGCATCTTTTCTCAATCTTATCCCCTAAAACATTGGTCCTGCATCAAGACAATCCGCCAGGGATTTTAGCCGCAAGCGTAAGCTACCTTTCCCAAAGCTGATCACCTTCATTCTCTCCCTGTGCGCCAGCGGGAAAAGCGGAGGGGTAGACATTAAATCGGGTGAGTTCTTCAAAGGAGCACGGCGCAGCGGACTTTGGCTCGATGCCGAAGCCGTCCACCGCAGTGGCCTCACCCATGCTCGCAAGAAGGTCCCATGGACTGTCTTCAGTGATATCCTGCGAGAAGCGGTTGATCTGGCCTACCGCATCTAGCCTCGCGATCCCAGGTTTCTGTGGCATGGGATGGCGGTTTTCGCCTTCGATGGGTCCAAGTACGACCTTCCGGCAACAGAAGCAATCCGGGCTGAATTTGATCCCCAAAGCGGTCTCCAGTATGAAGGGAAAGGACACTATCCCCAATGTCTCGTCACAACCGCCTATGATGTTTTCAGACGCCTTCCGGTAGCCAGAAGTGTGGTCAGTATCCATGGATCGGAGCGGGAGGAGGCCCAAGCGCTTTTGCCCTTCATTCCCTCCGGATCGGTGCTCCTCTTCGACCGCGGATACCCCGGCTATGAACTTATTGCCTACCTCCGAGAGCATTACATAGGGTACTTTCTGTTCCGCTGTCCGGCGCAATCTACCTTTCCAGCCGTCGAGACCTTCGTTGCCAGCGGCAGGCAAGAAGGGTTTGTTTTGATCGACCCTTCCAACAAGTTCCTCCAGGGACTCAGTCGCAGACAGCGAAAGAAGGCTAAAGCCATCCAGTTGAGGATTATCAGGTTGGTCAGTCCCGATGGAACGATCTCCGTGCTTCTCAGCAATCTGCACAACCAGCCCAGCTTTCCAGCAGCGGAGATCATCGACCTCTATTTCAGGCGCTGGGCCATCGAAGACCACTATCGAACCGAAAAGGTTGTCCTCCAAATCGAGAAATTTCATGGCAAAACTCCCAACAGCATCCGTCAGGAGCTCTTCGCCGTGGTCATCATGTGCGTGATTGCGCGTAGCCTCATGGTGCTTACTGACCGAGTGCATGGCGCAGGCACGGCCGAATACCAATTCAAGAATGCCATCATGACCCTCGCATCTGAAGCCGCCATGCTCGTTCCTGATCATCCGGAAAAAGCCATCGAAGTTTTCTACGAGATCCTCCGAGCGATCTCACGCGTCAGGTACTACCGCCCTAAATCGCCGAGACCCACACAGCCTAGAGTCACAAAAAGCCCACCGAACAAGTGGTGCGTCGGCAGGAGGAAGAAACTTGAAAAAGCTTAATTCAACAGCATTGACCCCGTCCGTCGTCCGTCCGCTGTTTCGTTGTCCTCGGTACGTGGTAAATGATCACTTCTCTGGTGCCATGTCGGGAGCCATATTTTCCACCTCAGGATCGCTCGAGATCGGGGCAATCATATTGCCACGGGCCATGTGGCAAAACCGGTCAACCTGATGCGCCGTCCCCTATTGAGCGGGTCACCCGGGTTTTGTCCTCTGAACCTGATGTCCAAGCACTACGGACAATCATGGGGATCACCTCCGCACCCGCCCTTGCACCGAGCATGGAGGTGGTGGATCACCCGCGCGCCATGCATGCGGGCTATCCCGCCTGCTTCCTCCGGCGGCTGTCCGCTTCCGGAAATGAGGAGCCGCTCAACGGGACTCTGCCGTCCAAAAGGTCAAAGAACCAAAGAGTCATGGTCCGCTGCGCACACACCGGACGTAAAGATCGTTGTAGCTCTTATTGCCCGCGTCCACGTGGCCACCGTCGAAACCCACGCCCCACGCGCCGTCCGGGTCGGCGACGCCGGTACTGCTCGACCAGTAACTGCTCGAGCGGCAATCAAACACGGGATCGCAGCCAGGGTCATATCGTGTGTAGTCGACGATCGTTGCAAGCACCTCCATAGGGGGCAGCACCCAGTCATCATGGCCGCCAAATTCGAGGTCCGTGCAATAGGTTATGGCTTCTGACCAGGACCTTTTGATACCGTCGTCACTTTGCTGCCATCTCAAACCGGTCTTGAAGTCGCTCACCGTCCCGTCGCCATTGTCCTTATAGCGCAGCATGGTAACCTTGTTCAGCGAAGCCTTCTTGCTCGCCGCCACCACGGCCCCAAAGTAATAATCCCCTGCCAACCCATCCAGCCAGCTGTTCGGCACCGCGATCTTGATGGTCACCTTCCTGGATTCTCCCGGGACCAGTCCCGAGGCAAAGGCAACCTTTTTCAGCAAGCTGTCAGTAGAGGGGTTGATGGTCTTATCCCGGGAGAGATAAAGCCTCACGTTGGAAGCCCCGGAAGCTTCATCGCCTTTGTTTTTCACCGTACAGCTCACCGAGATGGTCTGGTTCAAATACGCCTCCGGTGGCCCCGAGACCTTGGTGACCACCAACTTGGCCCCGGCGAAAGCCGGTGACAGGCCAACGGCCAACACCAGCAACAGGGACAGCACAAGACATGGAATAGGGGACTTCGCATTCATGATCACTCCTCCTTTGCGGAATACTTCTTGGTCAGCTGATGAACAATCGCCTGTAGACTATACTATTCTGGGATAAGAGGATGCATTTCGAACCGCCGAGAACGCAGAGGGAATTATTGGCTTTCTCTGCGATCTCAGCGCGCTCTGCGGTTAATTCGTCGTCCTGTTAAAATGAAGGAACTCATCCAAAACAGGCACAGCTTTGAGTTAATATGTGTAATTCCCATAAGTCAAGGCCGATCTTCCGGGATTGCCGCCCGTGGTTTTGGTTCAAAAGGGCTCCGGCAAACCCAGCTGATGCGACCGCAGTGGCGGGCTGATTCCATCACTCAGCATATTCCTGACAAGAGTTTCCAGATGGTCAGATACGGAGCCTGTCCTGAGCTTGTCGAAGGAGCTGGTACTCAAGCAGAAGTAGAGGAGAAAGAAATAAGGCTGGGGTCTTCAGACTTGGTGATGAGCCGGCGTCCCCCGAGGGCCATCCCGAGGCGACAGTGCTCGATGTGTCCGAGCACCAACCTCGGCGGGTACCGTCCAAGACCTGGCGGGAGCTCATAAAGAAAGCTTGTGCCCGCGAAGGCAGGAATCTGGGAAGTGGACCCTCTCAGCTGTCCCCGATGCGGCTGTGAAATGAAGATCATCAGCCTCATCCATGAACCGGACGTCATAGCGCGCATCCTCCGCCATTTGGGCTTCTGGAAACAGTGCGTGAGGCTGCCCATGGTTGGAAATCAGAGCGCATGCAGATTTGCGAAATTCTCCCATCCGAGGCGTCATTAAGGAGGATATCAAAGTGCATTTAGCTTAACAAATCCGCATAAGCCCGGATGCCGACCGTTTGGTGACGATATGATCTTGGCATCGCAAACTTTTTGGGATTTCATTTTGCGTCTTCCAAGGCAGGTATCCATACCTGAGCAATTGGTCAAATAAAGTCTGCGCCGATATGTCCATCATTCTAACCCTCAGGGCTTTAAGTCGTGGTGGCTCTTACTAATACTCGCGAAGAAAGCGTCCCCAAATGACCTCGACGGCATCGAAGCACCTCCTATCACCTCACCAACTGACAGCTTGACATCAACTAAATCATTAGTTAGCCTCTTTCCCGCTGGGCGGTTTCCGCAGGGTGCCGCGCCTCGGTGCCCCGGGAGCGAGCGATCCAGGACTTCGGTAACAGCTTGAGAATTCCCGCATTTGCCCGGAAGGACGCATGAGATCACGGTTCCGGGATGCATTTTCCCCACGCGACCCCGCTTCAATTAGGATTAGGGCATGAGTTCATCCTCTCCAAGTCTGACAACCGCATCACCGGCCAAGGCCGAGACCCCAATCGAGAGGGACACGCGAGAACGGCTTCTCGACGCCGCTGTCACGCTCTTCGCTGAACAGGGCATTGCCGCTACCCGAGTGGCTGAAATCGCCGTGCACGCTGGAGTTACTCCAGCCATGGTGCACTACTATTTCAAGAGTCGTGATCAGCTGTTGGACACGATTGTGGCAGAAAGAATCGAGCGTTTCATAGCCCTTATCTGGGACCCCATTACCGGGAGCGAAGACGATCCCTTAGCGCTGGTAAAGGGCTTGGTGAGCCGGATCCTCAAGGCCTCGCATGTAATGCCCTGGCTGCCGCCCTTGTGGGTTAGAGAGATCGTCAGCGAAGGCGGGCAGCTGAGAGAGAAGATACTTCAGCGCATTCCCCGTGATAAGCTCAGGCAGCTTGCGGACTGCTTAAAGGCCGGGCAGGAGAAGGGGGTCGTGAACCCGGAGATCGATCCGCGTCTGATCCTCATCTCCATCCTTGGTCTGACTCTTCTGCCCCTGGCTGCAGCAAAAATCTGGAATCACATTCCCAGCCTGGAAAGGGTGAGCAAAGAAAATCTCGCCCGGCATGCCATCTCCCTGCTCATTGGTGGACTGACCAACCCTGCTCCCGGCTCTGTTTCGAAAAGAGGATGACCGATCTGGAGGAAACCATGTTGCCTTCCACCTGTCGACCAACGATCAAGATCCCGCGTGTGGCTTTCGTGATACTGACTATATTCATCGTGGGGTGTAACGATAAGCAGACCTCATCTTACCAGGGGTATGTGGAGGGTGAGTTTGTCAACATCGCTTCCTCCGAATCCGGGCGATTAGAGCGCCTGCTGGTGGCCCGAGGGCTACACGCTCCGGGCGGGACGCCGTTATTTGCTCTGGAAACGGAACCGCAGGCGGCTGCCGTGCTTCAGGCGCAGCAGCAGTTGGCCGCCGCGGAAGCGCAGCTCAAAGATCTTCGGACCGGCAAACGCCCGCCGGAGGTCGATGTGATCCGTGCTCAGCTGGCACAGGCGCTTGCCCAGGAGAAGAAGTCCGCCGCCAAACAGATTCGCGATGAATCTCAGTATAAAGCTGGAGGTTTGTCCCAGGCGCAGTTGGACGACACCCGAGCCGAAGCGGCCTCTAATGCCGCTCGGGTACGCGAACTAAAGAGCCAGCTTGAAGTTGCAGCCCTGCAGGGCCGGGAGGAGCAGATCAGAGCGCAGGCTGCGACGGCAGCTGCCGCCCGTGCTGCCCTGGACCAATCGGAATGGAAACTTGGGCAGAAGGTGATCCTGGCCCTCCGCTCCGGCCTCGTGTTCGACACCCTCTACCGGGAAGGGGAGTGGGTACCGGCAGGAAGCCCCGTGGTGCGTATGTTGCCTCCGGAAAACGTCAAGGTGCGTTTCTTTATCCCGGAACCGGTCCTTGGAAGTTTCTCCCTGGGCCGCCAGGTGGTCCTCCGCTGCGACGGCTGCCCTGCGGATATTCCGGCGAAGGTGACCTATATGTCCACCGAATGCGAATACACCCCGCCCGTCATCTACAGCAATGAGACCCGCTCCAAACTGGTGTTCATGATGGAGGCGCATCCCTCCCCGGATCAGGCGCCCGCGCTGCATCCCGGCCAACCGGTTGAAGTGAGGCTGCCATGAATGACACCTACGCCATCGATGTCCGGGAACTGAACAAGACCTTCGGTGACAAGCATGTTGTCAAGGGCGTCTCTCTGCAGGTGAAGCCGGGTGAGATCTTCGGGTTCCTTGGTCCCAACGGCAGCGGAAAAACCACGACGATTCGCATGATGTGCGGACTGCTCACTCCCGATTCCGGCACTGGAAGCTGCCTGGGCTACGACATTCTCCGCGAAAGCGCCCAGATCAAACGCCACGTCGGCTATATGACTCAAAAGTTCTCCTTCTGGGAAGATCTGACAATCCGCGAAAACCTCGATTTTGTGGCGCGCATGTATGGTATGCCCAAGCGCCGGGAAACGGTGGAGAGGGCTCTCGACGGTCTGGGCTTACTGGCTCGAGCCGACCAGCTCACCGGGGCCCTTTCGGGAGGCTGGAAGCAGCGGCTTGCTCTGGCGGCCTGCATGCTCCACGACCCCGAATTGCTGCTCCTTGACGAACCCACGGCAGGAGTCGATCCGGCGGCGCGACGGGATTTTTGGGAAGAGCTGCACCGGCTTTCAGCCCACGGCATTTCCGTGCTGGTGAGCACGCATTACATGGATGAGGCCGAGCGCTGCCACAAACTGGCCTATATTGCCAACGGCAGCCTCCTTGCCCGCGGGACTGCATCGGAGGTGATCGCTCTTCAAGGTTTGACCACCTGGGCGATCCATGGTGAGAATCTGACCCGGTTAGCCGATACGCTGCAAAATCAGCCCGATGTGGAACAGACCGTGCTGTTCGGCACGGTACTCCACGCCAGCGGAAAGGACCGGGAAAGACTGGAGCGCACACTTCTGGCCGCAACGGCTGGCGGTGCCTTCCAACTGCAGGAAATCCCGACCGGCCTCGAGGATTGTTTCATCTACTTAATGAAGGAATCCTCCAACCTCCAGGAGGCCGGGCATGAGCGGTGACCACGGTTTTTCCCTCAGCCGTTGGTGGAGCATGGTGCTCAAGGAATTCATCCAGCTTCGGCGCGATCGCCTCACCTTCGCCATGGTTGTCGGCATTCCCATCATGCAACTGATCCTCTTCGGCTTTGCCATCAACACCGACCCCAAGCACATGCCGACAGCCGTCATCAGTGCCGACCAGAGCGAACTGACACGCAGCCTGCTTGCTGCCATGAGGTTTTCGGAATACTTCGACATCCTCGGTCAACTGCCGAACGAGGAAGCGGGACGAGCGGCACTCGCCCAGGGGAAGGTGCAATTCGTTCTCAATATCCCGGCCGGCTTCACCCGAAATGTGCTCCGCGGGGAACGTCCGGCCCTCTTGCTCGAGGCGGACGCCACGGACCCGACGGCAACCGGGATGGCCCTGGCTTCCGTCTCTCAACTCCCACAATCTGTGGCTCGAACCAATCTGACCGGTTCTCTGGCGTTCTTGGCAGGCGGAGAGGCGCCCTTCAAGGTCCATGTGCATCGTCTGTTCAACCCCGAAGGGATCACCCAGTACAACATCATCCCCGGGCTCATGGGAGTGATCCTCACCATGACCATGGTCCTGATGACCGGCCTCGCGATCACCCGGGAGCGCGAGCGAGGGACGATGGAAAACCTGCTGGCCATGCCGCTGAAACCCATCGAGGTCATGACCGGCAAACTCATCCCCTACATTTTCATCGGCATGATCCAGTCGACGATCATCCTGCTGGCGGCCCGTGTGGTATTCGGCGTTCCCTTTGCGGGCAGCATCATAGCCATTTACCTGGCCGCACTCCTTTTCGTCGGAGCCAACCTCACCGTGGGCATCACCTTGTCTTCGCTGGCGAGAAACCAGCTCCAGGCCATGCAGATGACGATGTTTTACTTCCTCCCGAGCATGATGTTGTCGGGTTTTATGTTTCCCTTTCAGGGCATGCCCAAGTGGGCACAGTTCGTCGGCAATCTGCTGCCATTGACCTATTTCAACCGCCTGATTCGCGGCATTTTCCTCAAAGGCAACGGCTGGTGGGACCTCTGGCCGGACATCTGGCCCCTGCTTGTTCAGGTCCTTGTCGTCATGGCGATTGCGGTGAAGTTCTATCGTCGGACCTTGGATTGAGGACGTAACGCCTATGAAACCCCGCATGAGAGAGTCGTTATGGATAACCGTCCTGGCCGCAGTCGGCGGATTGCTGTGCGGTTGCGCGGTCGGTCCCGACTTTCATCCGCCGCAGCCCCCGACGGCACACACCTATGTTTCGGGTGAACAGCCTTCGGAAACCACGGGCGCGCGGGGTCCCGGCGGCAATCCCCAGCGCTTTGATCCGGCTATGACTATCCCTGCGCAGTGGTGGTCGCTCTTCGGTTCGGCAGCCCTTGATCGTCTCATTGGCCTGGCGTTGGAAGGCAGCCCTACGCTGGCGCAGGCTCGATCCAGGCTCAAGCAGGCTCAGGAGAGCTTCAATGCCAACACCGGTGCCCTGCTTTTTCCGTCGGTCGATGCCGACCTTTCAGCCACCCGTCAGCAGGTGGATCTGTCCTCCATGGGGATTACCAAGCTCCCCAATCCTGACCCTTTCGCGCTGTATTACGCCTCCGTTTCCGTTTCCTACACGCTTGACCTGTTTGGTGGCAACCGGCGCATGCTGGAAGGGCTCAAGGCAAAGGTCGACTATGAGAGGTTCGAACTGGAGGCTGCGAGGCAGACCCTTGCTGCAAACGTCGTGAACGCGTCTATCAGGCAGGCCTCGCTGCGAGCCCAGATTGCGTTCCGGGAAAGCCTCCTGGAAGCGCAGAGGCGGCAGTTGGTCATCATCGAAAAACGCCTCCAGACGGGCGGCGTATCGGTCCTGGATGTTCAAAACCAGAGTCTCCTCCTCAGTCAAACCAGGGCCTCGCTTCCCCCCCTTGAAGGACAACTGAGCCAGGTCAACCATCAGCTGGCCGTCTATCTTGGCATGGAACCCGCAGAAGCCCGGGTTGGCGATTTCGACCTGGATGATCTTCATCTGCCTGAGGTGCTGCCGCTCAGTCTGCCTTCCTCTCTGGCGCGACAGCGACCTGACATTCGTGCTGCGGAAGCGCTCTGGCACCAGGCATGTGCCAACGTGGGCGTAGCCACCGCCAATCTATTTCCGCAGATCACGCTGTCAGGGAGCTTCGGCTCCCAGGGGATCAATGCAGGTGACCCTACGAGCTGGACGAACGTCTGGAGTATTGCGGCGAATCTCATGCAGCCTGTCTTTCACGGGGGTGAACTGTGGGCCAGAAAACGGGCGGCCGTTGCGGCTTATGACGAAGCCGCCGCCACCTATCGGCAGACCGTCTTGCAGGGACTGCAGGAGGTTGCCGATGCCCTGCGTGCCCTGGAAGCCGACGCTCGAAAACTCAGGGCCAGAGTCGACGCCGCCGAACATGCCCGCACCGGCTACGAAATCGCCCGGCACCAGTACGAGTTGGGCGGGATGAGCCATTTGGCGCTTCTTGACCTCGAGCGTCAGCTCCTGCAGGCCGAGGGGGATAGGGTCCAGGCCCAGGCTGACCGCTACGCTGATACGACAGCTCTGCTCCTAGCCCTTGGCGGCGGATGGTGGCACCCGGAATCGGAAAGTAATGCCACTGGCCGGCCTGTGACCCAAGCGGCGCATTGAGGCTGAGCAATCGTCTGAAGACTTACATCCTTCTCCCGCGGTGCATTTTCGTATAAGAGCTGACTGCGGGTATCGTAGTCTCCCGCACGCGAAAAGTGGCGATACTTTAACAGATCCGCTTCGGTCACAATGCTAACCATTTTGTGGCGATATGATTTTGGCATCGTGAACTTTTTGAGATTTCATTTTGCGTCTTCCAAGGCAGCTATCGTGGCTTTTATCGCCCGAATTATGTAATCGTCTGAATGAGTCTGCGTAACCCTCTTTTGAGTTCCTTCAGCAAGCCGGATCGGTTCTACGGCGATGGCTTCACTCTTCTTTTGGGGTTATCGAGTGGGGTGAGGACAGTCCCTCTGCCAGGTTCTTCCTCCCACCAGGCAAAATTGACTATTCTCTAGCCCGTTCCATGTTATGATTTTAAAAAAATTAGGCAGAATCCTCTTTTTAAGGAGCGCACAATGAACCGCAGAATGACTCCATTTTGCCGTTAGACGACGGGAAACGGCTCCTTCGTTTGACGGCTTCCACCAACGCACCCTTCTTCACAGGCGAATCCTGAGTGACCGCGAGACAGAAAGCGGTGGTCCTTTTGAACGGTCGGATGGCGGGGTTGCCAACCATGACCACCTACCCTGCTCTCAATCTCGCATATCTACACAAATAACAAGGAGGCATTATGCTAAGGGACTCAATTCCAAAGAAGTCGTTCCTGGCTTTGATGTTTTCCATATGCATCTTAGTAGCCACCTCGGAACAGCTTTCCGCAACCTCTGAAAAATCCATGGATTATAAGGGATTTGTACTCGGCGAACTTGTCGTGCCCGAACCGGACGGCACGCTCTCTTTTGCTCCTGGCGCATTGGAAAGGTTCCAAGACGAGTACCAATTGAAAATGATTGCTACTCAACTTGCAAAAATAAACAAGGACATCCAGGACGGCAAAGAAGCTCCATTTGTTTGCGGTGACACCCGGTTGTTTGAGACAACGGGTCCGCTTTTCCAAGATGAAACAGGGCGTTGGGTTCCCCTGGTCAAGAAGTGTCTCGGGGGGCCGGGGTATTACATCTGTAACCCGCTTCAGATTCCTTTCTGCCATTGCTGTACCAAGATGTTTCTCGGTTTGTTCTGCCGGGGGGAAGCTGTAAAATGCAGAGCGTTTTGGTGTCCAAAGTGATTGCCGGACCTGCTGAGAAGCAAAGCAAGGGTCTGCAATTTTGGTGTCCACAGGCCCTAATGGTGATTCCGGATGATGTCGTTCTTCCGTTGGTGTGGCAGGATTGAAACCCGAAGACACGAGCCGGCCCCCGAAAGAGCGGGGCCGTTCTTGTTAAGCTACCCCCTTATCCCCATCCGGTTGTGTTCTTTAGGCTGTCCCGAACAAATCCGGGATAAAGAGCTCGGCTGGGTTCAAAGCCGGCGGCCAAGGGAACGATATTCCTTGCATTGCTGTGTCATCTTAGTGTCATCCCGGCGGGTGCGAGTAGACTGGAGGCCAAATGATGGGGGTCAACTGCCGCCAGCTCCACTAAAATTCTAAATTATGCCTTATTCTTATCCCGTAGCAGACGGGATTTCTTTGCACTCACCTCTACCTTGCTTAAAGATATCTTAACAATATCATGCTATTGAAAGAATGCGCTATTCCGTTTAGCTATCTATAGGTCAAACGACCCGCTCAACCGAGAAGCTTCTGAGTGACGCGTTTGGATACGCCTTAATCGTGGCAACCCCTTGGTGGAGTTCATCAAAGGCGCTGTTGTTGAGCCGGCAGCAGGAGTGGCAGGGTGCACTGCGCGATGGGGCCTAGCCGGCAGTTTGGGTAGAAGATGGCTTCCCGACGTTGCGATCAGGAACCCTGTTAACGGCAAGATTGCTCTCGGGCAGGGAGAGGGTTACCATGAATCGCGTCCAGCCTCGGTGCCCATGCGCGGCAGAGTCTCCGGCATGATGTGCGCCATTGACCTGCACCCGCAGGCTCTTGCCGTGATCCGGCAGCATGAAGTCTGGAAAGAGGGCAACACCTATGATCTTCCTTGCGCCTGATGAAGTGAAACGTTGGCGTGAATTGGGAAAGTCGATTGTGGCAGGAACGCTGAAACCTGGCCAGCGGTCGGAAGGGGTGCGTCAGGAACTTCTACCACACTTTCACTTCTATGCCGGGTGTCTTCTGGCGTCCGCGGGGCGGGGAGCAGAGGGGCTGTCCTGGTTCCGGGAGGGCAGTCTACTGGAGTCGGACGAGAACCTGGGGAACGCCTATTTCGCCAGTTTCATGGTTCGTCAGGGTGGGGTCCTCAGAAAGCCGGAAGTGGTCTTTGCCGATCCCCGTCCATACGTGCATTTCACCGGAGTTCCGGCCATCAAGGAGGCCAGGGAACAGTTCCTCGTCCGAACAAGTCGGAGCCTGCCGGATTTTGCCGCCCCTTTCCGGTTTGTTGACATCGGCTGCGGCGACGGTGGTCTCACGGCAGCCTTTCTTCAAGCCCTCCTAGTGGCA
>Ga0255347_1005827_pt1 | contig 13763 bp, 22 predicted proteins | sample wastewater_treat_2_FD_192479 | JGI IMG/M metagenome (GOLD analysis project Ga0255347, IMG submission 192479) | Wastewater microbial communities from Lulu Island WWTP, Vancouver, Canada - plant24 | ecosystem: Engineered > WWTP > Wastewater > Unclassified | place: Canada: Vancouver, British...
AGCCGATGGAATCATTACCACCGTATGTCCGTGGAACACTAACCCCCCAATAGTAGAAGTAAATTAACCCCCCTAAAACGCGGGCGCCTGGACTGCGCGCCAGCGGCCCGGGCGCGCAGAGTTTATTGTACCAGATCCCCTACTAATTTGTCAAGGGGCAGATCACACAAATCCGATACTCTTGGTACTCCCATTTTTGTGCAATCTGTCAATTCCCTAAACGTCTGGTTGCTGGTATACTATAGTTACAATAAAGATTGAGGAGGAACTCAAAATGGCTATTACATCTAAGACTTTCAAGGCAACAAACATCGTGGACGTTATGAACGCCAAGCCCATCATCTACAACGGTTCGGTGGTCTTTATCGCCGAAAAGGGTGATGAATATGTGTTCGGTGTGAACTACAAGGACACCCATAAGTTCATCATCACCGACCTCTCGTGCGATGCCAAGTACGAGTCGAAGTGGTTCGAGGGCAACACCACGGGCAAGCCCCTCTCCGAGGTGAAGGGCATCACGTCCGTCACCAAGGTCGCCCGAGTAATCAGGTAACCCCCACCGAGGGCGGTCTCTGGACCGCCCGCTTTTGGTTGAACCGGGCGGAACTATTATACCATACTCGCCACCAAAAAGTCAACACCTTTTTTGTGTGCAATTTGCACAAAAAAATTATCCCGATTTTGGTATTTACAACCAAAAGAATCCGTGATACAATAAGTTATAAGGTTGATAGAGACAAGCCTCAAAGTTGTCTAACAGTCGGGACTCGGACGTAGGACTATAAACCACGTGGCCCGTAGGCGGACGCGACCGCGCTTGGAAGTTGTGCGTAACTTGCCCTATATGTCAAAAGTCCCCGACATATAGTATGGTGGGCAAACTTTTTACAAAAAAGGCTTGACAACCAAAAGCCACGATGATATAATAAAGGTACAAAAGCAAGGAGGAACTAAAGATGGAATACACCGCTCATTACAATTTGGACAGATCCGCTCGTGAAGCCCTCATAAACAAGATTGGACAGGGTAACGTCATAAAGGGTTTTATCGTAGACCGTGGACATAAGAACGGCAAGGAAGCCCACATGGTAACAGATAATGCCATAGTCATTATCTACAACTACAACACAAAGCGTCTTGTAACAAAACTTATAGCAAGACCTGGGCAGATTAGACGCTACTATAAAGGTGTTGGACAGGTTGCACCGTCGTGGTTGCTCAATATAGCATATGACCACGAAAAACTTGGATATAACACTTGACAAATAAAAAAATAAGTGTTATAATAAATACATAAGAAAAGTAAAAATACCTCCTACCTTTCCCCCAACCGCCTCTGTGCCTCCTCGCGGTTGGGGGTACCTTTTCTCCGGACGGCGCGCTTACGGACTAACCGCGCCGAACATTATAACACAAAACCCTACCAAAAGTCAATAGTGAAAATGCACAAATTTTTCACAAACACGCCCATCCCGATTTGTGCATTTTGTCAATGGTTTTTCTTTCTCTTAGCCTGTATAATTTAATTACAAAGTTAAGGGGAGGACAACAAAATGACATTCACACTTACAGACCTTTGCAATCTCAAGAACAATGACGGTGCTACACTCAAAAAGGGCAAGTCTATCAGATATAAGACTGGCTATCAGGTTGCCACAAATGGCGTTGCATATGACAATGCTTTAGCGGCTTATGGTGCTATCACTCGCTACAATGGCAACTGCGGCATATGGCTTGAGGACGGCATTTACTATATCGACGAAAGCCATTGGGTAAAGACCAAGAGACAGGCAGTAGCCGAGGGCAAGGAATATAATCAGATTTCCGTGCTCAAGTGGACAGATATGAGCCTCCTGTATATGCGCGACTGCGCTTAATCCTCCTACCAAGGCGCGCGCCCAGCGCGCCGCTTTTGGTCGAACCGGCGCGCAATATTGTATCACATTTCTCACCTATTTGTCAAGGGGTTTACCGGAAAAAAATGCACAAATTTTTACCTCCCGATTTGTGTTGACTGCACAGCCAAAAGGTGGTATACTAAAGACAGTTAAGAGAAAGCGAGGTGCAAGGCAATGGCAAAGATAATCGTTAAGAAATATTTTGACAGAATTACCTTTAAGGTATTGACAGAAGCCGAGTACCGTGCTATAATAAAGAAGGAAAGGTTGAGTGACTGGGAAGTCACCAAGAGGTTCAGACCCTCCTACTTTTCCAAATCAACGAATGAGAGGTAAACATATGACAACTCGTAGAACACTTTTTTAAGACCCCGTGATGCGCAAACACGGCAATCAAACCGAGGGGGAAGTCGCGCTCCCCCTTACCGCAAAATATATGCCATTCAAAGGCTGAAAAGAGCGGGCGGGCGCAGATATGCGTATACCGATGCCTCCTCCCTTAACTTAAACCGCCTACTCCTTTGAGCCTTTGAATATCAAACAATATAGGGGGATTTTTACAATGATTAAGACTTACTTCATCAAGTTGTACGAGGACAAGGAAGGTCGCAGACTGGCAGTAAAGGGTAACTTCTTATTCCCTAGCGCTGAAAAGAGATATTACAACCGCCTCAAGAAGTTAGGTATTGATGACTCTTGGAAGTTGATTGAAACAAGGTTCGACAATATCCTCAACGACTTCTACTACTCCAAGGCTGGTATTCCAATAGTAGAATAATATGGCTGGCGCGCCCCTCAAGTGAGGGAGCCGCCCGCTTCCGGTTGTACCGGGCGGCGTTTATTATACCACAACCCTACCCTTTTTGTCAACCCCTTTTTCCAAAAATTTTGCACAAATTTTTTATCCCAAATTTGTGCTTGACACACAACCCTATTGATGTTATACTCTTATTGTAAAGGTTAAAGAGAGAGAGGAAATGGAAATGGCTAAGAAAAAGAACAATGAACATCGTGGACCTACGTGGCAGGGTTACTTCCCTCGCCGTACAAAGACCTTCAAGGAAAAGAAGGTCGCGCAGGAGCGCAAGGAAAAGCAACGCGGATATGACCGTGACACTTGACATATGCGCCCAAGTGTGATACAATAGGGGTACAAAGATAAAGAGAGGTAAATGATATGAGCATTTTTGAACAGGCTAAGAACATCGAAACAATGAAGAATACTGTTATAGAGATTTTTGGGTTTGAAAGTAAGAAGACTATTGACTTCTTCTTTAAGGCTGAGGTCGCTGATTACTATGACCTCGTTGATTATTTCTATAACCTGACGGAAAGGTATGGTGTAGTGGCATGAGATATTACAAGTGTGTATATAATGGTGATATAGTCATTATCAAAAGTAAGCGGAACTTCCACGACATAAACTTCAAAGCATATTGCTTGACCTTTGTGTGTGAGTTATCGCCTTTGGTAGTAGTAACTCAATATAGAAAATACAAGAAGATTAAATTGTAAAGGAGAAAGAAAATGAACAATACTAATGGGTACAGGTAATATAGTTGAATATAGTAAAACAGAAGTAAATAGAACTACTAAGATGTATCAATGTGTGACTGACCCTACTGATGTTATTAAGGTCACAAGAACTACTAAGAGGTCTGTATACAAGACTGTTGATACCGATTATCACGCAATAGCCGAATATATAAGAAATTATATTAAAAGTGCCCTCTAAAGTGGGGTCGCCTTCGGGCGGCCCGCTTACAGTTGCACCGGGCCGCAAATTATACCACAAAACCCCACCAGTTGTCAAGAGGTAAATCCCAGGAATTTTGTACAAATTCTCTACTCCCGATTTGTGCAATCTGACTACTACACAATCTTCTCTTTTGGGTTTATAATTTACTTGTAAGGTAACCGTGAGGTTAATGTAAGCACTATCGCAGACGGAAGGTTAATAATAAAAACCTTTGGAAAAATTAAAAATAACGCTTGACAAATAAAAAGGTCGGTGCTATAATAAAGAAGGAAATGAGGAAAGCAAACCTCAACACCTTATAAAAAAAGTTAAAAAAAGTGCTTGACAAACTTGATAGCCAATGCTATAATAAATACATAAAGGTTGACAACCAATAGTCAGAAAGGAAGTGTTTTCTATGGAGAACAGAATTACAGACCGTGACCGTTACACAAAGATTGCCGAGGTTATCCCCGAATATGCAGAGTGGGCTAACAAGAAGATTGCGTCTATGGATAAGCGCAACGAGGCTCGCAAGAACGCCGAGAAGAAGCCCACAAAGGCTCAGTTGGAGTCCCTTGCCCTTGAGCCTAAGGTAGCCGAACTGCTTGGCGCAGAGGGTGTATCCCCTAAGGCTATCGCTGATGAGTTGGGCGTATCCTTCCAGAAGGTCACACCTATCCTCAAGAGGCTTGTCGAGGCTGGTACGGCTCGTGCCGAGAAGGTCAAGGGTGACAACCTCTACTTCAAGGTCGAAGTAGAGGCATAAGCCTCCCCCACAAGGTTTCTTACGGGGCTTTTCCTAAAAAGCCCTGTTCCAACCGAGTTAGGGTCTATGCTTTAACCCTAAACGCGAGATAAAAAAATAAACTAGTAAGGTGTTTACACTCCCTCGGTTCCTAGGTTTTAGAGGAGATTCTTTAGCCTTACACTCACCCCCACCAATGAGGTTGCAAACTCGGTGGGGGTGTTTTATTTGCGGGCGTCCCGCTTTTGGTTGAACCGGGACGAAATATTATACTACATTACCTACCAGTTTGTCAAGAGCAAAATTGCACAAAAAATTAAAAAACTAGGATACCCGATTTGTGCATTTTGTATACTTGAGTTTTACCTTTACAACCCTTATAATAGTAAATGTAAGGAGCGAGGAACGCAAGCAAAGAAAAATAAAAAAAGTGCTTGACAAGGTTTTTGCTCAATGGTATAATAAGGTTACAAAACCAATAAGGAGAAAGAAAAAATGAAGATTAACAATGATTGTGAGATTACCAAGAAGACTGACGGTACTATTTCTTTTGTTGAAAAAGGAGTAATGACTGTAATATGCACCAACGACCCTATTTATAGCGATTGGGAAAAGGCATATAATACGCTTAGGGCTACATCGCTTAATAAGCGTAATGAAGTATATGTAAATATGACCTTGCCTGTAACTGACGTTAAGGTTGAGGATAATAAGGTCGAGGTCGAAGAACTTTCAGATGATGAAAAGATAACTCGTGGACTTACTAATATTATCAATTTCTTTAGTGAATTTCAGTTTGAGCCTAATTACCGTTTCATCAATACGCTTGCTTATGCGAAGAACGGCAAGAATTATATCAAGTCTTACTTCGAACTTTCCAATAATCAATATCTGAATGAAGTCGTGGAAAAGATGAAAAGTAAGGAGTTTAAGAATATCCTTTCCGATATTAAGGTTGCCAAGCCCACTTCGCACATCAATAAGCGTTTGAAGATTTACTATGGCTCGGCTGGTACAGGTAAGACAACACTTGCCCAAAAGGAAAGTGATAACAGGTGCATCGTCTGTAACGCCTCAATGCTTCCTGCTGACCTTATGGAAGATTTTGTCTTTGTTGACGGTAAGCCGTCTTTCAAGCCTTCAGTTTTGTGGGACTGTATGACCAACGGCAAGCCGATTGTCCTCGATGAAATTAACCTTTTGCCATTTGATAGTCTTAGATTTTTACAGGGTATACTCGATGGCAAGTCGGAATTTGATTATAAGGGTCATAAAGTAACAATAGCGGACGGCTTCGAGGTTATCGGAACAATGAACCTTGCCATTGGCGGTATGGTGTTTGGACTTCCTGAACCTTTGATTGATAGGTGCTATGAAATGAAGAAGTTTACACTTGATGCCTCAATGCTTAAGTCCGCTTTAGTATAATAATGGAGATAGTGAAAATGGATATAACATTCAACGAAGTAGATAACATTGTAAGAACGCTCCCTATTGGTTTATACGCTAAGCGTCGAGTTCCTTGTGAACTTGATGCTAAGGCGGAAACCTCCTACTATACCCCTGCAGAAGATACCATAGTTATTTCTTATCCTATTATTGCCGATTCTCTTATGCCAGTTAAGGAATCAGAAGAATACACTAAGGAAACGGCTGTTAGGTCTATGGTCTACCACGAAGTAAGCCACGCTATTCTTACACCTAAAGATTTGATGACACGCTATTATCTAAATGAAAGAGAGCGTAATGTCTTAAATATTTTTGAAGATGAGCGTATTGAAACATTACTTCGCAATTTCTACTTAGATGTTGATTTTAAGAAGCAAGTTTATTATGTAAATGGTGGAATAAAAGAACCTACTAATGCCCTTGAAGCCTTTTATAACTTAGTTCGTTTTGGAATAGATTTTCACGGTTTACTCCCAAGAGTTAAGGAGATAATTAACAACTATTCTTATTTAAGTACTATAAACGATGAAAATCTATTGGGTTATATTTCTGACATAAGAGATTTATTTGAGTCAGTAGAAAAATATTTTGAATCGGATAAATGTAACGAAACTCCTATGCCCCTCCCCGATTTAATGGCTATGGGTATACCCTCTGACAATAACCCTTCTTTTACTGCCACTATGGAAGAAGATGAGAAAGGCGAGGTAGACCGAGAAGTAACAAGTCCTACTCCCAATATTGGTGATATTATTAAGACTGCCAACTTCCGTGATAAGAACATTTATGATACCCTTACGGCTATTATAAATCAGTTCAACTTTAGAAATAATAGCGGAAATGGTATTAACTCTTATAGCGGTATTTTGTCACCCCGAAACTTTGTAAGGGACGATTACAGATACTTCGATAAGAAAATTGATACAAACGGAAATAACAAGTTTGGTACATTACACTTAAATCTTATGCTTGATAATAGCGGTAGTTATCGGAATAATTGTAACGCTACAAATAAGATTATCCAAGCCCTTATAGATATTGAAAAGACAAATAAGAATTTTACTTTTGATGTTTATTTTGTGGCTGATTATTATGTAAAGGCAAAAAATAATACTGAAAAGTATATTCAAGCAAAAGGCGGTAATGAATTAAGAAAAGAGTTATTTGATATTGTCCGAGATGCTCAAAAGCCTAATACATATAATTATAATATTGTTATGTATGATGGCATAGCCTACGGCTATAGGGAAGCCAAGAACTTTGGGGCTTATAACCATAATAACCTTACAATTATTTCAGATACAACTAACAAAAGTGCTATTGAGAAGTATTGCTCCAATGCTCGCAAGATTTACGTAGACAGGGGCTACCCCGAGCAGATTTCAAAAATTGTAGTTGAAACTCTCACAAAAGCATTTAGATAAAAGAGTGGGCGGAGAATTTCCGCCCATTTTTTTATTTTCCTATTGACAAGCCTGGCCCGGCCGCTTTTGGTTAAACCGGCCGGAGATATTATACTACAACCCCCAGGGATTTGTCAATACCCTTTTTGAAAAAATTTTCACTAAATTTTCTCTCCCGATTTTGTGCATTTTGTCACTACCAAAGGCAAAGTATTAGTAGTATACTTTACTTGTAAGTTAAAGAAAGAAAGAGGTACAACCTATGAATTGCTACATTTTTGAAGATGAAAACATCGGTATTATCGGTGTTACCGCCACTAATGAAGTCACGGCTCGCCACATTCTCGGTATGGAAACTTCCGCTATTGCAAGCAGGTCTATTCTTTTGGACTGTATTTCAGAAGATGATGAACTTTATGATGAAATGCTTGACAGTTATGGGTGTGATGTGCTATAATATCATTGAAAGTGAGGTAAGCCTATGAAAGAATTTTTTAAGATAACAGAACCTTATAAGTTTGAATGGAATGACCTTAGATGTTTCATTACCGTTGTAAATGTCATTTTGATTATGATATACGGCTTGTCAATAGCGTGGTTTGGACTTGCCGTTGCCTTTGTAGGGGTCATAAAGGATTTGACCACGGATAGACGCATAAACGGCTTGCTTATGCACCTATCAAATATCGCACTTAATATTTACTTTTTAATTATGCTTTATGGAGGTTGACAACCTCATAGCAATATGGTATAATCTAATTACAAAAATAAAAAAGAGGAATAAATATGATAAAAGTTGGGGGCGCGCTCTGCTTGGGCGCGCCGCTTACCTCCGGACCGGCGCGAACCATTATACCACAAATCCCAGGTATTTGTCAACCCCAAAAGCCGGAAAATTTTGCACAAAAATTTTCTCCCGATTTTGTGCAACTTTTTATTGCATTTTATTTATTTAAGTATTATAATAAGTATGTAAGTTAAAGAAAGGAAGCACAAAGAATGAATACAACCTATTGTTTTGATATGGACGGTACGATAGCAGACCTCTATGGAGTTGAAAATTGGCTTGATTACCTCATAAATGAAAAGGCTTATCCTTATGAAGTCGCTAAGCCTATGGTCAATATGTCACGACTTGCAAGGATTATCCATAGGGTACAGGCAAGGGGTGATAGGGTAGAGATTATAAGTTGGCTGTCAAAGAATGGCAGTGAACATTATAATATGGCTGTCACTCTCGCAAAAATGGAGTGGCTCAAAAAGCACCTGCCTTCAGTTGAATTTGATGAAATTCATATAGTACCATACGGAACGCCAAAGGCAAATGTAACACGTTATAATTATGCGGTTCTGTTTGACGATGAAGAACGCAACCGTGTAGAATGGCATAAGGGAATGGCTTATACGCCCGACAAAATCTTTGAAATTATGGCTTGACAAGTCATAGTTTCAATGATATAATCAATACATAAAGTTGAAAAGGAAGTGACAATTTGAAAACTCATTTTAGACCTCACAAGAGATGGCGTGACGGCATTGACAGGCGCAAGACCTATTATATCGTTCTCGATACTGAAACGTGCAATAGTTTTGTGGATAGTGACGGAACGCTTAACCTCAACGATAGCCTTGTATATGACCTCGGCTTTGCAGTTGTAGATAAGTACGGAAAAGTATATGACAGCCGTTCATTCGTTATCTATGAAACATTCTGTAAAATGCGTGACGTTATGGCTTCAGCCTATTATGCGGAAAAGATACCTCGCTATGAAGAACAGATAGCAAGTGGCGAACGTAAAATAGTCACATACCGCACCGCTCGCAACGTACTGTTTGAAATGATAAAAAAGTACAATGTAAAAGCGATAATGGCTCATAATATGCGGTTTGACCATAGGGCTTTGAATAATACACAACGCTACTTGACAAAGTCTGCTTATCGTTATTACTTCCCTCGATATATCGAAATTTGGGATACACTTTCAATGGCAAGGGATATATATGGAAAATCACCCTCATACCATCGTTGGTGCAAGGATAACGGCTATATGACAAAGAATAATCAAGTCCGCTTAACCGCTGAAATTCTTTACCGTTACATAACAGGTAATGACAAATTTGTCGAAAGTCATACAGGACTTGAAGATGTGCTGATAGAAAAGGAAATATTCAAGCAATGTATGCGCCAACACAAGCCAATGAGAAAAAAGTTGTTCGAGGACTGAAAAAGTCCTTGACAACCCTCTCAAAGGGTAGTATAATAAAAACATAAGAAAAGAAAAGGAGTACAAAAATGAATATTGACTTTAATAATAACTCAATTAGAACAAAATGTTTTCGTGATATTATGACAGGTGAATGTTTTGTGGTTGACCTCGGTACTATCGATGAGGTAATCTGTATGAAAACTTATAATATTGATACTGAAGGTAATGTTAATGCGGTTGACCTGTCAGATGGAGCAAACTATAATTTTGAAAATGATGCTCAAGTTGTTCCACTTAATGCAGAATTAAAGGTGTGGCTGTTGGACGGGTAACACCCGTCCAATAACAGCCACCCCCTTTAGAAAATTGACAACGGGTAAAGAGAAACTGGAGAGGTCGGTTAAGTCCGTTAAACGATTCGCTACTCTCCTGGGGTAAAGGTTTGATTCTTCACCTACGCGCGCTACTTTAGAAGTTTAACTTGCCCCGTTGTCAGTTTTCTAATTGTACCTCCTACCTTAACTTTCCTGAGCGGTGCGCGCGAGTGCGCCGCCCAGGACCCTGACCGGCGCAAACTATTTTATCACACCCCCACCAATTTGTCAATAGGCAATTTGCACAAATTTTGAAAAAACCGGGCCTCCCGATTTGTGCAATTTGTCAGGTTGTGCATTTCCGTGGTAGTGGTATACTAATAATGTAAGTAATGAGTGACGCCCACTCAAACGAAAAGTCGAAAAAAAGTTTTGAAAAGGGTGTTGACAAAGAACTTACAATCTGTTATACTAATAACAGATAGGAAAGAGTAAGAAGTTCGAGTGAAGTTCGAAAAAAACTTAAAAAAGTGCTTGACAATGAAAATCCTATCTGTTATAATAAATACATAAGTAAGGGTTGCGACCAACTGCAAGAAAGGAAGTGTTGTTTATGGCTAACAAGACAACAAAGAGAGAAGTACTGGCAATCATCAAGTCCGCTATGGCTGACAACGAGGCAGTAGTAGCATATTGCGATAACGAGGTAGCACTCCTCGATAAGAAGAATGTATATCGCAAAACGCACCCTGCTAAGCCCACTAAGGCACAGGAAGCCGCTGAAGCCCTGAAGCCCGTGGTACTTGAGGCTATGAAGCCCGAGGGTCAGACTTCGAAGAATATCGCTGACGCTATTGGAGAGCCGTCTTTCCAGAAGATTACGCCTATTCTTCTGAAGCTCGTTGAGGCTGGTTCTATCAGAACCTATTCCGAAAAGGGCAAGACCTATTATGCCTTGCCCGAGGCTGAGGCTGAGGTAGGAGAGTAATCTCCTACCGCCCCTTTAGGGGGTTGACATAATCCATTAACTATGATACAATGGGTATATCAACGAAAGGAAGTGATATTATGGCTAAAGAAAAAGTACATAAAGTGACGGCTGAAGAACTCGCTAAGGTTATGGCTGAGAAGTCGCTTTCAAGAGAAGATGCAGAGTTTTGGTTCATAGACCATTATGATGAGGTTATCTTCCCCGATGAAGATGACAACATCAACGATATACTCAAGGAACGGAGAAAGGTCGCTCACGTTTATGACAAGAAAAAGGGTAGCGTAAAGCGTGAACGCAAGCCCGATGAAGATAAGAGAGAACTTATCAAGATTATCGCAAACGCCTTTGAGAATTGCGAAGTGGTTAATCCCGAAAGACAGATTGACCTCAACTACCTTGGTAATCACTACTCTATCACCCTCACGAAGCATAGACCGCCCAAGGAGAAGTGATGAATAAAGAATACCTTTATGTCGGTCACTACACCGACATCAACGGAAACTACATAGTCAAGGTCGGTACTACCAACGACCTTGACCGCCGTAAGGCGGAGCATACACGCAGTTACCGCCGAGCCAAGCAGTACACAATGCCCAAGACCGCTAAGTTTGAGTATGATTGGTACTTACCTTTAAGCAAGTACAATACAGTACGCTATGAGGATAAGACAAGAGCCAAGTGGCAAGATGAAGGATTGGGGGTATTCATTAGGAATGATAGATTCCTTTGTATGAGTAAACCTGATACAGTAGAAGTTACTATAAAGAAAACTTACGTTATCCCTTTGGGATAGCGTAAGCCCCAAGGGGGTTATAATGGATAAGCAAGTACAAAAAGTATTAGATAAATTACAGGTCATAGTCAATGACTTTGTAGCACAATTTGACCTTACAGCGCAGTTAGGAACAGACTTTGGATACTATTGGTATGATGAAGTCGTGGAATATGCGGTAATTGTTAATAAGCGTTTTGACACCTTATTTACAAAATTCTTAACAGAACGCTATCCCGATGTGACAGCCCCTTTATTCATTTGGTCGCTACTCCACGAAGTCGGTCACGCTGAAACATTTGATTTTTTCGATAAAGGTGCTTATGCGGTATTTTATGAGTTCAAAAGGTCACTTGACGCCAGCAATGACGCTGATGTAATGGAATATTACAACTGCCCCGATGAATTGTGTGCTACTAATTGGGCATACCTCTACATAAGAGATAACGCCCCCAAGGTTAAAGCCCTTTGGAATGAAATTCTACCGCTATTAAAAGAACTTGAAACCTATGTAGAAGATTAAGGAGATACCCCAAATGAAGATGACAAAAATGATAAATGAGTTTTGCGCTCCCTTTGGGGTAACCGCTCGCAAGGGCAAAGAATGGCTTGCTTATGCCGAAGATTTGGAAATTCATTTTCCTAAGAAAAAGAAGAAGTACAACGCCCCTGGGTTTATGGCTTGTATGCGCGCACTTTACCCCGATATTAATACTTCTGAATTCGTTTGGTCAATACTTCACGAAGTCGGACATTGTATGACCTATTGGCAATTTACACCCCAAAAATGGGAAGCGATGTGCAAAGAGGGAGAGGAGATAAGCGATATATTTGAATATTGCCAACTCCCTCACGAAAAGTCGGCTAATGATTGGGCGGCTGACTATATCCGTAATCACCCCAAGAGGGTTAAGAAGTGGGAAAAGCGTTTTAAGAATAAAATAGAAAAAAGGGGTTGACAAACCAATGTCGACCCCTTATTCTTTGGGCGGGGCGCCTGCGGCCGCACCCGCCCCGAGTTTATTATAAAATATCTTTACGAAAAAGTCAATAGGTAACTGCACAAAAATTTTGAAAAATTTTTTCTCCCGAAAGGGCTTGCGCGCGGGCCGATTCTATGGTATAATGGCCGGCCGCCAGCGCCCGAGCCAGGCCGGTTTCCCCACCTCCATCGACCATCGATTTTTTCACATATGCGCCTCATATCGCTTGAAAGTGCGGGTTCTCCCGATATCCGATCCCATCATATCGCGGCTCCGCCGCGACTCTCCCCCACCTCCTCCTCATATCGCCGGTTCTTCCCTGTTCTTGGGCAACTTTATATAATTCATATAGCAGTTTTTTGTATATTAAAAAAACCCTATTTTTTTGGACGTTTAAACCGATCCACACCGTCTTCCCTTATAAGCTCCACTACACCCTCCTGCCTCCGCAAATTTACTTTTACCGATCTCTTTTACGTCCGTCTAAAAATATCGGGACTAGAGCTAACTACAGCTTAGCTAGAGCCAATAAAAAAAACGGGGGCCGAGCCCCTTCAAAATTTGACTTTTAATTTAATTTTTATTATAATATATAATGGGAAGGAGTAGTTGCGCTCCGCTCCACAGAACCTTCCAATAGAGAAAAGAAAAAATCAATAGCGCGGAGGAAAATTAGCCTCGAAATTTTATTATATCCGACCATTTTTACGTTCGACTAAATTTTATGGAACTGTAGCTAACTACAACTAAGTCTAGCTCCATTATTTTTAATAGACCCCTTCCCGCAAAACCGCATAAAAAAAAGAGCGGTCGTTAGACCGCTCATCGAGGTATTGTAACCTCATTATAATTCATAATTATTTCATTATTCTAAGCCCGCACTTCATATTGATATAAAACTCTACCACTTAAGGTACAGAAACGCACTATCAACTCTTTAGGTCTACCTTCTCTATTAACGTACCAAGTGTAATTAGCAATTATAAACCATTCAGCGCCATAGATGCCATCAAGCTTTTTAATATCAGCCCTAAAGGTCTATCCCTCAGCCTAGGCCGCATATAGCTCATCTGCTGTTACAGTAGTAGTGCAATTATTTCCATCTCTTACTATTGGTATAGTATAGAAATTACTATCTTTCTCGATAGTACCCTTATCCCATTGGCCTTCCTCGTTAACCATAAGCACAGAACCAGCGTCCTCCGGCCCCACAGGCGGCAGCGGCAGCGGCGCCGGCACCGGCTTCCAACGGCGATTCCA
>Ga0255347_1005829_pt1 | contig 13761 bp, 11 predicted proteins | sample wastewater_treat_2_FD_192479 | JGI IMG/M metagenome (GOLD analysis project Ga0255347, IMG submission 192479) | Wastewater microbial communities from Lulu Island WWTP, Vancouver, Canada - plant24 | ecosystem: Engineered > WWTP > Wastewater > Unclassified | place: Canada: Vancouver, British...
TGTGTTTGAACTTATGCAGAGCTAGACCCGATTAAGACAAAAATTCAAAAACATTATCTTTGTTAACTAAATTAAACTTACTCTGAGGGTATGTCTTTTTCCAATCGCTAGGAACTTTTTTAATATCTTTTTTCCACTTACATTCATATGCTGTAATTTTACCTTTTGAATCTTCGATAAGGTTTACTTCTTGCTGATCGTATGTTCTCCAGAAATAGAAATTAGAAAACTCTCTATTGTTATTTGATTTTTTAATCTTTTCACTTATTACCCAATTTTCAAACATTGAACCTGTGTCGTTTCTTATAGAAAGAGAGTTAAAATTTCTAATCAAAGCATTTCTAACTCCCATATCAAAAAAATAATATTTTGATGTTTTTGATATTTCTTTTCTTAGATTTCTACTAAATCCTCTTAGATTAAAAATCACAAACATTTTTTCCAAAACATCTAGATAGTTTTCTACGGTTGATTGAGTTAAATTAGTATTTTGAGCTAACTCAGACACAGAAACTTCACTGCCAATTTGCAAAGCCAAGAGAGTTAAAAGATCTATTATTTTTTTAGGCTTCTTGATTTTTGATATTGTTAAAATATCTCGATACAAATAATTATTAATGTATTCAAATAAATAATCTTTTTTCTCTTTTTTCTCATCAATGCTCCATATTTTAGGATACATTCCATACAACAAAATTTCTTCTATAATCTTATCATTTTCCATTTGGGGAATTTTGTCCTTTACTTCTTTTAAAGATAAAGGATAAAGCCAAAAGGTTTTAGTTCTCCCAGTGAGTGGCTCGCAAACCTTGTCTGCTAAATCAAAGGATGCCGAACCAGAAACAATTATCTTAATTGGCAAGTTATCTATTATTAGTTTTAAACTTAATCCAATATTATTGATTCTTTGTGCTTCATCTATGATTAAAAGGTCTTTTTCTCCTATCTCCCTCTTAAGATTTTCTAGATTATTATTACTAAAAATATTTTGAGTAAAAATATCATCTCCGTTATATTTTTTATAACTTAATTCTTGAGTTAAAAGCATTTCAATTAATGTTGTTTTCCCTGCTTGTCTGGGGCCGTAGAGGATAATAACCTTACGATCAGGATTATTAAGCGCAGCTTCTAGTTCCTTTTTTATTGTTCTATTAATTATCATAAATTGAACAAGATGTACTTGTATTAATTGGTATAAATTGATTATACTTAGATTATATCAATTAAGATATTTTGTCAATAGTAAGTGGTAATGTGTACACACATATTGCACTTTTGTGATAGTCTAGAAGTATGTGCCAAGATCAAATTATAAGTGGATTGTTAAGGCGCTTAGCGCCTTAATCTAAGCGCCTTAATCTAAAAAATAAAAAGAGCTTTAAGCTCTTTAAATCTAATCATTTAAATAATGATTACTCAAAATTAATCACAATGTTTATCTTATCCGCGCTAGGAACTTTTCTCATCCAAGATTTAGTTTGTATAGATATCTTCTCTATATTCTGATAATCTTTTAACATCATCTCAGCTTGCTCTAAATCCATACCTGCAATCTCTTTTTTTAATAAATCTTCTCTTATTGGAAAATATGATAAAACTGAAGCATTTATTAAAATACTAGCTTCGCCCGAAGATATGTTCTTTGAATCTAGGCTATATTCATAAACCATACTCTCAGACCATATATCTCTAGGAGAAAAAGCTATATCTATAACATTTGTATCGTTTTTAATTTGTGCTAAAAATGATCTCTCTAAAAACTTCTGCATATCTTCTTCTTCAAAACCCAAAAAGCTAACTTCTATCTTCATATCATAACTAAAAGATTCGTAATTCTCCCCTACCTCAGGTTCAACTGATTCTTCAATAATAACAATATCGGTTAAATCATCATCAAAAATAAATTTGGGAAAATTTCTTTCTACTTCCTTTTTAGCTTCAGCAACCAACGAATCAAATAATATTTCTTTGGCGCTAATAACATCATCCTCTACTATTTTAGGAGCTTCTCCAATAAAGCCACCCGTTATTGGCGTTTCGTTTTCCGCATAAATACTACCAAACATTGCTGTTCCTTGAAGTCCAGGTATTGAGAAATTAGTTTTTTTCTCAATATTATAATCCTCTCCAGCTTCAACTGCGCGAACCAAAACTTCAGTTACTCCAGGCACATCGCCACTCTTGCCAGGAACAACAATTTTCTCGGTTGATCTAAATAGTTTGCCATCAGCTGAAACAAACCTAGTCTCGGCTATGAGCGTTTGACTCTTTTCAGAATAATCATTGTAAACTTTAAGAACCCCTTCGGCCTTTTTCTCTTCTACCGATTTACCAGAAGACGAAAAATCTCTTTTTTCTTCTTTAGTTATAGTAAAAACTTTAGCGGGAATAATATCATCTTCTATGTGCAAATATTCAGTAGATAGTTTAACTGTATTGTTATAGTTTAGCTTTTCAGTTTCAGGCCAAATATTGATTTCAAACTTTAATGTTGATAAATATGTAAAAGCAAAAAATGCTATAATCACTAATCCAAACACAATACCAATCTTTTTACTTTTTATTGTACGAGTACTATGTGGCACAACGCTATCTTTTCTTTTACTTGGTGGAAATATATCGTATATTTTTTTCATATTTGTATTATAGTATATTAGAAATAAAATGTCTATCCCAACACCGCTTTTATTCTCCTAACACCTTCTCCCGAAGACTCTTCTTTAATAATTTTAAACTTACCTAACTCAGAAGTTCTTTTAACATGTGGTCCTAAACATATTTCTTTAGATATTTTACCAATAGAATAAACACTCACCACACTAGGATATTTTTCTCCAAAAAAAGACAAAGCGCCTGAATTTAGAGCCTCCGCTAATGGCATATTCTCTTTTATAACCTCTAAATCATCAGCTATTATCTCGTTGACCATATTCTCTATTCTTTTTAATTCTTCTTCAGTTGGCTTTCTTGTAAAAGAAAAATCAAACCTTAATCTTTCTTTAGTGATATTGCTTCCTTTTTGTACTACACTGTCTCCCAAAATATTTCTTAGTGAGTATAATAAAATGTGAGTTGCCGTATGAAGTCTTGTTGTTGACTCGCTACTATCAGCTAAACCACCCTTAAACATACCAGCCGATGCTGTCTGAGACAAACCTTTATGTTTATTCATTTCTAAATTAAAATCATCTAAGTCAACCTTCTTTCCTTTCTCTTGAGCAAGCTCTTTTGTTATCTCTATTGGAAAACCATATGTTTGGTATAAATCAAAAGCCAACTTTCCAGAAACAATGCCACTTTCTATCTTATTAAACTCTCTTAATCCCCTATTTAGTGTTTTTCTAAACTTTTCTTCTTCTTTTACAATTTCACTAACAATTAAATCATAATTATTAACTAATTCAGGATAATATTCTTTGTAAATATTAACAACTTCTTTAGCTAAATCAGAACCAAAAGATTCTATGCCTAATTTACCGCCATAAACAATGGCTCGCCTAATTAATCTTCTCACGAAATATCCTTGCTGTTTATTACTCGGTTGAACTCCTCTAACATCACCCAAAATAAAACAACTAGCTTTTATGTGATCGGCTACAATCTCAAATGATTTAATATCATCACTATACTTTTTACCAGACAAATCTTCTATTTTAGATATTATTGGAAAAAACAAATCAGTTTCAAAAATACTTCCCATATCCGAAGAAACCATAGTTAATCTCTCTAGTCCCCCACCAAAATCAACATTTTTATTTTTTAATTCTTGCCAACCATCTAAAGTTTTAATGTATTGCATAAAAACAGAATTGCCAATTTCTATAAATCGACCACAATTACAGTTGGGATGACAAAACTCTCCAAATGCAGAATTGTGATCTTTTCCAGTGTCATAAAATGTTTCAGAATCTGTGCCACCCAATTCTCCTACCGTATCACCTCTCTGCCACCAATTATTATCTTTATATGCAAATATCTTAAACTTAGTAAAATCAATTTCTTGATTAATAACTTCTGGGCCTTCATATGCCTCAACTCCATATTTAGAATATATACTTTTAAGAATCTTAATTGATTCGTTGTCTTTTGGAATTGAATCACTCCCTAAATATACTGTTTGATATAACCTGTTGGGGTCTAAACCAATTTCTTCAATTAAAAAAGAATACCACCAATTTAATTGTTCTTCTTTAAAATAATCTCCTAAAGACCAATTACCAAGCATTTCAAAAAATGTTGTATGACGATTGTCACCAACATCATCAATATCATCAGTTCTAAATGATCTTTGATAATTAACTAATCTATTACCCAATGGGTGCTTTTCTCCTCTAAGATAAGGGACTAAGGGAAACATACCCGAATTAACAAAGAGTAGTGTAGAATCGTTCTCTGGTATTAAAGAAACCGAAGGAATTGTTTTATGATTCCTTTGATTGTAAAATGCTATGAATTTGTTTCTAATTTCTTTCGAATTCATAAAATACTGTTAAACTCTTTTTTAAGTGATAATTCGCCAACCAACAATCCATCAAAATTATTATAATCTAGATAATTATCTTCGTTAACACTCCCCCCGTATAAAACCCGACAACTAGGAAATAATTCCTTAATTAATAATCTTTTTTTCTCAGCCAAACTAGCGCTACAAGCTTTACCGGTACCAATCGCCCAAGCAGGCTCATAAGCGATAATAACTTTATTAAGTCTCTCTATTCCGTCCAAAGACTTTTTTAATTGTTTTAATTCGCTAATACATAAAATTACATTCAAATTTGATTTTAGGCAAGCCTTAACTTTCAAATTAATTGTTTTATTGTCTTCTTTAAATATACTTCTTCTCTCAAAGTGACCTAGAATAACATATTTGCAACCAATACTCTTAAGCATTGCTGGTGAAACTTCTCCAGTAAAAGAACCCTCATTTAGCCAAAAACAATTTTGAGCTCCAAGTTGAACTTTGTTTAATTTAATACTATTTAAGAAAACAAAAGGTGGGCAAACAACTAAATTGGAAACATCTTTATATCTTTTAACAATCCCCTCTGCTTGTTTCAGTGTTGTTGGATTCATCTTCCAATTAGCAACAATCAGTTTCTTTTTCATATTTTTTGGTTTCTAAGATATTTGGCGGCCTCTTCGGGCTCAATTGTAGATATCTCTATTCCAACTCCAAGCTCAAACCCAGCCCAAATAGATGTTTTGGGTAATATTGTCCAATGCCAATGATAATACAAATGATCATCATTATCTGATGGAGCTGAGTGTAGATAAAAATTGTAAGCGGGATCACCTAGAGCCTTGTAGAGCTTCCTTAAGACTGTGCGAAAAGCATCGGCTAAACTTTCTTTTTCTTGCTCAGTAATATTTTCAAAATGAGACAAGTGTTTCTTAGGAGAAATGATTACTTGAAATGCAACCTTAGATGTAAAAGGGCAAAGAGCTATAAAATGCTCGTTTTCGTATACAATTCTTTCTTTTTCTTTTAATTCCCAATCGTTCATTCTGCAATAAATACAATCTCCGTCCTTTTTGTATTTCTTTGACTTAGCCAGAGCCTTCTTCAAATCATAATCTATTAGCGGAATACCAGCTATTTGAGAATGTGGATGAGCTACCGAAGCTCCTGCTTCGGGTCCATGATTATGAAATATAGCAACATAATTAATACCATCTTCTTTAATTAGAGAATTATATCTATCAGCATAGACATCAATAACTTCTTTTACTTCTGCTAGAGATAATAAAGCTAATGATTTATTGTGATTTTTAGTAATTACAACTTCATGGGCACCAACTGCATTCATTGTTTCAAAAAACTCTCCCCTCTTTTTTCTATTCAGACTCTTGGAGCGAATAAAAGCTGGAAACTTATTGGGAATAACAACTGTTGTCCATTTTTTAATACCTTCAACTTTTTTCCCTTTATAGTATACAAGCAATGGTTCTCCTTGAGTTTCAATATTGCAAAAAAAACAATCTTTGTTTGATTCTTTAATACTACCATTTTTTACCTTTTTAAAAGACTCGGGTCTTTTAGCTCTACCGGTAGCAATAACAACCCAATTACCCGAAGCTTTATCTAAACGTAACTCTGATGGAAATTTATCTTTATTCATATTCGCTGGTATTATAGCAAAAGAGGAGAAAAAGACAAGAATCCGTTTTAAAACGGATTCTGTGCCTGAATACTAAACTATGATTATTGGATAACTACTACACCAGTTGCCTCCGCAGCTGTTGAACTTATTTTGATTGTTGTTTGATTTGAAGTACCAAACTGAATTACATAATTCTCGCCCGTAGAAGGGTCCTCTGGAATGCCTCCAATATGACCACCATCTACTAAATCTACTTTACAACTTGACACTGTTGTTGTTGCAGGATAATCAAGAATACAGTCTGGATAATTTCCTCCATGCGATATAACATAAGAATAAACTCCGTTAGCAATACTGTTCATATGACTCCATCTTGTTGCATTTCTGGCTTGTTTAAATTGTTCACCAGGATTAATTGCAATAATAATTGCAGCTGCAAGAATTGCTATAATACCAATAACGATAAGTAACTCAATTAACGTAAAACCTTTTTTATTATTTTTCATATTTTTTAAAACTAAATTAATTGCCGACCTTTATAAAATCTCGACTAATCCATACTAATAAACCATCTTCTAAAATAATTTGTACCCAGCCATCTACTTCTTCAATTTTTTCATATTTCCCACTAGCTACTAATACAGCATTTTCAGAATCACTATCAGGCTCCATATATCCATAAACCTCATCACCTTCAATTACTACAAAATTTCCAGCATCTAGCTTGGCTTGTTCTACTTGAAAGATAACCACCATTCTTTGCTTCAGTGGCTGTAGTAGATATGGAACAGGAAAGTTAACTATATACCATAAAGAGAATACAAAAAACCCAACCCCGGCCAAGGCAATCATTATCGATGTTAAATATCCTGGTAATTTTTCCATATTATTCTATAATTATTTCTTCTTTTGGAACAACCTCTTCGTTCATATTAATAACTTCCAAATACTCTTCACTAGCCCAACCCTCAATACTACCTATCTTAACTTTATACCAAATATCAATTTTTTGCAATAACTCAATTTCATCAGCTGTAGTTGCAGTATATATTACTTCGCTTCTCTCTCCTGGTAAAGCATAAATACTTATACCACTCTCAACAAATTCGTCTCTAATCTTAACGGTTAATTCTTGATTGTCTTTTTCTAAATAAAATGTAGTTATAACTCGTTGCTTTAAAGGTGCCATTGGAGCTGGAACAGGTAAATATACAAGATAAAACAATGACAAACCCAATAAAACCAAACCAGACAAAGCAACAACTGCCGAAGCTAATAAAACAGACTTTTGCTTACTCTGTTGAATTTTGATTTCTTTTGCCTTAACCTCTGATGGTAATAAATTAATTCCATCTCTCACAGGATCGTCAGATATTCCTCTTAAAGCAAGACCAATTACATTTGAATATATTACCGCCTTTTTTTCATCTAAGTTACTTAAATCTTTAATTTTGGTTAAAGGATTGCCAATCTCTACTTTATTACCAAAGAACTTCTGAAAGAAAACATCAATCTCGGGCAATAGAGCTGAGCCTCCAGCTAAAATAATCTTTTTTACATCTCTATTAAATCTTTTTTTGTAGAAAGAATTTGCCTCTTTAACCTCATTAACTATTTTAAGAGCTTCTCTTTCAATTGCAAAAAAGAAATCAGTTTTAGAACTAAACCCGCCAGAAACTTTTAGCTCTTCAGCTTTCTCCATTGTTATCCCCAAATGTTCGGCTATTTTGGCAGTAAAACTAAATCCAGCTATTGGCAAAGAAATAGCAAAACATATCGCCCCAGAATAATCATAAACAGAAATAATGGTATCTTTGGCACCAATGTCTAAAATCATAGTGTCTTCTATCTCTTCTTTAGTTGACTCTGTTTTCTTTTTTTTCTTCTTATTATTTACTTCTTCAGCAACTGGGTCGTATATTTTCTTTAATAGTCCCCTTCCGATAGCAAAGGATTCAACATCAATAGCAACTGGAGTTATTTCAGCAGCTCTTAAAAAGTAGATATAGCTATCAATTACATCTTGATCTACTGCAACACAAATAATATCAACTTGGTCTTCTCTTTTTTTATTGTATATCTTAAAGAAATCCCAAGAAAGCTTTTTAATAGGTAAAGGAATGTTTGTTTCTATTTGTTTTACAATTGAATTGTATAAATTGTCTTTAACCGATACTTGAAAGTGATGAATATATGTTTTATTCTCAGGTAAACTAATGATCGCTTTTAGCTCTTTAATATCTTCGGCAATTAAAGGAAATGGTTTAGTCTTTTTTAAAGTATCGTTTAGTATATCAATTAGCTCTTTTTGTTTTAGTATATTTCCATTTTCAACTATACCACTTTCTAAAATAGCACGGCCATAAGATACAATCTTGCCTTGTTTGTTTAACTGCATTACTTCTATTGAGTGATCACTTACATCAATGCCAACAATTGGCTGTCTAGTAACATCCAAAAACTCACTAACAATTTGAGATTGCTTAATTTTGGCTAATTGAAATTTCCATCCCTCAGTTGTTGTATCTTTTTCGGTTTTCTTGCTCTGTTTAATAATCTCATTGATAACCTGAGTTGGAGTAGCTCCCCTTTTTAGAGCTTGCTCTAGCAAATCTTTCTTCTCTGGATTTAATTCAATTATCTTTTTTAAAATTAAATCGTCTCCAGCACCTCTCTTCCTCGCTTTTTTAATTGTTTCTTCTATTGACATTTAATTTAAAATTTAAGATCTAAGTCCGATATATCAACTTCTTTTGGCTTTTCTTCTTTCTTAGGAACAACTTGTTTTTCAGGTTGTTTTTCTACTTTCTTTTCTATCGGCTTTTCTAGTTGCTTTAATTCTTTTTCAATCTTAGCCAAATATCCTTTTGATTTGTATTGTAAATCATTAGAACCAAGCAAAGATCCTAGAAATCCAGACTTTGCTTTTCCTGATTTTTCAATAACAGCTTGAAATCCCTTAGCACTTTCTTCAAACTTTTTCTCATTATACAATAAAACTGATTTTTTAAAAAGTTCATTAGCCTCTTTTTCTTTTTTAGAAGCTTCTTCTTTTGCTTTTCTGTCTTCTTCGGCCTTCTTTAATTCCATTTCTTTTTTCTGGTTAATTAGCTTTTCTTGTTCTGCTTTTAAACTTTCCATCTTTTTAATTTCAGCTTCTTTTTTCTTTTGGATATTAAGAGCCTCTTCTGATTTCTTTAAATATTCTTCGGCTTGTTCGTAAATACTCTTGGAACCAATTAAGGAGCCAATAATTCCTGACTTCTTTTCTGATTTTTGAGTTTTATTCATTACCTTTTTAAATCCAATAATGCTGTCTTCAAACTTTTTGTTATTATACAATAAAATTGCATTCTCTAAAAGCTTCTTTGTTTCTAATTCTTCTTTCTTTTTTCTCTCAAGTTCTTCAACTGCCTTCTTTTTAGCTTCTATTTCGGCTTTTTCTTTGGCTAGCCTTTCTTCTTCAAGCTTCTTTGCTTTCTCCAATCTAGCTTTTTCAAGAGCCTCTTCTTTGGCTTTGCGATCAGCTTCTTCTTTGGCCTTCTTAGCCTCTTCTTGCTCTCTCCATCTTAGCTCTTTTTCTGCTTTAATGATATAATTTTCAGCTTTAAGTCTTAAAGATATTCCTTTTTCTCCAGATAAAGATACAAAAACATCTGGGTTTTGATTAATTTTCTCTAATTTATCTAAGACACTATTAAAACCTTTTAAACTTTCTTTAAATTTACCTTGATTAAAGAGAATAATTGAATTGTCAATAATTTTATTTAATTCTTGACGAACAAGCTCTTCTTTGGCTTTTCTTTCAAACTCATATTGAACTTCTTTTTTTGCTTCTTCTCTAATCTTTTCTTCACGTTCTTTTATTTCCTTTTGCTCTTGTTCTCTTTTCTTTCGATCTATTGCCTCTTTGGCTTTTAATATGTTATTTTCGGCTTTCAAGTACATTGGATCGTCTTTGTCCAACTTTTCTAATATTTTCTTAAATGTATTAATACTATTCTCTAATTCCCCTCTTTCATATAGGGCAACTCCTTGTTGAAATAGATTCTCTATTTCTTTTTGTCGGTTCCTTCTTTTTTCGGCTTCTATTCTTTCCCTTTCTTCTTGTATTCTCCTTTCTTCTTCTAGTCTTTTAGCTTCGGCTTCAGCTTTAGCTCTTTTAGCCTCTTCTTGCTCTCTCCATCTAATATCTTTTTCTGCTTTTAAGATGTAATTCTCTGCTTTGAGTTTGAACGATATTCCTTTATCACCGGATAGTGATTCAAATACCTCTGGATGAAGATTAATTTCGGCTAGTTTAGCAATGACACTTTTAAAAGCAACAATACTTTCTTCAAGTTTGCCTGATTCATAGAGAGCGATGCCTTTTTCTAAAATATTGTTTAGTTCTTCTCTTTCTTTTTCTTCAATTTGTCGGTTCCTTCTTTTTTCGGCTTCTATTCTTTCCCTTTCTTCTTGTATTCTCCTTTCTTCTTCTAGTCTTTTAGCTTGTTCTATCCTAGCCCTTTCTTCAGCTTCCGCTTTAGCTTTTTGAATTTCTAGTTCCTTTTGTTTTCTTAATTCTTCAGCTTCTATTGCTAGCTTCCTTTCTTCTTCTTCTTTTTGTTGTTTGAGAATTCTATGCTCTTCGTGCATCTTTTCAATATCAATAAGCCCTTCTATTTCTTTTATCTTGCTATTTAAGGCACTAAGCTCAACATAGATTTTATCTGTATTCTTTTTTAACTCAGAAATGTTTGATTGTTCAAAGTTATAGCTTTCGGATATTCTTTCAATATTTAACTTTCTTTTTAATATCTGATCTTCTAGTTGTTTTGCTTTTTCTTCTAATCCCCATCTTTTATCTTCTAATATTCTCCTTTTATCTACTAAAGCCCATCTTTCTCTTTCAATCTTTCTTTTTTTCTCAAGATCGCTAGTAGATGTTTCTTGATTCTCAATATTTTCTTTTTCTTTATCAAGAACTTCCTTTTCTTTTAAGATACTTTCTATTTCTCTTTGTATTTTATTATTCTCGTCAGTCTCGGTAAGCATCGCTGATTCTTCAGATTCTTTTTCTTTAAGAGCACTGCTTAAATATTCGTCTTTGACTTTTTTGAGTTCACTCAAACGCTCAACTTCTTTTTGTAGAAGCAAAGACTTTTGCTCAAGTGATTTCTTTTGCAATTCCAACTCTTGTATTTTATCGTTGGTTATTTCTTGCATACTTATTGTTTATATTTCTATTATATACAATAGATTTTTTTTTGCAATAGTTTTACTACTTTGTTTTTGCTTAAAACGCTTAATGCCTTAATTTATTAATAAAAAATCAACACACATAGTATTTTCCTCTTTCCTTCTTCACAACTCCTTTTAAGCAAAGAATAGAAAGTATTGTATTCGTCTGCGAAATATTAATCTTTATTATTTTACAAATACTATTTGCATCCATCGCCTCACTTTTCAAAACATCAAAAACTTTCTTTTCATCTTTTAAAAGTCCTTCTATCTTTTTTGCACTTCTTTTCTCTGCACTTTTATTGAAAAAAGAAAGAATTTCTTCTGCTGAAAGAACACTTTCTGCAATTCCTTCTTTTATAATCCTGTTTGTCCCTTCTGATGTGGGGCTAAATATAGAACCAGGAACAGCAAAAAGTTTTCTTTTGTATTTTGTCGCTAAACTTGCCGATATAAGTGTTCCACTTTTCTGTGCCGCCTCAACAACAAACACTGCTTTTGAAAGTCCAACAACAATCCTATTTCTTCTTGGATAAGTCCACTTGCTAGGAGGATATCCATCATCAAATTCAGAAAGAATAAGTCCCTTATCTTCTATCTCTTTGTAAAGATTTTTCTGGTAAGCAGGATGAATAACATCAACTCCGCACGGCATAACAGCAATTGTTTTTCCACCCACATTTAGTGCCGCACGGTGTGCCGCCGCATCAACACCATACATAAATCCAGAAACAATAGTCACTCCCTCTTTAGCAACTCTTGAAACAACTTCTTCAACAACTCTCTTCCCATAACTAGTTACTCTCCTTGAACCAACAACCGCCAAAGTATCATTAAAAATACTCTCATCAAGCTTCCCCCTATAATTCAAAAGAGATGGAGCATCTTTAATCTCCTTTAAAGCGCTAGGATAGTTTTTGTTGTTAAGAAATATCTTCATAGTGTGCAATTCTCTCTACTCCCCCTTTATCGTTTAATACAATACAAATCAAATCTATTCTGTATTGCTCTTCGTAGTTTTTGCTTTGAGCGTATCCTGCCGCTCCTCTTTTTAATCTTCTTATCTTGTCTTTTTTAATTGTTTCTTCTGGACTACCAAATCTTTCATCAGTTTTTGTTCTTACTTCTACAAAAACAAGCTCGTCGTCTTTGCTGGCAACAATATCCATCTCTGCATATCTTGTTTTATAATTCCTTTCTAAAACCTGAAAGCCATTCTCTTGTAAATACTTACAAGCAATATCTTCTCCCCTAATTCCTACATATTGTTTGTTGTGCATTTATAATAATTAAAACATTACTATTTTTTTGATTCGTCAAGGCGATACTGCAACGCCTCAGCAATATGCTCTATTTTTATCTCTTCACTCTCATCTAGATCAGCAATTGTTCGCGCAACTTTTATTACTTTAAAATATGCTCTCGCTGACAAATGAAACTCTAACGAGGCATTAACCAAAACATTTTCCACTTCTCTAGATAAAGAAGCATACTTTTCTATCTGCTTGTTCTTCATCTCAGAGTTTGTAAAAATGTTTTCATTCTTAAACCTTTCTTTCTGCAATTCTCTTGCTTTTTCAACCCTCTTTCTTATCTCTTTTGACTTCTCATTATTCGCCTTCTTCTTTTCTTCTGCGGTTAATTTTTTTGTTTCTACATCGGGAACTTCTATATGAATATCAATCCGATCAAGCATCGGACCAGAAACTCTTTTCCTATATTTTTCAACTTCTCTTTCAGTGCAACTACATTGCTTCTTTTCACTATTAAGATAGCCACAAGGGCAGGGATTAGCAGCGGCAATAAACATATATCGTGCAGGATAAACGACACTTTCAATACTTCTTGAAATATTTACATATCCATTTTCCATCGGTTGTCTTAATGCTTCTAGTGCCGATCTTTGAAACTCATTCAGCTCATCTAAAAACAATACTCCGCGATGAGCAAGTGTTACTTCTCCAGGGCGGGGACGAGTTCCTCCACCAGTAAGCCCAATTGGAGATATAGTGTGATGCGGAGCACGAAAAGGACGATTTTGAATAAGCGAACTTCCCGGAGGAAGATTTCCAGAAACAGAATATATCTTTGTTACTTCAATTGATTCTTCTTCGTTCAATTTTGGAAGAATACCCGAAAAAGCTCTTGCGAGCATTGTTTTACCACTTCCCGGACCACCAACCATAAACAGATTATGTCCTCCCGCTGCCGCTATCTCTAATGCTCTTTTTGCTTCTTCTTGTCCTAAAATCTCTTCCATATCAAACTCACAGAAAAAACTCTCCTTTTGTTTTCTATACTTTGCTCTTTCTGGTTGTTCTGCTTTGGTTAAAAAAGCTATTAATTGCAAGAGATTTTTAACTGGATAAACATTTACTCCTTCCACTACTGCCGCCTCGTTAGCTGAGAGAAGGGGAAGAAATATATTTTCATATCC
>Ga0255347_1005839_pt1 | contig 13745 bp, 8 predicted proteins | sample wastewater_treat_2_FD_192479 | JGI IMG/M metagenome (GOLD analysis project Ga0255347, IMG submission 192479) | Wastewater microbial communities from Lulu Island WWTP, Vancouver, Canada - plant24 | ecosystem: Engineered > WWTP > Wastewater > Unclassified | place: Canada: Vancouver, British...
AGCTGTTTTGCAATTCTGCCTGTAATGCTGTCCAGTTCAATCCCATACAATCGGGAGCCTTGCATACTGTCGGGGAGCATGCCGAAGAAATTCCCTGTACCGCAGGCGGGCTCTATGTTCTTACCGTCTTTAATACAATTCTGAAAACCTAGATTGTGTCTCAGTAGGTTTTGAATAGCAGAAAAACCCTTGATAACAAGGGATTCTGTTGTTTTATATACATCTAAAGTATAAATTTCTATAGATCAATTAATAAATAATGCTAAAATCAATCTTTGCTCTTCTTTGTTTTTTATTTTTGAACACACCTTATCTGTACTTTATAGAAATAATTAAAAAGTATAGGCAAAATTAAAAGATATAAGTCTTTAATTTGAGTACTCTTCAACAATCTTTTCAACATAAGCTAATCTTCCACGACCTAGGGCGGCATAATAAGTAGCATGCTTTCTACAAGCATCAATAGCTTTTTTTAAAGCTAACTCTCCATAATCTTCATAAATCGCCTTTAAAAAATATCTAGTAGAGTATTCATTAAGAGTTCTTGTATATCTTTCGCCATTCATCATTGCATAAAAAGCTGAAATATAATCTCCAGCTGAGCCAGAATTCATATTTACTCTATCTGCAATTTCATCTCTACCTTCCGTTCTTCCTAACTTTCCTTCAAATACCTTTTTAGAGACATCATAAGCGTAAGCTACCATTTCACTAGTAATACTAGAATTATTGGCATTATCTACAGATAGAATAGAAGCTGTATCAATTTCTTCTAATGTCGATTTTAATTTATCATATTGTGAGATTAGCCAATTGAAATTTTCTAAATATAGTTCTGGGTTAAACACATCTGTTTCTATAGAATGAAGTATCCTTTTTGCGGTGCTAGTTTTACGGCTTGTATACCACTCAAGTTCAGATCCATACATGCTTTCTATTTCATTCCTTAAAAGCTCTAGCCTTTTAAATGTCTCAGGTTGATGAACATAGATACCAATGCGTAAAATATTTTGTTTCATAATTTGAAAAAAGATATAGTATTCACTATTTCCAATAGCTACGTCATACCAATTTACATGAGCGGGTTTTTGAGAGGCTATATCCTTCCCTCTATCAATTGACTTACAATAATCAACAAAACTCCTCCAAAAATTGAGTCGTTGCTGTTGGAGGGCTGTTAACCCTTCCTTTAAAAATGAAGAGCTCTTATCTGTTTTAGGTAAATCATTTGTTGTAGGCTCTGGAATTTCTGGCACTTCATCTCTCTCTTCATTAACAAAATCAATGTGGAGCAACTCATTTTTTTGTTCTACTGTAAAGTCGAGACCCCACCTATTCTCCATAAATTCTAAAAGCTTTAAACCTCTATTTAAAATAGCTTCAGGAGTCCAGTCTTCTTCTATAGCCACTTCTATCTCTGAATGTGATCCATTAATATAACCTCTTCTTTTTGATGAAGGATTCTTCTTATCGGGGAAACTATCATTTTGCAAAGAAGAATTTATGCTCTGTGCAAGGGGTAATAGATTACCTAAACTAGCAGACAAAATCTTTATTTCCTCTTCATTAAAATGACGGAATTGATTACGCCAATACCATTTAGTTGGTGTTTGAGGCAAAATATGTTCAATTGTAATTTTGTCTTTTTCAACCTTAGAAAACATCTGCCAGTCTATTTTTTGAATATTGTTTTTAGTAGATAAGTGGCTTTCATATTCGTATAAAAAATATCTTAAATCTCGCCAACCATAAAAGCCTAAACCCGAATCAAAGCGTCTATCTGTTCTAGCTATAAAGCTTGTTATAATTGGATTTAAATCATTATCTATTGTCTCCATTAAATCATCTGCCACAGATTTCAAGCTTGTTTTTCTATGTAAAACATCTCTTGCCTTATTATAATAATAGCTACTTTTATAGCTGGCATTATATCCCGCCATTCTAAAACAAAGAAATATGAAACGTTCTATCTCTTTAAAAAGTAAAACACGTTCCTCCGCTTCAACTTCATTTTTGAGAGACAAAGATATAGCAACTAGTGGTCTAAAATATCCAATTCCAATTCTATTTAATTTATTTATCCATTGCTTTTCTTCAGCAGATAATTCATCACTATCATGAGGAAAATAAGTGTAATACCAGTACTCTGCAATTTCCTTAAGACTACTTACGTAAGCATTTATCTCACTTGGAGCTAATTTGCTTACTAGGATAGTTTCCTCTTCCGTATTTTCAACTACATCCTCATCATCAAAATCTTCATCCTCAGTTTGAGGTTCAGCTATTTCATTATCAATTGTAACAGGATGCTTATCAAATACATTTTTTGAAGAAAATTTATTCAATAAAAACTTAATATAGTCATCGCCTTTTCTACGGGTATACTGAAAGTAGACTGTCCAATGAGCCCTTAAAAATTCATCATCAGCTAAGGGGTGGTTTTGATTTCTTCCTAGCTGATAATATACTTCTTTCCAAGCATCATTGATATTCTTTCTTAATTGTCCTTTATCCTTATTGTCTAACTGTTCATCATCAAACAAAGTTGTTAAATAGATAAGTCTGTTTTTTAAAAGTTCTAAGTTACTAAGTTTTTTTCCTCTATTATTCATTGTTTCAAAGGCCACAAAAACATCGTAATCATCCTCAATTTCATGTAGGTTAAACATTAGTTTTAATGTAAGCCTTTTGTATAGTTTTTCAATACCATCTATGCCTTCTGCTTCAAATAAAGACTCAAGGTTTCTAGCAAAGAACTTTTTTGCATACATAAGATTTTGAGTATAATAAGTCTCAACAATTGTTCCACCAAATTGTTCTTCAAATATTTTATGTTTCAAGTAATTATAGCTAGGATTGTCTAACTCATATCCAAACATATATGTTTTAATCATGTTTTCTGGTGGTCGACTCTTCATTATATACTTTTCTGTAATCGCTTTGACGGATTCAAATCCTATGAATATCTGATCATCCGATTTTTCTTGATTTTCATCTAACCTCTTAATAAAAGATATTATCTCATACATAAGTATAGAAAACGTGGTTAATCTTTGCTGACCATCTACAACATGATATGCCTTATAGCCAATATCAATCAACCAGCTGTCTTCTCCCCATAAGCGTAAACTTTCTTTATTAACCGCTTTTAAAGATAAAAGTCCAGTATAATGATATCTATCTTCATGAAGATTTAATAAATCCTCCCAAAAATCTACTAGTTGTTCTTTTTTCCATGCATATCCTCTTTGATAATCTGGTATTCTAAATAGTCTATTTTGAAATAGTGTTGATAAAGAAATTAATTCATTTGACATTTAGGCACTTCCTCCTTCCAGAGACATTAATCTTCATTGCTTTCTATTTCTTTTAAAGTTCTTCCCTTTTTATCTAACCACATAATCATGCCATTAGCACTGGCATATGTTACAAAACCTGCTGCTGCAGAAGGGCTTGTAAAAAGTATATCCTCTTGAAGCATGCCACTTTTTATCCTATCACTATATCGCTCTCTCAAATTATTAATAGTCTCTGGGCAACTTTTAGTAGGATTAACAGAAACTAACGCACCTTTGTAAACAACAAAGCCTTCATTAGTTCTTCGGCCTTTGGCTTCAGCTTTAGAAGTTTTCAAAAATAATACAGGCTCATCATCAATTTCTACTTCCTTAATTTCTTTATTAGTTGGCTTTTCTTCAAGGGATTCAAATACTCTATGACCGAATGTCCCCATAACTATTTCAGCATACTCTATAAACTCCTCCAACTCACTTTCTTTTTCTTCAGTTACATTACCTGACGTTGGATCGCTATTGTTTTTAACACTATATCTTCTTGCGTTTTTAGCTAAATTAAAAAATCTATTTTCTAAATAGCTTATTTCAGTTGGCCCAAAAGAATTGTTTGAAGTAGTAAAGACAACCGCTTCTGTCCAATAATCTTTGCTATCATCTCTTTTATGTTCCTGCAGACGATAAAGTAAGCCCTCACCATTTTTTCTTGCCCCTGCTTGACCAATGTAGACAATATTTTCTCCCGTTTCATCAGATGTCCCAAATAAAAAGTAAACGCCACTTTGCTTAAGATCTTCCCGCTCTTTACATTTATCAAGTTCTGTTCTAGGTATTTTATAAGCAACACCCGTCCAATTAGCGAGAGTACATTTTATCCTCCCAACAGCTGTCCCATCCATCAGAAATAAGTTTATGCTTTTCCCTCGTACCGCCACAACAAAACCTCCTTTCTACTTTACTAAAGCCAAAATTTAAATTGTATCTATCCATGCAGATACTTTTTCTAAGAAGTCTTCTCTTCGGTATTGATCATTATAAAAAGGTAACCCCATTATTTTATACTCATTTCCAGATATTAAAGTTTTAGAAATATAATGCTTTTCCCCTATTTCATTTAAAAATTCCTCTTTCCATTTATCTTCCTTAAGTAAATGATTCCCTTTAGGTTCAATATAGGTTTGGTAGTTAGATATATTATCACTGTTCTTTTTAGCCACAAAAAGCAGATAATCAGGCTCAAATCGTTCACCATGTTCAAAGCTATAAATAGCAAGTTCGGGTATTCTTTCATTTCTAACTACATAATACTCTAATCCCTTAGCCTTTAATTTTGGTTCAATATCAGTTTTGAAAAATTTAATAAATAATTTTTCTTCACTAGTCCCATAATTATCGTTGAAAACATACCAACTCTCTTTTGATAAATCAATCTGATATTCTGGATTGGGACAATTCACTTGTGATACACCTTTTCCACCATTTTCATCAAGCCTAGATAGATAAATACTCTTATCCTTAATAACAGATTTAATTGCTTTTGGCTCAAATTCAGTCGTTCCAATATATTCTGGTTTCAAGGAAATTATATAGCTTGATACTTTCTCAAATGCTCCTATACAAGCCTTAAATAAATCCCTACCAGTGATGTTTTCAGTAAAATATTTAATCTCAATCGTAGAGTTCCCCAGGTATTCTTCTGAGGTTAAAAATTCTTTCAACGTTTTCACATGCGGGAACTTGCTTTGTATCACACTAAATCTAAGTTCATTAAACTTTTCACTTGCACCAAGCAATACATTATAATCAATATCTTTAAATTTTATAGTTTTTATTTCTGAAGCAGTTGTTGATGTTTTATTATCTCCAATTAAATTTACTACTGCACCTCGGGTTGTTTTTTGTGTATATCTATATACCCTATTTCTAATTCTTTCTTCTAATGATTTTACTTCATCTCTTCCTTTTGGAATACGCTTATTTGAGAATACTAATCCTTTTTTATAAAGCTCAGTATCTTTAAATTCCTTTTTTAGTTTATATTCTAATTTAATAGGATTTTCATCCTGAAGCCCTGTTGCAATTAAAGCCTGTCTTAATTCAGCTATATAACGTGAATCATTTCTGCTATGAAAAAACATAGTTTCTAATATGCGATACTCATTGTTAAGATCATTGTCATATTTTCTTTTAAATCGATCTTGTTCCTCTGAAACTTTAAATGGACAATATCTCGCACCACGACCTATTAACTGAGCCTCTTTTATAGTGTATGCACCGATTTTACCAGCTTTTCCACTTGCTTGTCTCGTATCATAAAGCCTTACTATATCGAATAGATTAAGTACATCCCAACCTTCATTTAACATATCTACAGCAAAAATAAGACGAATTGGATTGTCTTCGTCCTCTAGGGAGTTAACAAGCAATTGATTTTCTCTGCTATTATCTGCAGCTCCATTAATAATAATTGAGTTATCCCTAGTAAAACTACTTTTTAAACTATGTTCTAACAGTTGAAAGCTTGAGTCTTTAGCTTTAAAGTAATCTAATGCTTGTGTAAGTATATCTATCTTTGCGGAATAAAGTTCTTGTATTTCTGAGCCTGTTAAAGAATCTATTTTAGAGAAGAACTCCTCGTAAAAGTCCTCCGATTCTTTAATTTTTTGGGATTTAAGCATAATAACGGGTTTAATATTTAGCTTACAGTCTGCAAAAAGATACTTACGATATTCACTCATAATAAGAGCTATCAAAGTTCTCTCCCATGGTTCACTGTCTGTTCCAAAATTTTGAAAATCCTTAGTGTATCCACTAGACCTAAAGTTAATGAGTGGATAGTTGTAGATTATTTTATCTAGGTATTTATTTTTAACATTTGTATCTTTTAAATCTGCTGTAGCAGTAAATTCGAGCATTATATTGTCTCTATTTCTGTAAAAAGCATTAGTAACAGAATACTCCCAGCTATTTTTAGCTTCTTTTTCCGCTTTTGATGCCCTTTTGGTAAGAGTATTTACATGATGACTTTCATCTGATATAAATACAATTTTATTATTTTCAAAATCTTCATATGTTAAAGAGTTTTCTTTCGGTGTGAATAAATCCATATGAAGCTTCTGTGTTGTAGTAAAGCAAATTTGTATATCTTCCTCTAAATCATTTCCACTAAAATTATCTACCATTTTAATATTAATTTTATTTCCTAAATATTCAATTACATCATTGAAAAGATACTTTGACGATAGAGGATTAGTAAAGTTTTCTTTTGTTTTTTCCAATATATTAGTTTGATTAACAAAGAACATGAAATTACGATACCCTTTAGTATACAAATAAAGAATTAAACCCGCCATAATCACTGTCTTTCCGCTGCCTGTAGCCATGTGAAAAAGATTATGTATTTGTTTATTTTTCCTTAAGTTTTCTTCCTCAAAATAGGTAATAAAATAGCGAAAAGCCTCTTCTTGATACTCACGAAGATGAATATGGGGTGCTAATCCTTTTTCAATTATTTCAGGTATATCTTTTAACTGACCTAGTTCTTTTACAACATTTAATTTTTCATATAAAAACCTTTGTTCCATTAATTAAACCTCCCTTTTATAGAAGGATTCTGTAAATTTTCTATCTTTATCACTAATATTGTATTCTTTATCGTCAATATCAGATAAATTAACATACAGCTTGTTTTTATCTACCAATGCACATAAAGCCATCTTTTTCTCCTCGAGGGTCAACTTTTCAAACTCTACATCAACCGCCTCTAATTCATCTCTCGTAATATATGGAACTATTCTTTCATCTCTATATATTTTTTCTTTTATATCAGTAATTGTTGCATCCGTTGCATTTTGAATTTCATCAATAAGCTCTTTGGAGTTTTCTAGGAGTTCACAATAAACAAAAGATCCCCCACCTTGCCAATCAACCACCTCTGATATCCCACTTTTGTCACCTTCGATAACTCTTTTAAGGCGTGGAATTGTAACTTCATTTATATAATCCATTTGCTCAATCCCTATATATTTACGTTCCATTTTGTGAGCAACTGCAGCTGTTGTTCCTGATCCTAGATTAAAATCTAATATAATTTCATCAGGTTCAGTTGAAGCCGATATGATTCTTTTTATCAATTCTTCTGGCTTTTGAGTATTAAAACCTAAAAATTCGCTTGATGTTGCGGCTTGTTGAAATGACATTATATCATCCCATACATCTCCAACAGGTATTCCTTTTAATTCATCTAAATACTGTTTTACACCACTCCCTCTATCATCTCTATAACGTCTCCCGTCCTCATCCACCTTTTTAAAACGTTTTTTGTATTCATCAGAATAATCAAGGTATAATTTATTAAACTTAAAATGGCTTGTCTTGGAATAAAACAATATTGTATCATGTGACCTAACCCAATTGTTTATTGCAGTTTTATAACCAGAAGATGTTTTCAGGCTCCAAATTATTTCCCTTTGAAAATTTGACTCTCCGAATACATCATCCATAAGTACCTTCAGATAATGAACTTCATTATTATCAATCTGAACATATATACTTCCATCATCTGCTAATAATTTTTTTGCTAAATCAAGCCTATTTTTCATAAATGTTAACCAGGTCGAGTGATTAAAAGAGTCGTTATATCTGAAGCTATCACTACCTGTATTGTATGGTGGATCGATATATATTAATTTTACCTTACCTTCGTATCTTTTTAATAAGCTTGATAGTGCAATTAAATTATTACCTTTTATAATTAAATTGTCATCATCTTTAAACTCAATATTTTCTTCGATACCTTCCTTTGTATAACGTTTTGCATTTGTAAAAACTTTAGGTGCGAGCATTCTAGTTACTTCATCATTGGCAATAGTCTCGTGGTAGAAGATTTCTTCTCTTTTCTGATCTTCCTTATCTTGACCGCCCTGCAAATAACAATCTTTATAAGGAAAATCTAGAACCACGTCGTTCTTCTGAGAAATGAAGTTCCCATTTGATGTTAAACCTATTTTATTTGAATATCTTGTATAGCTGTCTGGAAGAAATTCTTTCGATTCAATAAGCCATGCAAATTTTTGTTTGTCAAAAATTAGAGTATCTTTTACTTTCGTAAAAAATTCTTCCTTTATTCTTTCATTGCTTAACAAAAGAGATAACAACTCTTCATCCATCATCATTATGTCTGAGTACACTTTAGCTTTTAACAAATTGTTATCTTCTGATTGGTACTTATCAGCACCTAAAAGTACCTCTTGTACTATTTCAAAAATATTTTTCATTTTCTATATTCTCCTTCTATTCAAATTTATTTTTTTTATTTTAATCATTACCCTTCTTTTATCAAGCCCTATACTATTTAATCCACGAATAACTCTGGTATATTGTATTTAATATCTTCAACTTCTTTTTGGACACTGACATTCCCACAATCCGCCAAACTGCTTCTTAATTTTATATCTCCATCTATTGTTTTAACTACATACTCGTCTCTATTCCTTCTTATATAAGTTGAAGTTTCCCTAGAAAAGCCATTTCTTTGAAGCATTATAGATAGTGGATTTGTTGTTCCATACTCTACATATTCATACCAGTCATTGTTAAAGGACTCTACCTCATGTATCCGTTTGTATTCTGTCGAGAATCTTAAAAAATAATTAGATATACTAAAGAGGATAACATTTTCTATTGCATCTAAAGCTTCTGATATTGCAATATTTCTATGTTCCTTAGAGTCATTGTAATCTAAAATTTTTCCGTTTACTCGGACACCTGTCTTGGGTCTATTACGCTTATACTCTAAACCTTTTTCCATTATATAACTCAAGCCTGTCCCCTTAATCCATTGAGATAATATAACAGCATACCATCTTAATTTACCGTGTCTTCCATCTTTACTCTTAAAGCCTAGAGTAGATTTTTCATATATTTCCCATTTGAATATTTTGCAAAGTTCTTCTAAAAAGTCTAATAATTCACCATACACAACATTATTATTTTCATTAATTATAGGATATTTTAGCCCTTTCATGATTGCTGTTGTTAAGTTACTTGATTGATCAACTGAAACATTAATGTCATCATCTGGTCTGTTTTCTCTTTGACTAAACACATTCCTTATATTTTCCTCAATCTCTTTACCTAATAAATGCGAAAATTCCTTCCACACTAAGCTTTTATTGCCCTGCATTATATCTCTTAATAAAATTCCAGTAAATTTCCTCATAAGAGAATACTCTTCAACAGTTTGATTCTTAGGATATTGAGTCAGCTGAACATCGCCTTTGATTAAACTTTCAACTATTTTTACTTTTTGATTGTTTGACAATTCAGTTACAACCGATAGCTTCTGTTCTGGAATATCTTCCTTTAGTAGCTCAACAAAAATTTCTGATTTTATTTTTTCTTCTGGCCGCATGAGAAATACATTGCCATAGAGGTTATATTCTATTCGTCCGACCCTTCCAATAAGATTCTTAAAATCTATGGCTGACATTCTACCTCTTCCAATTTTATAATCTGTAACAAACAAATTATCTGCTGGCAAATTAACCCCTTCCATTAAAGTACTGGTACAAAATAAGGTTTCAATCAACCCTTGTCTATAAAGCTCTTCAATACGCATTTTAATAGTTGATGGCAAGTAGCCAATATGGTAAGCGACACCTTTAGGAATTAAATCAGCTAAATAATAATCTCTATGAACCTCATTTGCTATATCCTTTGCCAAAATATTAAGTTCTTGGTTGTTCTTTATTTCTTTATTTTTAGCAAAATCAAGTGCATACGTAATTGCCTTGTTTATTCCAGGACAATAAATAATATTTTGACCATCCCCACCCAATCGAGTTATTAATTCACATACTGTTGCCTCTCTGTTAAGTTTTGCAACTTCAATAAAGTTTTTGTTACTATCATTAAATATTTCTATTTTCTTGTTAGGCAAATCAATTAAATACTTCATTTGGCTTACTGGAGCAAAAGATGTAGTTAGTTTTTGTTCATTAATGTTATATGCTTCTGGAATAAGCTTTAAATATATTTCTGGATTAGGAATATTTGGTGAAGCAAAAACAACATGAGGTTTTTCCTTTTTTCTACATAGCATATCCACTACTTTATAGTAAAACGCACTACGACTCCCTTTAGCTGAAATTTTATGTGCCTCATCTATAAACAAATATTCAATGTTAATTGCTGGATTGTCTATTAGTAAATAAAGAAGCCGCTCTGGAGTAAGGACAAAAATAAAATTATGTTTTTCTTTTAAAGATAACGCCCCTGCAGAGGTAATTAACCTATAATTATGTTCTTTAAGAAGCTCTTTCAAATCATTAATTATTTTACTACTCACTTCATTAATTAATGCTTTTGTAGGAACTATAATAGCAAAATTAGAATGTATACCATTCATAACCTTTTCCTTTAGGAACATACGCATAATAAAAGATTTTCCCATTGAAGTAGGCCCAGAATAACTAAAATAATCGTCCTTTAACCTATCATATACAATTTTTTGGGAACGAAAGAATTGTTGTTCTGGTTCTGCTGGAATACTTAAATAATCTTTATTAAAATCTGTATAAAGCTTTTCAGGTAGTGTGGTTGGCTGGAAATCTGGGGTAATCATATCCATCCCACGGTAATTACCTGTACTTTGAAATACCGACCCCATATAATGTTTAATCCTATAATCCTGTGGATAAATTCTATGTAAAAGTGCAACTATCTCTTGAGCCCAGATTTTATGCTTGTCCGCTTTTTCTTTATGGACAGATTTTGATAGTATATCAGCAAAACGTAGGGCTGCAGATATATCTACTTCAAGGTGTGGTTTATTAATTTTAAAAAGTTCCAAGGAATAATTGTATAGAATATTTTCATATAATTCATTCAGAAATTCATTATCATCTATATCTTTATAAAGTAATTCTCCAAAAGTTGGATTGTCGGGTTTTCCCATTTAGCATACACCCCCTGCTAGCAAATCGGATATTATGCATTTTTTCTCATTAGGAGCATCGTTAAATGGTAAAACATAAAAATAGAATGAATACCCATTCATGCCCATACTATTAATTTTATCTACAATATAAGGTGCAGTTGATTTTATGTCCTCTTTCATCTTGTTGACTGCTTCAACACGAAACTGAGAGTTTGACAAAGTTGATGAATCCAATCCTAGTGTATAGCCCAAAAATATACCGTAAGCTTGGTCTACTGCAGATGCTCCTCCCCTACTTGGCAGGATAATATTTTTCATATACTCTGCTGTAGAGTCGTCAAATACTCTACCGAATAAAGTGCTCTCCACTACATTTAATTCAGTCGAGGGGTCATCATTAATATCCTTTACAGCCTCCATTGACTTATCAACCGCACTAGTTAAATCTCCAATGATTTGTGATGCCCCAAATACAAGCTGATGATAAGGCTGTCCCAAACCCTCATCAATTGTTAATAAGTGTATACCATCACTTTTACTTCCATACCTACTTGCAGTAGTAGCTAATTCAATCTTACTCATAATTTTGGGAGCGTTTAAAACTTGTTCTAGAAAGGCATAAAGAATCATATCACCAAGGGTGTCTCCTGTTAAATAATTCGCTCCGCCATATTTCTTTAATCTATTTAACGCTTGTAATCCTATGCTTTCTACATCGTCCTCTATTTTAAATTGTTCTATCTCAGCTCTTGAAAATACATACATCCCAACATTTGAAACAAGAAACTTTTTTAAATCTCTGCTAGAAAATTTATTATTTATCACATTCAAATGAAAAACTCTAAGCTCGTTATTATTTTTTAACCCAAGTGCCTCTAAATGCTTCACTTCATTAAATATTCCATTGAAATTTTTATCTTTAATAGTCTTTTTTATTGAAGTGGTAGATGTAGCAATGTTTTTCATAAATGAAATAGTATCTTTCTTTGAATCAAATGAATTTAAGTACTCCTCTGTTACTTCTTTAATTTCAGTTTTCAAATCAGTGCTTTTTACATTGGCAACAGTATATAAAAAAATATTAGCTATTAATTCTGCTGGATCAAATACAGTTTCATTAATGATCTCATCCTTAGTCTTAAGACTTTCTAGATATATTGGAGTATCCCCTGGAATAGAATCATCGTCGGCAAGAATATCTCTCAATGCCAAAATTGCAGTCTTAATCTTTGCTTTATTGAGTAAAGAGATAACATTATCCCTAAAGTAATCTATAACACTAGAGACTTTAACATTTCTTGCCTCTGCTCCAGCTTCAGGAGAAACATTTCTATGTCCTGTAGCCATCCTTGATGCAGCATTATCATCTCCAGTCAAATCTTCGTAATCATCTAATATTAGAAGCATTGTACCGTTGATTAAGCATTGTGAAACATTATAAGGTTTACAATGATAAAGAACTTTTAATAAAGAAGCATAACAAAGCCGTTTCATCTAATTCTCCTTTCTAAGAAACTATCATCTATCTTCATTAATCACATCTACAATATCCCCAATATTACAATCTAACGCTTTACAAATCCGTGCTAAAACTTCCATGCTAACTGGTAGATCCTTTCCCATCTTAGCCATTGTAGATGAAGTTATATTTGTCATAGCCATTAAATCTTTTTTCATTAACTTCTTATCAATTAGCAATTTCCACAATTTATTATAGCTAAATCTCACAATCTCGCCTCCACATAAAATAGATTCAACTAATGATTTTCTTATATTAATTTATATTTTATCACGCAACTATATATCTTACAATCTTTTTTCTGTATTTTCAGATTTATCCTTTACATTCTTAAAGTTGTATATAGATTCTTTAAAATTAAAGTGATAGTAAAGTCAAAGTAAAGTCGCAGCCATGTAAACTCAATTTCATAACTAGTAGACTGTTATTGTACAAGCCAATAGCAGTTTTTTTATTAAAATTTATTAAAAATTCTTCTGCATTTATAAATCTATGAAAGGAGGAAGCCACCATGGAAGAAGTCAGAAACATCAATAACAAACGAATCTGCGATATCAGCAAAGACAAAAAAGTTATAGAGATTTGCCTTAAAGATTGCTTAACAATAATCACTGCAAATCCAGATGGGACTTTAAACATTACCCATCAACATAAAAAAGATGTAGCTTAAAATTTAATCACAACTTGATAACTGGAATCCGCCAGAACGCTAAGACGGCCGTGCGGGACACATTTATATGTGTTCCCCCATGCCGTCTTTTTGTTTTGAGGATTTCTTTCCTCTGGTGGATTTCAAATTGAAAACCTAAGGAGGAAATAAAATGAAAAACTATCAAAGTATTTATTACAAAGAATACTATGCACAAAATAAAAAAGGCGAATATTTAAAGGTAGACAGAAAAGTTTGTTTTGCCCCTGCTGAACCGCCAACCAAAGAAAACCCTTATAAGCAACGCTGGTTCTATGATGAAGAAGCTGGGTATGCTGTAAGACT
>Ga0255347_1005840_pt1 | contig 13741 bp, 8 predicted proteins | sample wastewater_treat_2_FD_192479 | JGI IMG/M metagenome (GOLD analysis project Ga0255347, IMG submission 192479) | Wastewater microbial communities from Lulu Island WWTP, Vancouver, Canada - plant24 | ecosystem: Engineered > WWTP > Wastewater > Unclassified | place: Canada: Vancouver, British...
ACCTGATCGCCCAAGGCGTGACGTCTCGGCGACGTGTCACGCAGCTCACGCCGGAACTGCTGACGGATGGCGCCTGGCGCGGGGTTGAGTTGCAGCCGTACGACGTAACACTGGCGGCGAAGAAGCTTTATCCGGGCAAGGAGCACGCATTTCAGCGGACGCTGGACCGCGTGCGGCGCGTGTTCCTGGAGATGGGTTTCGAGGAAATCGTCAGCCCGTGGGTCGAGTCGAGCTTCTGGGACTTCGATGCGCTGTTCCAGCCGCAGGATCACCCGGCCCGCGATATGCAGGACACGTTTTATGTGGCCCGGCCGGACCGCTGCCGCCTGCCGGACGATGAACTGGTTGAGCGCATCCGCCGCACGCACGAGGACGGCGGCGACACCGGCTCGACCGGCTGGCAATACCGCTGGAGCCGGGATTTGGCGACGCGCCCCGTACTGCGCACGCACACGACGGCCGCCACGATGCGCGCGCTGGCGAGGCATACCGCGGGGCGTCCGGGCAAGTACTTCATCATCGGGCCGGTATTCCGGCGCGAGACGGCGGACTTCAAGCACCTGCCGGTGTTCCATCAGGTCGACGGCATCATCGTCGACAAGCACGCCAGCCTGGCGACGCTGATCGGCACCCTCAGCGCGTTTTACGCCAAGATGGGCTTTCCGAAGGTGAAGGTCACGCCCAGCTTCTTCCCGTACACCGAGCCGTCGGCCGAGGTACACCTGTACATGGAGGCCCGCGGCGAATGGGTCGAAATGGGCGGCTCGGGCCTGTTCCGCCCGGAAGTAACACTGCCGGTCGGCATCACCGACCGCGTGCTGGCCTGGGGGCTGGGCCTGGAGCGGCTGGCGATGATGATCCACAACCTGGGCAGCATCGGGGAGCTGTATTTCGCGACCATGCCGTGGCTGCGCGAGGAGGCGCTGAGCCGGGCGTAGGGGCGCGAGGCGCGACGGGAATACGTGCAATCCGCCCAAAATTCGGTATACTACCATTAGAGGTGCGAAAATGTCGTCCGACTTTGCTTGGCTCGTGGACCACAGCGACGAAATTGCCCAGCTATACGCGGGTAAGTGGATCGCCGTGCGTGATGGGCAGGTGGTCGGGGTCGGCGACACCGCGGTCGAGGCGGCAGAGCAGGCGCGCGCGCAGGACCCCGAGGCCGAGTTCATTCTTGAGGCGGTAGACCGGGACGCGGACGTCGTCTATGCCGACGTTTAAGTGGCGCCGGAGGCGAACTCGCCACTTCGGCGAAGTGTGGGTGCCGTTCGCGGAAATTGGCCTTCGCCGCGCCGATGGGGGACATCAGCCGCTGGCAATTCAAATCGACTCCGGAGCCGTCATTTCGCTGCTGCGTCGCTCGGCGGCGGAATTGCTGGGCATAGACCTCCAGGCTGGGGAAAAGATCGACCTCGGATCAGTGGGCGGAAACCGTGTCTACGCGTTTCGGCACGACTTAGAAGCACGCTTGGGCGACGGCTTCGAGATGCGCGTTCCGTTCGCTATCGCAGAGCGGGAGGACGTGCCTAACCTGCTCGGGCGACTGGGCATCTTCGACAAGCTGCAGGTCGATTTTGACGCCACCCTGCAGGAAACCCGAATATCTGCCTCTTGGTTGTGTCAGAATAAGAGAAGAATCTGGGATTCGCTTGTAGAAGTTGGCAACCACGTTTTGGCACGCTGGAAAACGAATCCACTACCCGGGCGAGCCGATGAGGCGAGCTCCCGGCTCGTCCGGCGAAGCGCGCAACTCCTGGCGGCCATCGCGGGACTCATAAAGTTGGGCCGAGGTTACGAAGCCCCCGTGATGTTGAGAGCGATGATCGAGGTCAGCGTTCAACTGGAGTATTTGCTCCTGAATCCACAGGAGCGCGCGGAGCTGTATCTGGAATACGAGCACGTTTCTAATTACCGATACATGTCAGCATTGCTGACAGATTGCCGTCCAGGCACAATCTCTGGGGGGTTGGCCAACTCGCCGCAGCGCGCCGGTGGAGAGGCCACTGCGCGAGCCAATTATGAGCGCGTCCGCGCACGCTTTACGAAAGAGGGGAAGAGTGCACCGGCCGGCAAATGGTACATGAAGTCGTTCCGCGAGCTATGCGAGGAGACGGGTCACCTTGCAGAGTACAAACTATGGTACAGCAGGTTCAGTGCTTGGCTGCACGCCGACCCCTCAGGAATCAGGCAGCAGGTACCGTTACCTGGCAATCATGCTTTAATGCTCGCCATGTGCTATCATGGAGGAGTTCTCCGGCAAATAGCGGATCGGAAGAAGATGGTGCTCACGAACGAGCAATACGAATTTTTGAATGCATTAGCTAAGAACATATACTGACTATGCCCATAATCGATCTACCCGTTGACCTGCTCCTGGCCCGCGTTCGTGCTCATGGCGGCGCGGGGGATGTGGGGCTGGATGATCTCGTCGAAATTCTTCCCAAGCTCGGCTGCGAGGTCGAGGAGGTGGCCGAGACGCAGCAGTACTCCTGCGGCGTCTGCGCCAAGATCTACGACCGCACGCCGGCCCAGGGGGCGCCGCTGGTCTGCTCGCATTGCGGCGCCGACTTTCGCGCCGACCCGGATCAGCTCGACGACCTCGGGCCCAATACCGTCCTGCGCCTGAACATGCTGGCGGTACGCCCCGATATCTTCGATCCCGGCGGAATGGCCCGCTATATCCGCGGCTACCTGGGCGTCGACAGTGGGCTGGCGGAATATGCCGTCACCGCGCCGCGGCTGCGCGTGCAGGTGGACCCGCAACTTTCGAACGAAGACAGCTTTCGGCCACACATCGCCTGCGCCGTCGTGCGCAACGTGCGGTTGAATCACGGCACAATCAAGCTGCTCATGAACCTGCAGGAAGACCTGCACTGGGCGCTCGGGCGCGACCGCAAGCTGGCCTCGATCGGCGTTTACGACCTGGACATGCTCGAGGGCGACGTGTTCCACTACGATGCGGTCGATCCCGACAGCCTGCGCTTTGTGCCGCTCGGCTTTCCGCCCGACGAGCCGGACAGCCTGCTCACGCCGCGCGAAATTCTCGAGCGGCATAAAACCGGGCAGGCGTACGCGCACCTGCTCAAGCCGCTGCGCAAGTACCCGTTGCTGCGGGATGGGGTGGGCACGGTGCTCTCCATGCCGCCGATTATCAATAGCGAGGGAACGCGCGTGACCATGAACACGCGCCAATTCTTCATCGACGTAACCGGGCTATCGCAACGGTCGGTCGATCGCGCCCTCAACATCGTCGTGACCAGCCTGGCTGAGAGCATGCCGGAGGTGGTCATAGAGAGCGTCGTCATCGAAGAGATGGATCAAGGGACGGAGGGGGCGAAGACACGCAAAAACGGGCAGCCCAACGGCAAGAGGACCGTAGACCCGCAGTCGGCCGAGCCCGGCGCTTCGCGCCCGCGCCCGCGCATCACCCCGGACCTGACGCCCACTGAGATGATGCTCGACGTCAAAACGGCGGCCGAAACGATCGGCGTCGAACTCAACGCGGGCCGCCTGGCCGAGTTGCTCGAATCCATGGGCTACGGCGTGCGCGAGGCGGGGCGTGCCGACAGGCTCAGCGTGCTCGTGCCCGCCTACCGTAACGACGTGATGCACGCGGTCGACCTGATCGAAGACGCCGCGGTCGCCTACGGCTACGAGCACATCACGCCCGAACTCGTCCCCACCTTCACCGTCGGTTCGCCGCGCGCGATCGAAGAGCAGGCGGCCATCGCGCGGCGCGTGCTGACCGGCCTCGGGTTCCACCAGGTCATGACGCTCGTGCTTACCAACGAGGAAGCCGCCTTCCGCAAATGGCGGCTGGAGCCGGCCGCGAACACGGTGAAGATCGAGAACCCCATCAGCGTGGAGCAGACCATCTGCCGCGTTTCGCTGCTGCCGGGCCTGCTCGAGACGATGGCAATTAACAGACAATACGACCTGCCGCAGCACCTGTTTGAGGTCGGCGACTGCTCGTTCGTCGATCCGGGCGCCGAAACCGGGGCGCGCGAGGAGCGTTTCATCGCGGCGGCCATGATCGGCACGCATGTAGGGTACGCCGACATACGCGCCGTAGCCGACGCCTTCGTACACGAGATGGGCCGCACTTACGTCGTAAAACCGATCGAACACGCGAGCCTGATCCCGGGTCGAGCGGCCGGCCTGTTTGACGCGAGCGGGCGGCAAATCGGGCTGATGGGCGAGCTGCACCCAGAGGTGCTGGAAAACTACGGATTGCGGCATCCGGTGGCCGTGCTGGAACTGAGCCTGGAGAAGCTGCTCGCGCAGGCAAGCTAAGCGAGGCTGTCGACGCCGCGCAGCCACGTCTCCCACGTCGCGAGCTGCTCCGACGCTACTCAGCGTGGGAAAGTGGGAACGTGGGAAAGTGGGAAAGTGGTGCCGCCTCCAGCACGTCGGGCTTAACGCCTGTTGCTGCAGGATGCGCGCGGAGGGCATCCTTCCGATAATCGCTGCGAGGCCCGCTCAACTGTCATGAGCTGGGCCACGCATTCACCTGTCCTAATGCTCACCCGAAATTGTTACAATCGGGGTTCGGCTAGCCTTATCCGGCGGTTGGAGGTGATAGATGCTTGCCAATCACGTCCTCAGGGTTTCCGCGGTTGCGCTGGCCATGTTGCTGGTGCCTGCCGGCCCTACGACGTGGGCCGCGTGCGTGGGGGAGTGGGTCTACGCACCCGGCCAAACACTGCCGGGCGTGCACGGCTCCGTTTTTTCGACTGCGATTTATGACGACGGCAACGGACCGGCTTTGTACGTGGGTGGCGAGTTCGACTTTGCCGGCGATGGCCCAGCCGCCAACATCGCCCGCTGGGACGGCACACGCTGGTCGGCCCTCGGTAAGGGCATCCGGGGCACTGTCTCCGCGCTTTGCGTTTACCGCGGCGATTTGATCGTCGGCGGCCAATTCGCGACCGCCGGCGGCGTTAGCGCCAACTGCATCGCACGCTGGAACGGGACAACTTGGGCCGCGCTGGATGCCGGTCTGGAGGGCTCGTCCGCCGCCGTCACAGCGCTGGCCGTCTACGATGACGCGCTGATCGCCGGCGGCCTTTTCGAGTTGGCCGGGGGCACAAGCGCCGCCAACATCGCGCGCTGGGATGGCGAAAGTTGGCAGCCGCTCGGCAGCGGCCTGGATGCCGGCGTCGGGGCCCTGACCGTCTGGAACGGCGAGCTAGTCGCGGGCGGCGGCTTTCTCACGGCCGGAGGTGTGCCGGTCGAGCACATCGCGCGCTGGAACGGCGCGACTTGGTCGGCAATGGGCAGCGGAATGCCGGCTAGTGTTAACACTTTGGCGGTTTGGGGTGCAGACCTGGTGGCCGGGGGGCGATCCGGCGGCTTCCCGCAGCCGTTCATACTGCGCTGGGATGGCGCCGCGTGGGCGCCCATTGGCGCGGGTCTGTCCGGCTTCAACGGCTATGTGAAATCCGTAGTCGATTACAACGGCTTACTGATCGTCGGCGGAAAATTCGATCGCAGCGGCACGACCACGCTGAACGGCATCGCCGCGTGGGACGGCCAGGCCTGGCAATCGATCGCGGAGCCGTGGGCGGTGTCAGCCGTTACCACGCTCGGGGTCTGGGGCGACGAGCTGATCGTCGGCGCGACCTCACAGATTGGAGCGGGCCTGGTGCGCTGGAACGGCTCGCAATGGGACGGTGTAGGCGGCACCGGCCAGATATACGGCGGTCCGGTTCAGGCATTCTGCGAATACCAGGGCGAGCTGATCGGCGGCGGAAAACTGAACCTCGGCGGCAGTCTGTCCACGTCCATCGCCCGCTTTGACGGAGAGCGCTGGCACGCCATGGGCACCGGACTGATGGGCGAGTTGGAACACTATGTATACGCGCTCGCGGCCTACGACGGCAGTCTGATCGCCGCCGGCAGCTTTCTCTGGGCGGGGGAGATTGAGGTCAACTACGTGGCGCGCTGGGACGGCGCCGACTGGCATCCGATGGGCGATGGATTCGATTCATACGTCAACGCGCTCGCGGTGTACAAGGGCGAGCTGATCGCCGGCGGCTGGTTCGAAAACTCGGGCCTGACTCCAACGCCTTACCTAGCGCGCTGGACCGGCGTCGATTGGCAACCGCTCGGCGGCGGCACCAGCGGCGAGGTGCATTCGCTGTACGTCTGGAACGACGATCTCATTATCGGCGGCCGGTTCAACATGGCCGGCGACGTGGCGGCCAACTGCATCGCCCGCTGGGACGGCGAAACTTTTCACCCATTCGGCCTGGGCATGAACTTCCGCGTCCTGGCGCTGACGGAGTTCCAGCACCAGCTTATCGCGGGCGGTTCCTTCAGCCGCGCCGACGGCCGTCCCGTCCACGGCATCGCCCGCTGGGATGGCGACACCTGGCACGCGATGGGCATCGGCCCGGTGATGGACTTGGCCGCCTACCATGGCGAGCTATGGGGCACCCGGGCCGTTTCAACGCTGGATTCAACCGGATATCAGCTCATTCGCTGGGACGGCACGGATTGGCGGCTGCAGCCCGGCGTTTTCGATGGGAACGTTTCAGCCTTGGACGTCTGGGAGAATACGTTGCTGGTGGGCGGTTCGTTCATGACGGTCGCCAGCCGCGCCGCGCCCGTGTGGGTCCGCATGGCCTGCCCGTTCAGACACGGCGACCTGAATTGCGACGCGGCGATCGACGTGTTCGACATCGACCCGTTCATTCTGGCGCTGACCGATCCGGCGGCCTACGAGTGGCAGTACCCGCAATGCGATCAGACGCTGGCAGACATCAACAACGACGGCCTGGTAAACACGTTCGATATCGACCCGTTCGTGCTGCTGCTTACCGCCCGGTAGCGGGCATAATCCGTACTGCGGCGGCGGGAGATTCCTGGCGGCGTTTCGGGGCGGCACGCCTCGGCTCTGCTCTGACATGATCAGCGAACGTGGGGGCTCGTCATCCCTCGGTTAGTCGGCCCCTTAATTTCTTCATTTCGTGACCCCTTGATCCCTGAATCGCTCGGTGGGCGGCCCCGCATCCATCCCGTACAATGCAGGTGAGCGTTGGGACGCGCCCATCGCGGCTGTTAACGAGTAAACCATGGCGATCGAATTCCATTGCGAACACTGCGGCAAACTCGTGCGGGCGGCCGATGAGTACGCCGGCAAACGCGGCAAGTGCCCTGGCTGCCAGCAGAGCGTCTACATCCCCACCCCCGAAATCGAGCCGCTGCCCATTGCCCCGGTTGACCGCGAGGACCTGCGGCGCCAGCGGGAGCTGCTCGATGAAACCCGCCGCCTGACCGAGAAAATCACGCGCGAGCGCGACACGCTGCCGCCGGAACCCGCCCGGCCCGCCAAACAAGCGCGACCCGCGGCCGAAGGCGACGCTCGCCTTTCACACGTCGTAATGCAGGAAGCCGTCATCAACTACGCCAAAGCCATGGCCGCCGGCGACCTGGAGCGCGCCGAGGAACTGGGCCGCGAAATCCGCCGCGACCCTCGCTTGGGCGAGGAGGTCATCCAGCGCATCATGGTCGACGAAATCCCGCCGGCCGAGTTGGCGGACGTCCCGCGCCCCGTCTTAATTGGCTTCTTCAAGCAGTTGCGCGAAAAGAAATAGCCACGAGTCGCGCGAGACGCGTGACGGGCACTTCGGGCCCGGCCGTCAATTGTCCATCGAACTCGCGGCGGCCGTGCCGGCGTACCGCATTACTGCCAACCGCGCGGAGCGGCGGATCGAGTCCATGTTGCAGTAGCGTCCGGGGCACAGCGTCTTGCGGGTGACTTCGCGGTGTCCGTAGATGCGATCGGTGCTGATGTCGCACTGCTCGCACAAAAACGCAATCAGCCGATCCAGCGACTCGAGCTGCGCCGCCGTTGGCCGCCCGGACTCGAAGTTTCCGATCAGGCAAATTCCGACGCCGCGCTCGTTAAAATAATTGCTCGGACAATACCGGCCGAAATAGCGGCCGGCCGTGCTCTTACAGTGTGCCCCCGTCTGTTGTCGCGTCCAGCGCGGGCCGACATACACTTGACCGTCCGGATAATTTACTCCGTTGCCAATGACAAAGTGATAGCCTAATCCCTGCCAGCCGCGTTGTCGGTGCCAGCTATCGATGCCTTGCGGCGAAGATTTGGGGCTGTCGGAGTGGTGAACGACAATTGTGGTCCAGCGTCCGCGCTCGATGCCCCCCTTCGGGTACCAGGCACGCGGAGCGCGCCACACCGGTTCGGCCGGCGCGGGCTTTGGCGGGGGAATAGGAACTACCGGCTTAGGCGGACGGATAGTGAGCGGTGGCGGGGGCAATGGTCTGCTCAGCGGCTTGCTCGGAGTCGCGCATCCCCAGACTGTGACCAGCAGCGCAATCGAACCCAGTGCAATCCGTTGCATGGCCAGCTCCTTCCTTCCTCGGCTGGTTTGGCGGTGATTTGTGGGCAGTATAGCCGCGGCGCGAGCGGCGTAAAGGGCTTATGGCCGGTCCGAAATTGTGGTGTTAACGTTCAGCACACGGTGATTGCTAGGGCAGACTTCGCTGCAGATCGCGGATGCGCGCATCGATCGCCGGACGCAGCCGGTTGTCCGGCGGCATGTCCTTCCGCGTTTGCCGGAGCAACGCCAGTGCTTCGGCCCGGCGTTCGTTGAGAGCCAGGGCTTCCGCCAAATTCAGCCGCGCCTCGAGCTGGTCGGGCGCCAGTCGCGCTGCCTGCTCAGCGTGTCGCAGTGCGGCCGCTTCGTCGCCTTCTTCGGCGAGCAGCTTGGCGAGGTTGGCGTGAATTTGCCACTCGCCGGGGGTCCGCTGAGCCGCCGCTTGCAGCGCCTCAATGGCCTTATCGCGCTGGTCCATTACCGCGTACGCCTCACCCAGCGAGGCCAGCGCCGCTCCGTCCTGCGGGTTCAGCCGGACCGCTTCCTGCAACTCCGGCAAGGCTTCCTGATAGCGGCCGGCGCGCAGCAGCGCCACGCCATAGTCCCGCCGCAGATCCGCATCGGCGGGGCGCGTCGTGGTTTGCCGGCCCAGTTCAGCCAGGGCGGCCTCCGCGGCGCCGCATTCATCGCGGAGCTTGGCCAAAATCTCCTGGGAGAAGCCGGCTAACGGTTGAAGCTGCGTGGCCGCCTCGAAATAGGAGATCGCGCCTTGGCGATCGCCGGCCAGCGCGCGTTCGCGCCCGAGCAACTCCAGGCTCGTAGCAGACCGCGGATAGATGGCCAGCGCTTTCCGAAGATGGGCCCGGACGATTTGCAGGTCCGGCTCCTGGGGGCGCCGCTCGGGTGTGCGTTCCAGCTCCTGTAGAATTTCCCGAGCCACTGCGATGTGCAGCTTGGCGGATTCGGGGAAGCTGGCCGCGTCCCGTGCGAACAGTTCCAGGTTTGACGACCAGTCGGCATTACGCACGACGGTGCGCGCTCCAAGCGCCACGAAGAGCGCCGCCCCCAGATACGGCAGCATGCGGCGAATGCCGGGCGAGATGGCCTGCCATCCCGAGCAGCGCCGCCACAGGTGCACCAGTACCAATGCCAGCGCTAGCAATACCGCTATCGACGGCCAATACATCAGCCGCTCGCCTACCGCCACGCCGATCAAAATGACCGTGTTGGAAAGCAGCGCATAACTGGCCACGAAGATCGCGCTCAGGAGCGCGAGCTGCCGCCGGAGAGTCGAAGTCCTGAAATACCCGCACAGGGCCCAAATGGTCACTGCGGCCGCCAGAATGCCGACGAATGTAAGCAGCTCCGGGCCGCGTTCGGCATCCACGACGGCCAGACCGTAATCGCAACTGAGGCGGCCGGGCACGAGCATCAGCCGGACATAATGACCCACGACGGTGAACGCGTGCAGCCAGCGCTGCGGCAAACCAACCCAAGCCAGCGGGTTTTCCAGGGGCCCCGGCGCAAACTCGCGCATCAAGTGACCGTCGAGCGCGTACCAGCGCGCGGCGAGGTATATCAGCAGAGGCACCGCCAGCACGCCGGTGACCAGCGCCCACCAGGCCCGGGGGCGGGCGGCCGGCCAGCGCTGGCGCGTGGCGTGCATCACCAGCAAGGCGACCGGCAAATAGCAGATGGCGGTTTCTTTGCTGAACAGGGCGGCCAGGAAGGCTGTGGCCGCCAGGAGCACGCGTTTCCAGGTGAGGCCGGGCGCGAGGCTATTGCCCTCGCTGGCGCTTCGGGCTCGGATCGCACTTGGGGCTCGGATCGCGCTTCGGGCTCGGATCGCGCTTGGGGCTCGGATCGCTGGCACTAGCGCGAGCAGGCCCAATAACATGAATAGCGCCGCCAGGATCTCCGCGCGCCCCACGATGCCGGCCACCGCTTCCGCGTGTACCGGATGGACGGCGAAGAGCAGCGCCCCCACCGTGGCCACGGCCGGGTCCCCGAACAAGCGCTGCCCCAGACGCCACACCAGCACGCACGCTGCGACGTGCAGGGCGACGTTTGCCAGGTGGTAACCGAACGGCCGCAAATCCCCCACCGCGTAGTTGGCGGCCATGGTCCAGAGCGTCAGGGGGCGGTACAGCCGGTCGCGATGGCGGCGTAAGACCTCCTGGTCGGGTGAGGCCGGCTGCCACCAGTCGCGGCGCCAGATATCAGGGTCGGTAAGAGAGCGGATGCGCGGGTTGTCGTAAACGACGGCCAGGTCGTCATAGACGAAGCCGCCGCCCAGAGTGTTGACGTAACAAAGCGCCCCCAAGGCGGCCGCCAGCCAAGCCCCATTACGCACCCAGAATGTCGCGCAGCTCGGCGATACCTGGGGTTCAGTAACAGGGAGGCTCATCAGTGACGACGACGTTGTTAAATTCCAGCAGGGTGCCTTTGGCTGCCTCAAGGCCGATGCGGGCGATATTGTACTCGACAATCACGGAGAGCAAGGTGTTGCGCTCGCCCGCCAGACGCTCGACCGAGTTCAGTTCGTTTTCCAGGTAGATCGGGTCGATGCGCTGCGTGCGGGCCTGGTAAGCGCGCAACTGGCTGTCGGCCGAGCGCACCGCCTCCAACTGCGACGGAATCTGGGCATAGCGCACGTCGATCGTTCGAGCGGCGAAGTTCACTTCGCGGACGATCTCGTCCGTGAGCTGATAGAGGCCCACGATGCTCTGGGCTTCCTGCAATTCAGCCTGGCGCCACGCCGCGCGCGGCCCGCGGTTCCCGATGGGCACCGCGAATTGCACGCCCACCACGTACGAGATATAGCGGTTGGTCGTAAGGTGATCAAATGAAGTATCGGCGTTGTTGCCCAGGCCTTGCACTTCGTAGTCGAAGGTCACATCCAGTCGCGGCAGCGTGCCGTTCTTGGCGACGGACGTATTGATGCGCGCCTGCTCGATCTGTTGCCGCGCGGCGCGAATCTCACTGCGCTCCTCCAGGGCCGTGCGCACGGCCTCGAGCTGATCGTGCGCCATCTGGGCCATGAACGGCTCCTCGGTCGGAACGATCTCGATGTCCTGCGAGAGCAGCAGGTCCGGGTCGTTCAAGAGGACTTTCAGTTGATCCTCGGCGTTCTTTACGTCGCGAACAACCTCCATGTACTGCACTTCACGCGTGCGCCAGCGGCTTTCAGCGCTGCTGAGTTCCACTACCGTTACGTCGTGTTCGCGGCGCCGCCAGAGCGCCTGGTACGTCGCCCAGTACTGGGCGGCCGTTTCGGCCACGATCGCGGCGCTGCGGCGCGCCTGCACCAGCCGCCAGTACGCCGTTTCAGTCTCCAGGAGCGTCCGGCGCACCTGCAAGATGAACTGCTCGTAGGCGATGTTGACCTGTGCGCGGGCGATGTTTATTTGGGCCCGGTTCACGTCGAGCCCGAAGCCGCGCAACAAAGGCTGCCTGAGGTTCACGGCGAATACTGACTGGTATTGGGGGTTCACAATTTTGACCAACTGGTCGCCGGGGTCGATCCGGTCCCAGACACGCTGCTGGTTCAGCGAGGTCGTAACGAACATGCCCGTCGGCAGAAGTTGCCGGAAACCGCCCCCATACGTGGTTACCTGCGACACGGCCGGCCGGCGCGGATCGGTGGTCTGCAGGTCACGCTTGTCGACGTTCGCATCCAGGAAGAACTCCGCATCGAACGCGGCCTCCGCCTGGATCAACTGCGTCCGGCTGATGGCCGGGTTGTACGACTCGAAGCGGATGCTGTAATTATGCTCCAGCGCGCGTTGTATGGCCTCGGCCAGGCCCAGGTAAACCTTTCGAGTGCGTCCGGCCCCGATTTGCTTTAGGTTTTCGATCGCGCGCGGCAGTACCTGCTCATAATTGGCGATCACCCGCTCATCCGGTTTCGGCACCGATTTCAGCGCCTCCAAACGGTCCCGGAAGGCCTGCGGCGCCATCTCCGGATCGGGGATCTCGATCAATACGTCCATCGGGCTGGGCTGCGGCAGTTCCTCCGGGCGCGTGACCAGCGCGGCCCGCGGCGGCAGGTCCGCCTGCCAGGGCACCGGCTGCGCTACCGGTTCAGACGGCTCCGGCTCGGGCACCGGCGGCGGTGAATCGGGCGGCTGAGCCGTATGCTCAACCAGCATTCGATCGCGATATGTTGCAATCGAGGGCTCCAAATCACGAAATTCACCCTGGCCCTGGCAGCCCAGGAGAAGCGACAACATCAGCAGGCCGCTGACTTCCTTTGCCCAGGACGCCCCCCGCCGGCTCGCACCACGAGGCATCTTTGTCTCCCCGACACGGGGTCTACCGTCACCGCGCCGTTACTCCAAAGCGGCCGCGATAATAGGTTTACGTTCCTCACGTGTCAAACCCGAGGGCCGCTGTCGTGGGGGTGACGAATGTAAGAATCGGTATCGTGAGGGCATCGCCGCGTGTTCAAGCATAGCGCTCCTCTGGTGCGCATGCGTTGTCGGCCCTTGCGTCGCCGCTGCAAGCACTGCCCGCCGTCCAACGGCCCAGTGCGGCTCGCTCAGCGGGTACGCTTTTGTAGTGCAGACCTGCGGGTACAATCCGCCCCGGCGCTCGCGCGAACGCGGGGCGTGAGCCTTGTTGCGAAAGTTGGGCTAACCACGGCAGGGTAGACGATGGCGAAACGGCGGCGGGTTTTTATTTCCGTCTGCGAGGATTCGGCGGACGTGCATGCGGCTGCCCTGATGCGGTGCGCGCGAGAAATGCTGCCGGAGTGCGAGTTCTATGGGCTGACTGGGCCGCGGATGCGTGCGCTCGGGGCGGAAACGTTGTACGACTTCACAGCGCACGCCGCGATGTTGAGTGGGGTGCTTTCGGTTATCGGACACGCGCGGCGGGCGACACGCATCGTTCAGCAATCCTGGCGCGAGCGGCCGCCCGACCTCGTCCTGTTGCTCGACTCGCCCGAATTGCACTTGCGATTCGCGCGGCGGGCACGGCGGTTAGGACTGCCGGTGCTGTACTACATCGCGCCGCAGACCTGGGCCGCGCGGGAATATCGCAACCGGCGAATCGCCCGCGACGTGGACCGGCTGGCGTGCATTATGCCGTTTGAGGAGGAGTACTTTCGGAAGGCCGGCGTGAGCGCCGAGTTTGTCGGCCACCCGCTGTTTGAGACGCTCGCCAGCGCCCGCCCGGACGAGGCCCGCGTGATGGAGTTGAGGGGCGCCGGTGGCCGCGGCGAGCCGCCTCGCCCAGGCCTCGCTGCGGCAAGCGGGCCGGTCTTGGCGCTGCTGCCCGGCTCACGGCGGCACGTGATCGAGACGCTTCTGCCGCGGCAGCTTCAGGTGGTGCGCCGGCTGCACGAACGCGGGTTGGCGGTAAAGGCGGTAATTTCGTGCGTCGCGCCGGATCGG
>Ga0255347_1005841_pt1 | contig 13740 bp, 9 predicted proteins | sample wastewater_treat_2_FD_192479 | JGI IMG/M metagenome (GOLD analysis project Ga0255347, IMG submission 192479) | Wastewater microbial communities from Lulu Island WWTP, Vancouver, Canada - plant24 | ecosystem: Engineered > WWTP > Wastewater > Unclassified | place: Canada: Vancouver, British...
ATCTTTGTCCGGAATGCAGCGAATTGATGGAATATGCCTTTCAACGAATCGATCAATGCCCGCATATGGAGACAAAAACTTTTTGCAGTCAATGTGAAACGCATTGTTATCGAAAAGATATGCGGGAGAAAATTCGGAAAGTCATGCGGTATGCCGGTCCGCGGATGCTTTTTCATGATCCAATAATGGCATTAAACCACGCATGGGTGACAATTCGAGCGAAGAAAAAGAATTCCAAAACGAAGATTTGACTTTTCCTTCACACACCGAAGACAACCAGATACCCACTGATTGCAATGATTATACTGGCGAGCGTCCCAATCAGGTAATCTTCGGCAAAAGCGCCGTTCTTGGTGATTTTGTCATAACGCGCGATGGATTTTGCCGTCATAATCAATCCGATGGAAGCATATTGTCCCAGGGATAAGAAAATAACCATTAGAATTCGTTCCAGGAAACCGATCATTTCGCCGGCGCCGTACACATTATTACTTTGTGACAAGTCTTCCGCTGCGGCACGGGTTTCCTTTTTCTCGGGATCGGAGTCGCGGCCGGTTTGCCACGGGAGTTGTGAAGGCTGAAACCTCGTTGAGAGATTGACAATTGCCAAACTGGCCGGTCTAAAAATAAGCAACAACAAATCGAGCCATCGCATTACCATGAGAATGGATAGATTCAGTGCTGCGGCTTGGCTCGCTATCCAAGGTGCGGGCTGCAACGGAAGATCCCGGCGAGAAAAACAAAGGGAGATCCAGATGATCGCAGCCAGATGCAGGATCCGATTTCCGAAGAATAGAATAAATTCCTTGTTTTTCCACCGGCTGAGAATATTTTTCGCCGGGAAACGATTCAAAATATAAGCGATCCCTGCGATGAGGAAATGAACAAGACCCAATGAGCCGAAATAGATCATTAATTGCAAAGACGGTACAGCGAGGAAATATACAACAATAAACGGTATACAATAGATCAAGGAATGCTTCAACAGTGAACGGAAATTTGTGCGACTTGACTGCACAATTTTTTCCGACTGAAGATAATAGTCGCCGATAAGGTGAGCGAAAAAAGCCGTCAAGATCAATTGGGTGAGCATTTTTCCTCCCACAAATGAATCAGATACTTTGAGATCAACTCCCGTGAATGTTTATAGTCAAAATAATGCGCTGATTTCAAACGATAGTGCATACTGGATTCGGTAATCCCGATTTTTTGGGCTGCTTCTTTTTGCAGAGAATCGGAATAAAGCAATAATCGGACCGCCTCAAATTGCTTTTTGGTCCAAGAAGATTCCAATAGAGATGTCAGCCCTAAATTGGCATTGATCAGATCGATTTCAAGATTGTCCGTACCCAAGGAAATCTTAATATCCTGCGAAAGACTTTGCCACCCTTTTTCTTTCTTGCGAATATCGTCGATCATTTCTCTTGCGGCATAATAGGCGGGGCCGTCGGCGCTGATCGCCTTCGATCGATCGATTTCCGTGGTAATTTTACCGATCCCGATCCCGACACGGATTTTTACCGGCCGCATCGAAAATCGGATGTTGTCGACAATTTGGAAAATTCGGTCAGGTTTGTTCAAAACGCCCTGAAATTCATCCCCCAAGGTGATAATAAATTCGGCGGCTATATCCTCCGAATATTTTTTGTTTGTTTCGGAAAGGATCGCATTCAATTTTTTTTGAATTTCATTCCTGTTGGAATACTTTCGCGATTTGATGATGTCTCCGATCAAAACGCAGTAATTATTTTCTTCCATCGAATTTTTCCCTCCGAAAAGACTTGAACAAGAATTTCCGTCCGCATCCTCGAATGAGATACCGGTCATTCTTCTCTAAAATCAGAGTATAACATACTATTCTGAAAACTTATAGGAATAAATCTAATTTTGAAAAATTGTAGGAATTACTGCTATTTTATAAACTTGAAGAATTAATTGCAAGTTTATTTCCGGAGCGAATCATTTAAACAGTCCGGAATTGATCGGTTTGCGAATCTATCTTTAAACTCGATTTGCTTGTTTCAACCATTCAACCGTATCGGCGACGGTTCTCTCCATCGGTCTGGTTGTATAGCCGAGCTCACGGGTGGCTTTTTCATGAGAAAAGTCGGCATTAGCGGAGATAACATGTAAAGAATAAGGCGTATAAAGCGGCGGTTGCTTTAAATGTTTATAATACCTTTCAGCCAAGGGAGCCGTGGCTTTGGCGAAACTCATCGGAAGATATCTGTTTACCGCTTTTTTGCCGGTTACTTGACGGAATATCTCCAGCAACTGCGGAACGGAATAATACCGGTTGGAAAGGATATAACATTCTCCGCTGCGACCTCTTTCGATACAATTTAGGATGCCATCCGCGACGTCGCGCACATCCACAAAATCATATCCGCCTTTTACCGCCGCAAATAATTTTCCTTTATAGAAATCAATCAGCAATTGCGTCAAATATCCGTGACCGGAATCGTAAGGACCGCATATACCGGAAGGATGAACTATCGAAAGATTAAGTCCGTCCGCGGCGGCATTCAATGCCAGTTGCGTGGCTATAGCTTTTGTCCGGCTGTATAAACCGAAAACTTGATCGGGATTGAATGAAGTTATTTCCACCATCGTCTGCCCTTTCGGAAGTTCGGGGATGGCGTGCACCGAGCTGACATAAATCATTCGGCTAATCGATTTTTCTTTGGAAAGCTCCAATATATTTTGGGTACCGATTACATTGACATCATAAACCGATTGATTATAAGAAGATGCAATCGTAACAATTCCGGCGCAATGAATCAGGATTTGCGGTCTTCCGGCCGGATTATTGAAAAATGTGCCTAAAGACTGTTTTTCTCGGACATCTCCCGAAACCCGTTCAACTTCTTCCGGTAGAACCTCAGCCGACCGATCGCCGGGTAAAATTAATGCCCGTACGGTTTTCCCTTCTCGGACTAATTTTCGGACGATCGTACTTCCGAGATGCCCGGCGGCACCTGTAACCAAATATTGAGGTTCCATCATTTTTTCTTTCTGCTTGAATCAATCAACGTTGGTTTAATTCTACATCATCAAAAGCGGAAGATGTCAACCTAGACGGATGGGGTGTTCGGTTCGCTTTCGGAGAAGAGAAAATGAATTTTATGACTAAAATATTGATTGACAGAATGCCTCCGATTCTATATACTTTTGTTGCAAAGTTTCATAAAGTTTATATGTCTATTTATCAAAGATGGAGGGAATATATGAGTAGAAAATTGTTTGTTGCCTTGATAGCCTGCATCTTGCTTTTTTCGATGGCAGCTGTTGTATATGCCGAAGATGTGACTATCACGATGGTGGAATCGCTCACCAGTCCGGAAAGAACCGCGATTTTACGTGAAATTGCGGACAAATATGAAGCGGCTAACCCCGGCGTAAAAATTGAGATTATTTCACCTCCCCTGGAACAGGCAGATGCGAAAATAACCCAAATGCTGTTAAATAAGAGCGATGTCGATGTGGTTGAAGTTCGGGATTCGACATTGACTCAGTTTGGAACGAACGGCTGGCTCGCCGATCTTGCCCCTTATCTTGAGAAGTGGGATGAAAAAGATACCCTGACGAGCGCGGCTACCCAGGTAATTACTCAATTCAATCATACAGCTTATCTGATCCCCTATGGTTTCTACCAGAGAGGCTTGTATTATCGAAAAGATTGGTTTAAGGAAGCCGGGCTGGATGTACCCAAAACCTGGCAGGATATTTATGATGCCGGTTTAAAGCTGACGGATCCCTCAAAGAACCGGTACGGATGGTCATTCCGCGGCGGAACACGCGGCTATCAATATGCGGATACAGTATACTGGGCTTATACCGGAGTCGATAAATTGGCGGATCCGAACGCCGGTTACTTCCTGAAGGACGGGGACGGAAAGACAATCTTCACCTTGCCGGAAGTGAAAGAGGCGCTTCATTTTTATAAGAGTATCTATAAAGATATTTCGCCGAAGGACTCCATCGCTTGGGGTTTTTCCGAAATGGTACAGGGATTTGTCGGTGGCACAACCGCCATGTTGATTCAGGATCCCGAAGTGATCGCTACCTGCTCTAAGGATATGTCTGAAGATCAATGGGATTTGGCTCCGTTTCCGATTGGTCCGTCGGGTGAAGCGGTATTCCCCAACGGCTTCGGAGGATGGGGAATGACTTCCTTCTCCAAACATCCCGATGTCGCAGCCGATTTCCTGCTGTTCCTTTCCAATTCGGAAAATAATACCTATTTTGCGAAGAATTACTCCACCATTCCGATTCATATCAACGCGGCGGATATGGATCCGTATTTCTCCGAAGGGAAGTTTGCCATGTATATGGAAATGGCAAAACAACCGGATGTTTATCGTTATGCCACAGAACCGCAAATGTATGAGGCCTTCTCACAATTCAACAGCGAAGTGGATCAGTGGTACCAAAACTATCTGACCGACCAGATCACCGATGACGAATTATTGGCTTATCTGGATAATTACTGGACCGAAGCCTATAAAAACGAAGGCAAGAAGTGGTAAGAATTAATTATCCGGAATAATTATCAGTTCGGTTAAAATGAAAGAGGCTGCCTTCCACCTTTTGTATCAGGAATGCCGAGGCAGCCTTCTTTTATGCCGGGGGGTTCAATATGAAAACAAAACAAAAATTAGCCGGTAGCAAGAATCGATTTATTTTTTTCATGCTCTTGCCGGCTTTGATCTTACCGCTGATTTTTACTTATTATCCGATGATCAAAGGATCTTTGATGGCATTTCAAAGCTACAATTTGATGAATGTCACCAATATTAAATGGATCGGATTGGGTAATTTTCAAAAGTTATTCGCAAATACACCGGGGAACATTTTTTATACCATCTTAAAAAATACCGCGATATGGGTGATTGTATCCTTGTTTTTCCAATTTACCATCGGTTTTGCCTTGGCTTTAATGTTACGTAAAAAATTTCGCGGTTCATCCGTCTATCAGGGATTGATTTTCTTTCCCTGGGCGGTTTCGGGATTCTTGATCGGAATCATGTGGCGCTGGATGTTCAACGGCACCTCGGGCGTCATTAATGATATCTTGTTGCGGATCGGAATTATCCATTCTCCGATCGCCTGGTTGGCGAGTAAAGATACTGCGCTCCTTTCAGTTATTATCGCCAATATCTGGTATGGGATTCCGTTTTTTACGATTATGATTACTGCTGCGTTACGCGGTGTACCGCAGGAATTATATGAAGCCGCCGAAGTTGACGGCGCGAATGCCGTCGGAAAATTCTTCAACATTACCATTCCGAGTATCAAATCGGTGATCCTGCTGACCATATTAATGAGAGTCATCTGGATCTTTAATTTTCCGGATTTGATTTATTCAATGACGCAGGGAGGACCGGGCGGATCTTCGCATATCATCACCTCTTTTATGATGCAAAAAGTGCAAAGTTTGGATTACGGGTTAGCTTCCGCATTGGGATTATTGGTGATTTTATTCCTGACCGTCTTTACGATTATCTATTTTTCCGTTACCAAGTTCGGCAAATTGGAGGATTAAACGATGAAATCTCGAAAAATAAAACGCCGGATTCTTTCGACAATCAAATTCATTGTTCTGGGAGTCTATCTGATTATTGTCATCTTTCCTTTTTTTTGGATGCTGATGACTTCCTTGAAATCTTCTCAGGGAGAAATCTACGCTTTTCCGGTAAAGTATTTTCCGGAAACCCCTTCTCTGGTGAATTATAAGGAAATGCTTTGGAAGGGGAACTTCGGGCGTTATATGATGAATTCCTTCATTGTTTCCGGCGTTGCGGCTGTCTGTGCGGTTTTTATCGGAATTTTGGCGGGCTATGTGATTACGCGATTTAAATTCAAAGGTCGGGGAACCGTTCTGTTGTTTTTCTTGGTAACGCAAATGGTCCCGGCTTTTATCATGTTGGCACCTTTGTATCAAATGCTCTCGAAATTTGGGATGATTAATAAATTATCGACATTAATGCTGCTTTATACCAACATGATGATCCCATTTTCCGTGGTGACGTTGCGCGGCTTCTTTGCCTCGATTCCATCGGAAATTGAGGAGGCTGCCCAAATTGACGGTTGCGGCAGACTACGGGCGTTATTTTCCGTCATCGTGCCGATTATGCTTCCCGGGATCGCAGCTACTTTCATTTTTGCTTTTATCAACTCATGGAATGAATTATTTATGGCGGTGATGTTCATTGACGTCGATGCTTATAAGACGATTCCGGTGGGACTGAATGCTTTGATATTGAAATATGATATTAAATGGGGTGAGATGGCAGCCGGGACAATTATGGCGCTGATCCCCACAATTTTCCTGTTTTCTTTCGCTCAGAAATATATGGTCGAAGGACTGTCAGCCGGCGCGGTAAAAGGTTGATCGGAGAATTTATAAGGAGACTCGGAGAAGAATTTTATGCTCAATGAAATGCAAAATGTCAAGATGATCTATAAATTGAAACGATGTCTGACGGTTTTCGAACCATATGTTTTCAGAACGATCGATCGTCTTCCTTATCGAATTTATCAAACAAAAGAACACGTCCGCTCGGTTCCGGATGATGCGCTGTTCTCCGATCCGGGTGAAAAATGGGGCGGGGAATGGATGAACTGCTGGTTTAAAGGCAGCTACACGCCACGGCCCGAATCAGCCGGACAAACGCTTTATGTGAAGCCTTCGGTGGGGGGATATGAGGGACTGCTGTGGATTAACAATGAGCCGCGCGGAGCGTTTGCGACCAAAATTGTGGTGACCCGCCACGGAAATCATTTTTGCAGTCCTATTTGTCGAAAAGCCGATCCTGCCGAAACGATTGAATTGGCAATCGAATTTTATGCCGGCCATTATGTTATCGGATGTTTGCCTTTTGAAACCGCTGAACGAGGCGATTTCATGTATCCGTGCGGACCGATTGAAATCTGTGAAAAAGTATGGGATGTGGCAGATTTTATCTGTGATCTTCGCGTATTGATTCAATTGGTGGAAATGTCGGATGAAAAATCTTTTCGCCGGGCGGAAATCATGAATGTATTGACGGAAGTTCATCGCGTGATTTTGTATTCTCCCGAGGATGCCGAATACGATGACTGGATCGATTCTCTCCGGCAGGCTCGTTCGATCATGCAGCCGGCGCTTGCCGCAAAAAACGGAACAAATGCTCCGGTGGCGGCATTGACCGGGCATTCCCATATGGATACCGCGTGGTTGTGGCCGGTCAACGAGACGATTCGAAAAAATGCCCGGACCATTGCGAATCAACTCAGCATGTTGGAATATTATCCGGAATATCGATTTATTCAAAGTGCTTCGCTGCATTCCCGGATGATCGAACAAAATTACCCTCAGATTTTTTCCGTGATGAAGGAAATGATCGCCCGCGGACGATACGAAGTGAACGGGGGTGTCTGGGTCGAATGTGATTGTAATATTACAGGCGGGGAATCGATTATCCGGCAATTCTTATGGGGACAACGATATACTTTGCAGAAATTCGGCATATTATCCGATTGCTTCTGGCTGCCGGATACTTTTGGATATTCGGCGGCAATTCCTCAAATCATGCGTGGCTTCGGGATCAAGTATTTCCTGACCACGAAAATGGCATGGAATGACACTAACCAATTTCCGTATAACACCTTTGTTTGGGAAGGTATCGATCATAGCCAGGTGCTTGCTCATTTATTTGTTATGGATACTTGGGCGGATCCGCAGGGATTATTGGAGCGAGTCAACGGCATTCAATACGAAGACGGGTTGATCAATAAACAGGATTGCAGCGAACGGCTGGTTGCCTTCGGATATGGGGATGGCGGGGGCGGTCCGACCGCGGAAATGATCGAAACGGCACGGCGAACGGAGGATTTGGAAGGTTGCCCCAAAACCTATTACAGTTCTGTCTCAGGGTTTATGAAGCACATCGAGGAGACTTATCTGCATCTTCCCCGCTACAAAGGAGAGCTCTATCTGGAGCTGCATCGCGGGACGCTAACCAACAAGCAGCAGATTAAAAAGAATAATCGGAAAAGTGAAGTGGCGCTTCATAATCTTGAGCTGCTTGAAACCGTTCAGGCTGTTCAAGCCGGCAGAGCTGCCTCCATTGAGAAGACAAATCAATTGTGGGAAATTTTACTGAAAAACCAATTTCATGATATTTTACCGGGAAGTTGTATCGCAGTAGCCCATGATCAATCCATTGCCGAAACGAATTCGCTCTTGGAGACAGCCGCTGAAATGACCGATCAGATTTTATTATCTGACAATAGAAGCGCGTGTTTTGATGCGGTTTTCAATCCGTTGGGGTTTGAGCACAAAACCCCCTTTGAGATCCCAACGGAAGAAATGTATACGGATCCGAAGGGTGAATTGAAAACCCAGCAAATCGTGAATTTGGATAATGAAACGAAATTGGTAGTTTCGGGATTATCGCAAAAGCCTTTTTGCCGGACAGCTTTTCAACTCGAACCCGGTATTTCATCCGCTGAGACACCGTTTCTTCTGAACGGAAACCGGTTGGAAACGGCTTTTGCTTGGATTCAATTCGATGAAGACGGATATATTTGTTCGATGATTGACAAATCCAATCACCGGGAATTATGCCGGGGCATCCCGTTCGGAACTTTTGCTTCCACCGAAGATGTTCCGGCAAAATGGGATGGCTGGGATATCGATGCCGATTATGAGTTGAAATTGAAAGCGGAAAAAGGGAATCTGATTTCGCGGGAGGTTGTTTCAAACGGTGCGGTGGAATTGAGAATTCGTTCCCGATATAAGGTCTGTCGTAATTCGGAAATTGACGTTGATCAGATTTTTTTTATGCCGAATCTCCTTTGATCGAATATGATGTTAGATTAGATTGGCGCGATCCGCATTATTTGCTAAAGGTGTTGTTTGATACGACCATTTCAGTTTCGTTTGCGACATTTGATATTCAATTCGGCAACATCAAAAGGACAACCACTCGAAACAATACCGTTGAGCAGGCGCGGTTTGAGGTGTGCTGTCATAAATACGTCGATCTCAGTGAACCGGCTTTTGGTTTCACGGTGGTGAATGATTGCAAATATGGCGTCGGCGTTCGAGACGGATTGATCGGTCTTTCGTTGGCTAAAGGCGGTACGCGGCCGGATGAACGCGGAGATGTTGGAGTTTATCGTTTTCGTTATGGCTTTTTCCCTCATACCGGCGGCTACTGCGCAAAAGAAGTTATCCTTCCCGCTTATTGCTTTAATTACCCTTCGCTACCGATAAGAGGGACGAATATCAGCACGGAACCCTTGTTGACGACGGATGCGGCGAATGTTATCATCGAGACGATTAAACCCTGCGAAGATTCCGAAAAAGCTTTTATCGCAAGGATTTATGAATCCGAAGGTTCTTTCACTTCAACGAAACTTCATGCGGGGTTCCAAATTCAATCGCTGCAGGTTTGTAACATGATGGAACAACCGATATGTGATTGCGATCCAAATCTGGTTTTTCAACCCTTTGAGATCAAAACGATAAAAGTTAAATATTGATATGAATGTCATTCGAGTCATTGAAAGCCGGATCTTCCTCCGGCTTTTTTATTATCAGGTACTTTTGAATGGGTTGCATAGTATATGAATTCAGCAGGAAGACGATTGTGGCAGAGAAAAATGGGATCAGAAAATAGGTGATGGGACGAAAAATCCAAATAAACGGAATTAAGATGATTAAAATCAGGAAAAGTTTTAAGGTGGTTTTATAAGCAACAAATTGAATCAGCATTGCATTTCGTACAACAGACCGAAAAGGTAGATCAATCCAAGCCTGGATCGGATAAAAATACACTGTATGCAAAATCAGAATTACTCCGAGGAAAATATAGAATACTTTCAGAATCATTCGTAGTGTTGACGACAACGTGGCAGCTTGACTGCTGATATTCCACCCCATGATCAATATAATAAATATAATCGAAGAAAGAATGCCGTAAAGCGTGCTTCGTAAAAAATTTGATTTGAATGCCTTAATAAAATCATCCCAAATAAAAACCAATCGATCATTCATTATTTTTGAGATGACATAATTCATTGCTGTCGCCGATGCAAAAACAGTGAAAACAGGCAACGAAAAGAGAATAAAAATCAAACTGAGCTTAATGAGTTCGAAAAAGTTCTCGGTATAAAGGATAAATGTTCTTTTCCGACCTGATTCGGGAAGAGAAAAATCCGGTTTAGTCTTTTTTGACTTCTTCGTCATTGATATACCTCCGATTCTTTCTTTTAACCGGTTATGACTGCTTTCTTATTGAATTATAGATGAAACCTCGAGAAAATTATTACCGATATCGTTCGTATAAATTACGATCCTACGAATAAACCCGACGATTTGGATTCGGGCAGGAATTTATTCTTTGGCTTTCGAAAAAGAGGCCTGATTCTTATAATGAAACAAAAACGGCGATGAGCCATCGATTTTTCTATTTAGAGACCGACGGCTCATCGCTACGATGAATTTATGAGGGAATTTGCAAGTTCAACTATTCCGATCGTGACACTGAAAAACTTTCTGTTATGTGATTCAGTTCCTGACGATATTTTTCAACTATTCCTCTCGTCGCATAGGACATAATCTGAAAGACTTCATTATTAACCTGAACGAACAGATGACCGGTTTCGTAATTTTTCCCGTCGATCGAAAAATGAGCACCGGCCCAATAAGCAGGGTATCCATCTGCCGAAAAAGTTTCGTGCCGGTCGTAAATTTCAAAATCCTTTACTTGTTGAGAATATTTATCGAGAATATCAACAGCCGCATCTTCGGGAGAATTCCAACTGTTAAAATGTCGAATAATAAAGACGCAGGCTTTTTCATCGGATTCTTTCAGGCAGAATATATCTCCTCGCCCTTCTCTCCAAAAAGTGATCGGGCTTGAAAAATCTAAAAAGTATTTTGTAAAAGCGACTTTTTCTTGAGGAGGATAAAAATCATTCATCGGAGTAATCACTTGATTCAAATGAGCGGGGGCTTCACTCTCCATTTCGGTCTTAATTTCAACGTTGGTTTTTTCTTTGCCTTGTTCGGTCTCGGCTTGAGCGGATTTTTTCTTTAAGATGGTGAGATTATCAAAGCGGGTGGTGGGATTTGTATTTTCTTTTCCTTGAATGAGCAATCCGAAAACGCCTCCCCTGAGGCGGCTGTCCGTTATATGAATCAAAGAGATATCATTAACTTTAATTTCGTAATTATCCCCATCATTGATAACAGTTAATTTATTTTTCCGGGATGGATCAAAATCTTTAATCGGGACATTGTCACTGAGCGGTGTCCATTTATCCTCTTTGGCATAAACAGCGACGGTTCCCTTCGGATCTATTCCGGCGAAATAGAAGTTACCGTTCTCTTGGTAACTAAACAGGATTCCGGGACCGCAACCGGGGCAGCTCGATTCAAGTTGGATATCGACACTGATTTGGTAACCGTCCTTAGGAACGTTGATGGGCGGATTCGGAAACAGGAATCTTAATTGACCTTTATTCAAATTCATTTCACAGCGATAGGTTCCGTCTGTGACGGAAAAGTTGATTACTCCCCAATCTCCTTGCATCGGTTCAAAGTTCCAATCCGCTGCTTGTTCCGTAAAATCCTGCTGATAAACGGTTTCGTATGCATCCGTTTTATTTTCGGTCTCGGCTTGAGCGGATTTTTTCTTCGTGATGGTGAGATTATCAAAGCGGGTGGTGGGATTTGTATTTTCTTTTCCTTGAATGAGCAATCCGAAAACGCCTTCCCTGAGGCGGCTGTCCGTTATATGAATCAAAGAGATATCATTAACTTTAATTTCGTAATTATCCCCATCATTGATAACAGTTAATTTATTTTTCCGGGATGGATCAAAATCTTTAATCGGGACATTGTCACTGAGCGGTGTCCATTTATCCTCTTTGGCATAAACAGCGACGGTTCCCTTCGGATCTATTCCGGCGAAATAGAAGTTACCGTTCTCTTGGTAACTAAACAGGATTCCGGGACCGCAACCGGGGCAGCTCGATTCAAGTTGGATATCGACACTGATTTGGTAACCGTCCTTAGGAACGTTGATGGGCGGATTCGGAAACAGGAATCTTAATTGACCTTTATTCAAATTCATTTCACAGCGATAGGTTCCGTCTGTGACGGAAAAGTTGATTACTCCCCAATCTCCTTGCATCGGTTCAAAGTTCCAATCCGCTGCTTGTTCCGTAAAATCCTGCTGATAAACGGTTTCGTAAGCATCCGCTTTATTTTCGGTCTCGGCTTGAGCGGATTTTTTCTTCATGATGGTGAGATTATCAAAGCGGATGATGGGATTTGTATTTTCTTTTCCTTCCATATTTAATGCGACGGTTCCGCCATGGAAACGGCTGTCCGCCAGACGAACGGTTGGGATATCATTTATTCGGATCTCATAATTTCCCGTGTCATAGACAACGGTCATATTATTGATACCGGACGGGTCAAATTTTTCGCTTTGGATTTTTTCGCTGAGCAATACCCATTTCCCGTTTTCCTTGGCATAGATACTGGCGATGCCTTGGGTATCCAATTTTGCGAAGTAGAAATTGTCTTTGTCCTGGAAGTTGAATATGATTCCCGCATCAGTTCCACTGAAAGCCGATTCAAATTGGATGTCGACGCTGATTCGAAAGCCATCATCCGGTAAATTCATCTTTACAGGGAGGAGAATATATCTGTAAGCACCTTGCTTCAATTCATATTTCCAGCGATAGGTTCCGTCTGTCAAGGAATAGGTATATGTGCCCGAATCCAATATATCTTGCTTAATATACCAACCCGTTGTTTCATCCGAAAAATCATCCTGATAGAGGGTCTCGTAAGAAGCCGCTTTATTTTCGGTCTCGGCTTGAGCGGATTTTTTCTTCATGATGGTGAGATTATCAAAGCGGGTGGTGGGATTTGTATTTTCATTTCCTTCCATAATCAAAGCGACGGTTCCGCCATGAAAACGGCTGTCCGCCAGACGGACGGTTGGGATATCATTTATTCGGATCTCATAATTATCAGTGTCATAAACAACGGTCATATTATTGATAGCGGATGGATCAAATTTTTCGCTTTGGATTTTTTCGCTGAGCAATACCCATTTGCCGTTTTCTATGGCATAGATGCTGGCGATGCCTTGGGTATCCAATCTTGCATAATAAAAATTGCTGTTATCTTGCAGATTGTACATAACTCCTGCGGCGCAGCCGCTACAAGTCGTTTCAAATTGGATATCGACACTGATGCGAAAACTGTCCGGCGGTAAGTTTATCTTTGAAGGGAGGATGACATATCTAAATTGACCTTTTTTCAAATTCATTTCCAAGCGATACATTCCGTCCGTGATGGAAAAAACTGCCGACCCCCAATCTCCTTGTGCCGGCTTGACATTCCAACCCGTTGTTTCATCCGAAAAATCATCCTGATAGAGGGTCTCGTAAGAATCGATGGCGGAGTCAAGCTGTGCATAAGCGACGCCGAAATTGGTTAATAAAAAGATAAATAAAATAAGGGAAAACATCCAAAATACGATCCTTAAAGGATCAGACTCTTTGTTTTTAAAAGTGCTCATGATTCCTCCCGAAGATCAATAAAAAAACTCTTTCCTAAAAACGGCTTAAAATCGGCGTTGATATTTCTTTCTGTAAATAAATCGACTCAATGCACCTATTCTTTTCATTTGGACGTTCAAATTACCGGAAGTGAAGGTGAAAAATAAT
>Ga0255347_1005844_pt1 | contig 13734 bp, 7 predicted proteins | sample wastewater_treat_2_FD_192479 | JGI IMG/M metagenome (GOLD analysis project Ga0255347, IMG submission 192479) | Wastewater microbial communities from Lulu Island WWTP, Vancouver, Canada - plant24 | ecosystem: Engineered > WWTP > Wastewater > Unclassified | place: Canada: Vancouver, British...
ATCGCGGCGAGGCCGATGTTGAGGCGTTCGATCGGGCGATAGTTCAGACCGGCGGTCCAGGAAGGCGGCAGTTCGATCTCGCCGCGCGCCGAGGCGCTGCCGTGCGGCAGGGGGTTGGGGATCGCGACCGGCGCGGTCGTGTACGCCGAGCTGTTGACGTCAACATCGCCCTTCACGGTGTGGCGTACGCGTGAGCGGTAGGCGAAACCGGCGTCCAGGTTATCCAGAATTTTGTAGGACACGCCGAGATTGTATCCGTATCCCCAGGAGTCGCCCTTGACGCGCGTGCGCATGCTGCCGATCACCGGCAACGGTGGGTAAGGAGGCGGCAATGTGCCGATCGTCTCGTTGTCGCACGGGGTCTTGCGATGTTCGAAGTCGAGATACATCGCACGAAAGCCAGCAGCGACCGAAAGGCGGTCGTTGACCTTGTAGGCAAGATTAGGATTGAGCGTTATTGTTTCCAGTGTGGTCTCGGTGCTGCTCCATTTCAGGTTCCAGTCTTTGTCGTATTTCGTGCCCAGGCCGTACTCCGTGTAAAGGCCGAAGCCGATGAACCAGTCGTCGGCGAGCTGGTGGGAGACATACGCATGGGGCGGTGTGAACCAGCCGGAGTCGAGGTTGTTCTTCTCGCCGTTGGCGGTGACGTCCAGCATCGGGTGGATGGCAGTCACACCTAACAGCGTGTGCGTGCCGCCGAGGTCGGTCATGTTCGCCGGGTTGTAGTAGTTGGCGGAAGCGTCGCCGGTGTCACCGACCAGCGCGCCGCCCATGGCGTTACCGCGCGCGCTGGCTTCGTATAGCCCGAAACCTGCGGCGAGGGTGGATGTTGAGTATGCGAACGTGGCCAGCACAATGAGCGCAGAGACGCAGCGTGGCGACATAATAAGCCTCTTTTTTGTTGTTCGGCAGGTTTCAATTGAAATCGCTTCCAAGCGATAACACAGTGACACTTTATGTTTTTTTGTCATTCTAAGCAAGCGCAATTCTTGACTTCAAAGAGTGGGGTAGGGTATGATCTCCAACTATCCATGCTTGGTCGGTATGGGAGGCGGTCTGCCGCCAATACGCTTGGGTTTTTATCGAAAGAAGGAGGGTGTTATGTCGCTTGAGTTGAAAAAGGATTGCAAGTACGCGCTGTTGGTTCCCACGAGCATGGGTATCCGCATCACGCCGTTCAACGGGCAGCCGGTGCATTGCGGCGGGAATTTCATGATGCAGGTGACCAGCGCCGAAACCAACGTCGCCAGCGTGGCGTCCTATCTGGGCATGCCGGTCAAGGTGCTGACCACCTTTGTGAAGGGCAGTCCGATCGCCCAGCTCATCAAGGACGATCTGCGCAGCCGCCACATGGATTACGAAGGCGTTGAAGTCGATCAGGGCGGCCCGTGGGGGTATCGTCATCAGATCAACATTGCCGACAGCGGAATGGGCGCGCGCGGCCCGCGTGTCTGGAATGACCGCGCTGGCGAGGTGGGGCGCACCCTCAACGTCAAGGATTTCGATCTGGATCGCATCTTCGGTCAGGAGGGCGTGCAGATCGTACACCTGTCCGGCCTGATCGGCGCGCTCTCGCCCGAGACCGGCACCTTCTGCCTTGAACTGGCGCGCGCCGCCAAAAAGTACGGCACCAAGATTTCGTTTGATCTCAACCATCGCGCATCGTTCTGGAAAGGGCGCGAAAAGGAACTCAGGGATATCTTTACTGAGATCGCCAGTGTTACAGACATCCTTGTGGGCAACGAGGAGGATTTCCAACTTTGCCTCGGCGTGAAGGGGCCTGAAGCGGGCGGCAAGGACATCAAGGCCAAGATCGACGGCTTTAAGGGTATGATCGAGGCGGTCAAGAAGACCTTCCCCAACGCGCAGGTTTACGGTACGACGCTGCGTGAGGTCGATCACGCCAACGCCCATCATTGGGGTGCGCTGATGTCGGTCGGCTCGGCGTGGCATGTGGTGGAGCCGCGCCCGATTGCGGTTTTGGACCGTATCGGCGGCGGCGATGGGTTCGTCGGTGGCATGCTCTACGCCATCCTCAAGGGGTGGCCGTCGGAGAAGTGGATCCAGTTCGCTTGGGCGACCGGCGCGCTGGCCACGACGATGCTGGTGGACTACGCTCTGCCGGCGGACGAGGATCAGGTCTGGAGCGTCTGGAAGGGTAACGCCCGCGTCCAGCGCTGAGCGATCTGACGCATAACCGGTGATGTCGTGAATGCTTTAACCCAAGGTCGTGTGCGGCTGCACCAGATGCTGATCCGCCAAGGCGATCCCGACGCCAACACCGAGGCGATATTGGCCTTGATGGCGCGGGCGCGGGCGGACGGTATGCGTATAGCCGTCTTCCCAGAATGGGCGTTGAGCGGCTTTCTGGCTGGTCCGGAATGGCTCGACGGTTCTCGTCTGCGGGCGTGCGAGCGAGGCATCGAGCGTATCGTCGCGGCCTCGCAAGGGCTGGCTGTGATCTTGGGAACGGTGGTTTCATACCGCGGGCGGCTGGTCGGCGCGGCGGTGGCGGCTGAAGACGGTCGGCGAATGACACCCGCCGGATCGCCGTTGCCGTTTGCGCCTAAATTGCTCTCGCCGCAAAACCGCTTTGATGGGGCATCGGGACTTCTATGCGCTGGTGCGGTGGCGGCGATGGAGGGCGCGGCACTGCCCGCGCTCTTCGCGCCCTTCACGCTGAGCGGAATGACGGTTGCGGCGTGGTGCGGCCAGATGTTACCGCGCGGTTGCGACGCGGTGCAACAGGAGGCTGACCTGTTGCTGTGCCTCGACACGCGCCCGTACACGCGCGATCGGCCGCTGGGCGACGCGCCGGTTGCTGATGCTGTGCCGACCGCGTGCTGCTGCGGTACCGGCGTGGCCGATGCCGGCAAGGTGCTGTTCGCGCTGGCGGGCGGCACGCAGGCGCGCTGGCCGGACGGACGCGTACAGCATGCGCCGCTGTTGCGCGAGGCGGCGCTGGATCTTACGATGCCGTCGGACGGCACCGTCGCGCAGGCGGACCACACCGCGCCGCGCGTGGTGATCGACGTGATGGAGCGCGCCTGCCGTCTGCAACTTGAGCGGCTAGGGTTGCGTCGGGCGGTGATAGGCGCATCCGGGGGCATCGATTCCGCGCTGGCGGCCGCGCTGTACGGCCGTGTCGCAGGGCCTGAGAATCTGCTGCTGGTGAATATGCCCAGCCGCTACAGCTCGGGTACCACGATCGGTCTCGCACGTCGTCTGGCCGCCAACTTGGGGTGCTACTATACCGAGGTTCCGATTCAGGAGAGTGTGGAACTGACGAAGCGGCAGATCGAAAGCTGCGTCTGCGAGCGACCCGGCGGCGAGAAGCACGCGCTGGCGCTCTCTGATCTCGCTGTTGAGAACGTGCAGGCGCGCGACCGTTCGGGGCGCGTGCTCGCGGCGCTGTCCAGTGCGTTCGGCGGGGTCTTCACCTGCAACACCAACAAATCGGAGAGTACCATCGGTTACGGCACGATGTATGGTGATAACGCAGGGTTCTTCGCGGCGCTGGGTGATCTGTGGAAGAGCGAAGTCTGGGAACTTGCGCGTTGCTACAACGACGAGGTGTTCGGCAGCGAAATGATCCCCCAAGGCTCGATCACGATCGTGCCCTCGGCGGAGCTGAGTTCGGCGCAGAATGTGGACGAAGGCAAGGGCGATCCGTTGGTCTATGCTTGGCACGACCGGCTGTTCGCCGCTTGGACAGAGCGTCCGGTGCCGGTGACGGTCGATGAACTGGTGCGCGGGTATACTGTGGGTACGGTGGGGGAGATCACCGGATACCCGGACGACCTGCGCGCGCTCTTCCCGGATGAGGCATCATTCCGCAACGACCTGACGCGCATGTGGCGGCTCTACAACGGTCTGGCGCGAGCCAAACGTTTGCAGGCACCGCCTGTGCTCTCGTTGAAGAGCCGTACCTTCGGCTTCGATCTCGGTTCAGCGCAACTGCCGGTCCTTGACGATCGGTGAGTTTTTTAGAACCGCCAAGGTGATGAGGATGAGCGTCTACTCGTCCTTGTTCTGTTTTTTTCACGCGAGGGCACGGAGACGCGAAGTTTTTTGAGTAACCAGCGGTTGCACTTGTTTATCGTTCATGTTTCACAATCAAGGCTGTTCTCAAAGCGGCTGATCTGCTTAAATAACAGGCAAGTCATGGTTGGGAAGTGGAAAGAACAGTTTGGCGTCTGGGCCGTCAGGGCAGGCGTCCATGCGGTAGATACGGCGGTGATGGCGCTGGCGTACCTGACGGCGTTCCTGTTGCGCTTTGAGTTTCAGGAGCCGTGGTGGGGTTGGGGTCAGGTGGCGGTGTCGTTCGTAACGGTGTGGGCGGTGCAGTGCGTGGCATTGGAACTGTTCGGTTGCAATCGGATGCTGTGGCGTTACGTAAGTGCGAGCGATGTGCCACGGTTCGTGGGCGCGATCAGTGCTTCGACCATCGTGTTGTTGATACTGCGGGTGGTGCTGCCGCACCAGATGGGGTTGCGCCCGCCCTATAGCATCACCTTTCTCAACAGTTTCTTGGTCACGGGTGGCCTGATCGGGGTGCGGATGTTGGGACGCCTGATGGCTGAAGGTGCCTCGCATGCCCGAGGCGGCGTCCTGAACGGTCGTGCGCGACGGGTGCTGCTGGTGGGGGCAGGCGCGGCCGGCGACTTGGTGGCGCGCGAACTGCGGCGTCAGGGGACGCGACGGCAGGTAGTGGTCGGCTTTCTGGATGACGATCCGGCCAAGCGCCATGCGCGCATCCAAGGCTTTCCCGTGCTGGGGAGCATCGATGAGTTGCCCGCGCTGGTGCGGCGGCATACGGTGGACGAGGTGGTCGTCTCGATGGTGCGGGTGCCGCGCGATGTGATCCGGCGCGTGGTGCGGCTGTGTGAGCAGGCGCATGTCCCGGCGCGTATTGTGCCGGGATATTACGAATTGATCGAAGGCAGCCTGACCGCCTCGAACATCCGCAACGTGGCGGTCGCAGACCTGCTGGGGCGCGAGGAGACGTCGCTCGATAGCCGTGCGGTGGTGGAGTTGTTGGGGCAGAAGCGGGTGCTGGTGACTGGTGCCGGCGGGTCGATCGGCAGCGAACTGGCGCGCCAGATCCTGCGCGCCGGGCCGTCGAATTTGGTGCTGGTGGAGCGCTCCGAGAATGCGCTGTACCAGATTGAGCGCGAGATCCGCAAGCGCGGGGCTGCGACGCCGGTGACGGCGTTGTTGGCGGATGTCGGCGACCGCGCGCGCATGGAAGCGATCTTCCGTGCGCACGCGCCGCAGATTGTCGTGCATGCCGCGGCGCATAAGCATGTGCCGCTGATGGAGCAGAATCCGGTTGAAGCGGTGAAGAACAATGTGCTGGCGACGCGCGCGCTGGGCGAACTGGCGGTTGCGTGCGGCGTGGAGCGTTTTGTGTTTATTTCGACCGACAAGGCGGTGCGGCCGGTCTCAGTGATGGGGATGAGCAAGCGACTCGCGGAGCGCGCGTTGCAGGCACTGAACGGACGCGGGGTCACGCGGTTTTCCGCTGTGCGGTTCGGCAATGTGCTGGACTCTTCGGGGTCGGTCGTGCCGCTCTTCCGCGAGCAGATTCGTCGCGGCGAGGCGGTGACGGTGACGCATCCGGAGATGCAGCGTTACTTCATGACGATCGCCGAGGCGGTTGCGCTGGTTTTGCAGGCGGCGGCATTGGCCCAGGGCGGCGAGATCTTTGTGCTCGACATGGGCGAACCGGTGAAGATCGTGGAACTGGCGGAGGGGATGATCGCGCTCTCCGGGTTGCGTCCGTATGAGGATGTGCCGATTGTTTTCACCGGCATCCGGCCGGGCGAGAAGCTGTTTGAAGAGTTGGACGTGAGCGAGCGGTCGGCATATAAGACTGGGCACGCGCGGATTTTCGTGAGCAAGGATGCGGCTGCGGACAGTGACCAGACAGCGGCGATGTTGGCGGTGTGTCGGCGGCTGGTAGAGGAGCGGGACGGCGCGACAGCAGAGGAGGTGCGCGCGGCGTTGTACGAGTGGGTGGCGATAGGCGTGACGAACGGCGGCGAGGGGAGGACGTCGAACGCTGAACTCAGAACTCAGAACTCAGAAGTGGGGAGGGAGGGCGCGTGACGAAGCGGCTTAACCGGATACGGCTGGCGGCGTTGGCGCTGATCGCAGTGGCGGCGGTGTTCAACTACCGCTACATGTTCGATTTCACGATGGTGATGTTCGCGTCGCCGATCGAGGACATGTCGCATGGCTGGCTGGTACCGTTCGTCAGTCTGGCGGTGCTGTGGCGGCAGCGCGATGCGTTGCGGGCGGCGGCCGGTGCGCCGAGTCTGGCGGGTGCGGCGTGGGTGATGTTTTTTTTGGTTATCGCGTGGTTTGGCGGGCGCGGCGGGCAGTCGCGTATGGAGCAGGTGTCGTTCATCGGTTTGGTATGGGCGTTGCCGTACGCCTTCTGGGGACGCGGGGTGGAGCGGCTGATGCGCTTCCCGGCGGCGTTTCTGTGCTTCACGATCCCAGTGTCGTCCTTTCTCGATTTTTTCACGATCCATCTGCGCATCTTTTCGACTGCACTCGCGACCGGCCTGCTGAACATCATGGGGTTGGCGGTGGAGCGGTCAGGTACGGCGCTCTATTCGCGGGTGCCCGGTGCCGAGTTCAATGTGGATGTGGCGGATCCGTGCAGCGGTATCCGCTCGCTGTTCGCGATGATGGCGCTCACGGCGGCATACGCCCATTTCACGCTGCGGCAAACATGGCGCAAGTGGCTGCTCTTCGCTTGCTCGCTGCCGATCGCGATGATCGGTAACATGGTGCGCATCATGTCGATCTGTGTGGTGGCCGCGTGGTTTGGGCAGCAGGTGGCTACCGGGTACTATCATGACTACTCTAGGTATGTGGTGTTTGTCGTGGGCGTGCTGTTGATGGAGAAGGTAGCAAAGTGGATCAAGGGGAAAAGTAGGAAGGGAGAAGTAAGAAGTAGGGAGGTAATGGGTAATAAGGGGGAAGAGAACGCTCAACGCTCAGGTGAGGGGACGGGAGGGGCAAGCGTCTGCTTGCCCGAGAACGCCGAACGCCGAACGCCGAACGTTGAACGTCGGAGTGATGGGTGGGGAACGGGGATCGTGGTGGGGGTGTGTGTAGCGGTGCTGGCGGTGTTTGCGGCCAATATGTCGATGCCGCCGCCGGTGTTTGACACCTCCTCGTGTGTGGCGTCGGAGCTGCCGGTGCGTGTGGGCGAGTTTACGGGAGAGGTGCCGTGGTTTTGCCATGATCCGCAATGCTTGACGATAGCGGGGGAGTCGACGTTGAAGCGTGGAGCGGAGGGGTTGGTTTGTCCCGAGTGTGGCGGGAAGATGGCGTCAATTTCGTTGGGTGAGTGGAGTGATCTGCCCAAGGACACCGTGATCATCAAGCGGAATTACCGGTCGCCGGACGGGCTGATCTATGCGGTGAGCGTGGTGGTGGGCGGACGGCAGCGCAACAGCATTCACCGTGCAGAGTTGTGTTTGCCGGCGCAAGGGTTCGCGATGCTGGGCGCAGCGCGCGTGCCGCTCAAGTTGGCTGACGGAAAGAGTCTGCAGGTGCGCCGGATTAATGCGCAACGCTCAGGCGGGGCGCGTATGAGTTTGGTGTATTGGTTTTTGAGTCGTGACAACGAGTGTTGCTCGCACACCGAGCGAATCCTGATGGATGTGTGGGATCGCTCGATCCACAACCGGATCAACCGGTGGGTCATGATTGCGGTGCATGTGTCGTCTGGGCTCGATTCGCCCGAAGGAATTGAGCGGTTTGAAGCATTTTTGTCCGAGTTGTACCCTCAGGTCGTGCTCGAACAGGATAGGGGCGGCGAATGACGGTCAATTGGGTCACAGATTGGGTCAAAGCGTCGGAGAACGTGATTGCGCGTATAGCGACGGACGGTGCCAAGTATGCGGCGGCTTTTTGTGGCGCATTGATGATCTCGCTGTTGCTGACGCCACTGTTGCGCGAGGTGGCGCGCAAGATCGGGATGGTAGATCAGCCGGATGCGCGCCGCATCAACAAGGTGCCGGTGCCGCGCGGCGGTGGACTCGCGATCTTTGTGGCCTTTCATGTGGCGCTGGAGTTGCTGGTCCTATGGACGGGTGAACCAATTAACCAACAGTTCTCCCTCCACTGGCAACGGCACTTTCTGTTGGCGTCCGGGCTGTTGGTGGCGATCGGCCTTGTTGATGACAAACTCGGCATGCGCCCGATGGTCAAACTGGCCGGTCAGGTGGGGGTGGCGTTGATCCTGTATGCGTCCGGGGTGCATGTGGGCGGGATCGTGGTGGCGTTTCCGCCGTGGCTGGACTGTCTGGTCACGGTGCTGTGGATTGTCGGGGCGGTGAATGCGTTCAACCTGATTGATGGCATGGACGGTCTGGCGACAGGGCTGGCGTTGATCGCGTCGGCGGGTCTGGCGGGTGCGTTGCTCTTCACCGGGAACTCGTCGGCAACGCTGCCCTATCTGGTGTTGGCCGGCGCGTGCCTGGGATTCTTGCGCTATAACTTTCATCCGGCAACCGTGTTTCTCGGCGATTCGGGCAGCATGTTCCTGGGACTGTGCATTGCGACGCTGCCGCTGGTGAGCGGCTCGCGCAAAGAGCTGGTGGCGTCGCTGGGCATGCCGCTGCTGGCGATGGGCGTGCCGATTTTCGATACGATGCTGGCGATCTGGCGGCGGTCGGTCAGATCGCTGTTGCCGCAGCCGCTCAAGGGGATGGGCGGCCGTGTGCGGGTGATGCAGCCTGACCGCGACCATCTGCACCACCGGTTGCTGCGGCAGACGATGAATCAGCGCAGCGCGGCGGTGGTGCTCTACACGATGAGTGCGGCGTTGGTGGGGCTCGGGCTGGTAGGCACGTTGCTGAAGGGACGCGCGCCGGGGCTTTTCCTGATCGCGTTCGTGGTAGCGATCGCGGTGGTGGCGCGCCATCTGGAGAGCGTGGAGCTGTGGGATACGGGGCGGTTGCTTTCTGGCACGCGAAAAACGATACGTCAAGGGCTGCTGGTTCCGTGCTATATTGTGTTGGATGTGCTGCTGCTGTGCGGCGTGTGGGTGCTGGCGCGTTGGGAGACGGGACTGCCGCTCGTTCGTACGGTGTTCCTTTCGGACCTGCCGCGCTATGTGGTGCCGGTTTTTGTGTTGCTGGTGGTGGCGAAGGTCTATCAGCGCGTTTGGTCGCGGGCGCAGATCCGTGATTTCGCGATTCTCGGCGTGGCTGTGGCGGCGGGGGCTGTTATCGGTGCCGGACTGGGATGGTTGTTCAGTTCGGAGCACCCGCATGCGGGCCGTTTCACGCTGTTGTTCGGCACGCAGGCCATGATCCCGCTGTGCGCGATCCGGTTGTGGCGCGATAGCGTGAGCGGCCTGACACAGGCTTTGGAGCGGAAGATCCTGCTCAAAAAACCCGGTGTGCAACGCCTGTTGGCCTACGGGGGCGGTATCCGCTTTAGAAGCTATCTGCGGGAGTTGAGGGAGCGTCCCGGGTTGAACGACCGGGTCATTATCGGGGTCATCGATGACGATATCAACCTGCACGGACGGATCATCTCCGGGCATCGAGTGGTCGGCGGTTTCGACCGAATGAGCGAGTGGTTGCCTCAGCAACGGGTGGACGGTGTGATTATCACCTGCCTGATGGACGAAGAGAAGCAGGCGCATGTGGCGCGTGTGCTGAGTGAGGCGGGGTTGCGTGTGCTTCTTTGGGCGTGCGAAGAAAAACTGTTGTGCGAGGCGGAGACCACACCGCAGGCGCAGCATGCGAAGGAGGAAAAGAGATGAAAAGTTTTCGTAAGGAACTGTGGTTCAAGGCCCCGAGCCGACGATCATACATCAACATCACGCCGGAAGTGGATGCGTGCCTGCACGAGAGCGGGATCCGCGAGGGACTATGTCTGGTCAACGCTATGCACATCACGGCAAGCGTGTTTATTAATGATGATGAACAAGGGTTGCACGCTGATTTCGAACGTTGGCTGGAACGGCTGGCGCCGGAAAAACCGCACAGCCAGTACGCGCATAACGGCGCGGAGGACAACGCCGATGCGCATCTGAAACGGCAGATTATGGGCCGCGAGGTGGTCGTGGCGGTGACCGAAGGTCGGCTGGACTTCGGGCCGTGGGAGCAGATTTTTTACGGTGAATTCGACGGGTTGCGTAACAAGCGCGTACTGGTCAAGATCATCGGGGAGTAGACCGTGTTATTCAATTTGATGAAGTTCATCACTTGGTTTTTGAGCCCGTTGACGCTGGCGACGGTCGGTGTGCTGCTGGGCGGTTATTGGGTGTGGCGCGACCATCTGCGGCGTGGCCTGTGGGCACTGGCGCTGTCGGTGGTGTGGCTGTGGGTCTGGGCGTCACCGTGGTTCTTCATTCTAATCGGTGGCGCGTTGGAGCGGGCTTATCCTCCGGTCAAGCCAGAGTCGCTGCCGCGCGCCGACGCGATTGTCGTGCTGGGCGGCGGCATCAAGCCGCCGACACGCCTGACGCGCGATGCTGATCTGGATATGGCGGCGGACCGCGGCTGGTACGCGGCGCGTTGTTTCCACGCGGACCGTGCGCCGCTGATCCTTTTTTCAGGCGTCAGCGAGGGGCCCGGCATGCGGCAATTCCTGATCGATCTCGGGGTTCCCGCGAAGAAGATCGTACTGGAGACCGACAGCAAAAACACCCATCAAAACAGCCTGTTCACGCGCGAGAAGCTCAAGGAGATCAAGGCAAAACGCATTCTCTTGGTCACTTCGGCGTGGCACATGCGGCGGTCGCTGCTGGTTTTCAAACACATGGGCGTGGAGGCGGTGCCAGCGGCCACGGACTACGAAGCATTGTCGATGCGCGGTCTGCTCTCCCCCTCGAAACTCGCCTACTATTTGCCGACAGCGGACTGCCTCGACAAGAGTTCGGCGGCACAGAAAGAGTACATCGGGTATTGGGCGTACCGCACGTACCTGATCTTTCAGAAGTTCCGTGGCCGTTCCTAGATGTTGTTCCGGCTTGCATATCCCGCGAACGTCTGATACCTTGTGCGCATCTTTCATGGCGAAAATAGCTCAGTTGGTTAGAGCAGCAGATTGTGGATCTGCGGGTCGCGGGTTCGAGTCCCGTTTTTCGCCCCAGTTTTTACCCCAGTAAAACTCCGGTTTTATTGGGGTTCTTTATTGACGGGTGTCGGGAGGCGTGGGACAATCGCAAACCATGAAGACCCGGAAGTGCGGGGACGGCGATGGGTACCCCGCGTTCCTGCTGGCGTCTGTATGCGGATTTTTGGAGCCTGTGAAGAAAGAGAAAGAGGGATGAATCGATGAGCCGTAAAGTTTTGTTGTCAGCAAATGAGGCGGTCGCATGGGCGGCCTGCAAGGCGGGGTGCGCCGTGGCGTCGGCCTATCCCGGGACGCCGAGCACCGAGATTCTCGAACAAGTGGCGAAGTTCAAGGACTCGATCTACTGTGAGTGGGGCGTGAATGAAAAGGTCTCGATGGAGGTCGCCATCGGTGCCTCGATCGCCGGTGCGCGCGCGCTGACCGCCATGAAGCACGTGGGGCTCAATGTGGCGATGGACCCGCTGATGACCTACACGTATGTCGGCGCGAACGGCGGCCTGGTGGTGGTCACGGCTGACGACCCCGGCATGCACAGCTCGCAGAATGAGCAGGACTCGCGCAATCTGGTTAAGTTCGCGCGCGCCGCGCTCTTCGAGCCCGCCGACAGCCAGGAGACCTTTGACATGGTGCAGGCCGCGTTCGAGGTCTCGGAGCAGTTTCAAGTGCCGGCGTTTGTGCGGCTTTCGACCCGCACGTCGCACACCTCGACGGTCGTGGATGTCGGTGACGATTTCGGGCCGGGGCACCCGGAGCGCAAGGCGTACGTCAAGGATATCCGGCGTTACATCCCCGTTCCGATGTTTGCGCGCCCTCAGCGCCTGAAGGCGCAGGAGCGTACCGCTGCCTTGCGTGCTTTCGCCGGTGAGACGCCGTTCAACCGAGTCGAGCGCGGCGACGACCGGCTCGGCATCATCACCTCCGGCGTGACGTATCAGTATGTGAAGGAGGTGTTCCCTGAGTTCAGCGTGCTTAAGCTGGGCTTCACCAATCCGCTGCCGATCGAGCAAGTCAAAGCGTTTGCGGCGAGTGTGGAGCGTGTACTGGTGATCGAGGAACTTGATCCGTTCCTAGAGGATCAGGTGCGGGCGTTGGGCATCAAGGTGGTCGAGCATACGACCGAGTTGAACATGCACGAGATGAATCCAGTGCGTCTGACCGCGCTGCGCAAGGAGTTGCTCGGTGATGTCGAGCTGCCCGTCGTGACGCGCGCGGACGCCGGTCTGCCGACGCGTCCGCCGGTGCTCTGCGCCGGTTGCGGCCATCGCTCGGTCTTCTACACGCTGGCTAAGTTGGGCGCGACCGTTACGGGCGACATCGGATGCTACACGCTGGGCGCGTTTCCTCCGCTCAACGCGATGGACACCACGATTTGCATGGGGGCCTCCGTCGGCAATGCCTACGGTATGGAGAAAGCCGGTAAGAGCGGGCGTCTCTGCGCGGTGATCGGCGACTCGACCTTCTTCCACTCCGGCATGACCGGCATCCTGAACGTGCTCTACAACGGCGGCACGATCACCACGATCGTGCTCGACAACCGCATTACCGGTATGACCGGCCATCAGGACAATCCGGGCTCCGGGCGTACCCTGCGTGGCGATCCCGCGCCGGTTACGGACATTGCAGAAATCGCCAAGGCGATGGGCTTCAAGCGCGTGGTGAGTGTAGATGCGTATGACATGGCCGCCTTGGAGCGCGTCCTCAAGGAGGAGCTGGATGCGCCCGAGCCGTCGGTCGTGATCGCCGGCGGCCCTTGCCGCATTGCCGCCAAGCTGACGAACGCCGGCACTTTCGAGGTGGACGCGGAGAAGTGCAAGGCCTGCGGTGCCTGCTTCAAGTTGGGCTGCCCCGCGATTGAGCGCGGCGAGCCGACGCCGGACGGCAAGCGGTTCAAGTCGCGCATCGATCCCGTGCAGTGCGCGGGATGTACCATGTGCGAGCAATTGTGCAAATTTGGAGCGATCAAGCGGGTGCGGTAGCCGATCACATTCTTCTTATTATGGGTAAAAAAAAGACATTCAAATATCCGCACGGGACGCCGATACGTACCGATATGGAACCGCTTTTGGCTTTTGCTAACGCCCATATCGGAAAGTTGCTGTCGGCTTCGCTGGTGTGCGAAATGGCGGATGTCGAATCGCCCAAAACGCATGACTGTTTGCTGCGCAACGGTGTGACTTTACTGACTCACCGTGAATGTCCGGGGTTGTTGCAAAACGGTCAGATGCTTTTTTGGCCGGCAGATGATGATCGGCCAGAGGTGAGCAGTTCGAGCCCGCCTGTGTCGGCGTATGATCCTAATGACGGACGACGCTTTGTTCCAGAGCGTAAACTTAGGCTCAGCGATATCAAGAACACGCTTTTCGAAGGTGATTGTCTGGAGATATTGCCGTTTTTTCCCGATGCCTGCGTAGACATGGTGCTATGTGATCTGCCTTACGGGACAACTCAAAACAAATGGGACAGTCTTATCCCTTTGGATCCACTTTGGGAGCAGTACCGCAGGATTCTTAAGCCGAGAGGTGTCGTGGTGTTAACCGCGCAGGGGATTTTCACTGCCAAAGTTATTTTGAGCAACGAGGCGTGGTTCAAATACAAAATCGTCTGGGAAAAATCCAAGCC
>Ga0255347_1005846_pt1 | contig 13727 bp, 10 predicted proteins | sample wastewater_treat_2_FD_192479 | JGI IMG/M metagenome (GOLD analysis project Ga0255347, IMG submission 192479) | Wastewater microbial communities from Lulu Island WWTP, Vancouver, Canada - plant24 | ecosystem: Engineered > WWTP > Wastewater > Unclassified | place: Canada: Vancouver, British...
AACAAAGGAACAAGGCAGTTAAAGTATCTATTACTCTACCGGTCAACTTCAAACTTGAATAATAAGCTCTTTTAATAGAACTAAACAGAAGGCTGTTTCACACAAGAACAGCCTTCTGTTTTTTTTGAAACAAGCTTTGATGGTATTAATATTGCAATAATTACCATAAACAAAGGGCTAGTCGTATTTTTTGAAGTATTTTTGGGCAAACTGATTTACAGATGGGTGAACTACTTTCCATTGATAAGGACCTTGAAAAAGTTATATTAGCTGCTGTACGTACTCCTGACCTTTCGGAGGGTACGGTCAATGAACATTTGGATGAACTTGCTTTTCTTGCTGAGACTGCCGGGGCATTAACCGTAAAGCGTTATGTTCAGGCACTGCCAATGCCTGACAACCGGACCTATCTGGGGAGCGGTAAACTTCAGGAAGTTAAAACCTTCCTGCTGATGAATGAGGATATTACTGCTGTTATCTTTGACGATGAACTATCTCCATCGCAATTAAAGAATATTGAAAACGAGCTAAAGGTAAAAATTATCGACAGGACAGGCCTGATCCTGATAATCTTTGCCATGAGGGCAAGGACTGCTCATGCTAAGACTCAGGTTGAGCTGGCTCAGTATCAGTATATGTTGCCAAGACTGACTCGTATGTGGACTCACCTTGAACGCCAACGAGGAGGGATTAATATGAGGGGACCCGGTGAAAAGGAACTTGAGACTGACCGTCGTATCATCAGAGATATTATTGCCAAGCTTAAGAAAGACCTGGAAAAGATAGACAGGCAGATGGCAACTCAGAGGAAGAATCGTGGAAAGCTTGTCAGGGTTGCTCTTGTAGGTTATACAAATGTAGGCAAATCCACTCTTATGAATGCCCTTAGCAAGAGTGAGGTATTTGCAGAGAACAAGCTGTTTGCTACCCTTGATACGACTGTGAGAAAGGTAGTCGTACGCAATCTTCCATTTCTGCTTACCGACACTGTGGGATTTATCAGAAAGCTGCCTCACCACCTAGTAGAATCCTTTAAGTCGACACTTGATGAGGTACGTGAAGCTGACCTCCTGCTTCATGTAGTGGATATTTCTCACCCGGGTTTTGAGGATCAGATCAAAGTTGTTGAATCAACCTTAAGGGAGATTGATGACAGGGATAAGCCCGTAATAATGGTTTTCAATAAGGTAGATGCTTTCTCTCATGTTGAAAAGGAAGCTGATGATCTGACTCCTGTCAGGCGTGAGAATATAACGATTGAGGACCTGAAAAGGACCTGGATGAACAAGGCTACCTCTGTTTTTATTTCGGCCTTGAAAAAGGATAATTTTGATGAATTCAGGGATCTGGTATATAGCGAGGTTATGAAGATTCATGTTACAAGGTTCCCATACAATGACTTTTTATTTCCTGATCTGAATCCTGAAGAACTTGGATTGGAAGATACAGGAGATAATGACTCAGAGGAATTAGATTCTTAGGGTGCTTGTTCTACCATATCTTGATGATACTTAGATTCATATCTGCGTCTCCTGAAAATAATCTTGTATTAGGATTGGTGAAAAAAGGCCTTTGGGGACTAGAATAGTCCTTTAATCCGGCCTTCTGAATCAATATCAATCTTTTCTGCAGCCGGATACTCTGGTAAACCAGGCATACGCATTATGTTACCTGTGATTGGTATCACAAATCCGGCTCCTGCAGCTATTTCTATTTCCCTGACAGTGACTATAAAGTTTTCCGGTCTTCCCAGAAGTTTTGGATTGTCTGAAAGCGATTTCTGTGTCTTGGCAATGCAGACAGGTAGTTTGTCAAGGTTCAGGCTTTCAATCTTCTTCAGGTCATCTTTTGCCTGAGCAGTATAGTCTATGGCATTGGCACCGTAGATTTGTTTGGCTATTGTCTCAATCTTACGCTCAACGCTCCAGCCCCAGTCATAGAGCGGTTTGAAGTCAGATTTACATTCATTTAATACCTCAACAACTGCTTCTGCAAGTTGTACTGCACCACGACCACCTTCTGCATGAGCTGTTGTAATTGCAGATCTGATTCCTAGTTTATTGCAAAGGTTCTTTACAACCTCTAGCTCTTCTACAGTATCATCAGCGAATTTGTTGATAGCAACAACAGGGCAGATGTTGAACTTGCGAATGTTTTCTATATGTTTTTCAAGGTTTTCGAGTCCGTTCTCAACAGCCTGGGCATTAGGTTTTTTGATCTCGTCAAGCTTTACCCCACCATGGTATTTAAGAGCTCTGATAGTGGCAACGAGAACAGCAACACCAGGTTTCAAACCTGAAGAAACGCATTTGATGTCAAGGAATTTTTCTGCGCCAAGGTCAAAGCCAAAACCAGCCTCAGTAACTACATAGTCAGAAAGTGAAAGTCCCATCTTGGTTGCCAGAACTGAATTTGTTCCCTGGGCAATATTTGCAAAAGGCCCTCCGTGAATGATAGCTGGATTTCCTTCAAGAGTTTGTACCAGATTGGGTTTTATAGCATCCTTTAAAAGTGCGGCCATGGCGCCTTCAGCCTTCAGGTCACGTGCAAAGACTGGTTTCTTGTCATAGGTGAATCCGACAAAGATATTGCCCATCCTCTTTTTCAGATCGTCGAAATTCTCACTTAGACACAGGATTGCCATGATTTCAGATGCAGCAGTAATATCAAAGCCGGTTTCCCTTGGCACACCTGAGGTGGTACCTCCAAGACCTATTATTATGTGTCTAAGGGTACGGTCATTCATGTCCATCACCCTTTTCCAATGTACGGTTCGGGGGTCTATTCCAAGAGTGCTGTTCTTGTTTTGGATATTATTGTCGATTAGCGCAGCCAGCAGGTTGTTTGCTTTCTCTATAGCAGGAAAATCTCCTGTGAAGTGGAGGTTGATATCCTCCATTGGAACTACCTGAGCATAGCCTCCTCCTGCGGCTCCTCCCTTGATGCCAAATACCGGTCCCAGACTAGGTTCGCGGAGTACTACAGTAGTTTTTTTCCCTATCTGGTTTAGTCCTTCGCAAAGTCCGATGGAAACAGTTGTCTTGCCTTCTCCTGCCGGAGTGGGAGAAATTGCAGAAACAAGGATAAGTTTCTTACCGTTTATCTTTTCAGGATCTATAAGAGAAAGGGGGAGTTTGGCTTTGTAGTGGCCATATGGTTCCAGCATTGATTCAGGAATTCCAAGTTTGCCTGCAATCTCCTTGATGTTTTTGATTTTAGCGCTTTGTGCAATTTCCAAATCCGACAGCATACCGTTTTGTTTAATTATTCAATCCGAAAGGTACAAAAAAAGAGGCTGCCATACTTCTATGGCAACCTCTTTTTGTATCCCTGAAATACCGGAGTATTTCAGGGCTTTGAAAATATGTTAGTCATGCTTTTGCAAAATGGACTTATTTCAACAGTCCTTGTTCAAGCATGTACTCTGCTATTTGAACTGCATTAAGTGCAGCACCTTTCTTGATCTGGTCAGAAACAGTCCAGAATGTCAGTCCGTTGGGATTTGTTAGATCTTTGCGGATACGGCCTACAAATACCTCGTCACGTCCGGCAAGGAACAAAGGCATAGGGTACTGGCTATTGGCTGTATCATCAATTACGATTACGCCCTTGGCTTTTGCGAAAGCCTCACGGGCCTCTTCAATGCTTATCGGGCGTTCTGTTTCAATCCAGGTGGCTTCAGAGTGAGCACGCATTACAGGTACCCTGATACAAGTTGCGCTGACTTCGATATCGGTACCCATAATCTTGCGAGATTCGTTATACATTTTCATCTCTTCCTTTGTATAACCATTGTCTGTAAAGACATCAACCTGGGGAATCAGGTTCATTGCAAGTTGATACTTGAACTTGCTTACAGTAGGTTCTTCACCCTTTACAAGCTGTTCAGTCTGTTTTAATAGTTCATCCATCGCAGCTGCACCTGCACCACTTGCTGCCTGATATGTAGACACATGTACTTTTTTGATATGGGCAATATCCTCAATAGCCTTCAGTGCAACTACAAGTTGGATAGTTGTACAGTTTGGATTAGCAATCACATTTCGGGGAATATTTCTGCACTGTTCTGCATTAACTTCAGGTACAATCAAGGGCACATCATTATCCATGCGGAATGCGCTTGAATTGTCAATCATTACTGCACCGTATTTTGTGATTGTTTTTTCATATTCTTTAGATGTTGATGCTCCGGCAGATGTCCAGACTAAATCTATTCCTTTAAAGTCGTCATTGTGTTTGAGCTCCTTAACGGTCAGTTCTTTACCTCTGAATGTGTACTTTGTACCTGCACTACGGGTTGAACCAAATAATACCAACTCGTCCAAGGGGAAGTTTCTTTCTTCCAAAACACGGAGGAATTCTTGTCCTACCGCTCCACTAGCTCCTACAATTGCTGCTCTCATTTTCTGTTAAACTAATTTAGGTTTGTTTACATCAACTAAAAAAATGCTTAAATTTTTGTTGTTATTGCTTACGATTAGTATAGCCAAGAAAAACAAATGTAGACATTTATAACCATAACCGCTACCCGATGTTGAAAGTTTTTATCCTCTTTTTGATCAGTTGCTTAAATCTTGAGGGTCAAAGCAACTATGACGTATGTCATGGAAATGTTCTTTCAGCACCCGAATGGCATGGTGAGACTGATTTTTATCTTTTTGAAGAAGGCAATCAGAGCTTTAGGCTTGACGCTCCTGCAGAAGCTGGAGCATCTTGGATATATACAAAGCTTGATGCCGTTGAAGATGCCAGATGGGAACTGCGCTTTAGTTTTGGGTTCAACCCTTCGTCATCCAACTATGCACAGGTCTGGCTTGCCATGGATGCCCCTTCCAGAGATGAGGCGCAAAATGGACTGTACCTGGTTATTGGATCCACTGCCGATAATATTTCCCTATGGAAGGTTAAGGATGGTAAGAAAGAGCTGCTAATAGCAGGTGTGGAGAAAATTCTGGATAATTCTGCACCTTCAGCTGCAATTAGGGTTACAAGGTTTAAAGGTGGTGAGACAATACTGGAAACTGACCTTGGCGAGGGTTATCGTGAGGAAGGACGTGCCAGGGTTGAGGGCTTTGAGTCGCAGTACTTTGGTGTGGCCTCGGTTTATACAGCTACCCGCAGCAAGCTTTTTTGGTATGAGAATCTCAGTGTATGTGGGGAGGCTTTTACCGACACCCTTCCTCCTGAGCCTCTTCCATATCAAGCCAAACTTAATGCTGTGGTTGTCACAGAGGTGATGGCTGATCCTAGCCCTGCTGTTGGGCTACCTGCTACTGAATATATCGAACTTTTCAACAGGGGTGATGAGGTTGTCAATCTTGCCGGGTGTAGGGTCGAAACAAGTTCCGGTAGTATTACACTCGGGAAATACCTGCTTTTCCCAGGAGAGTATATTCTTGTCATTCCTCAGGGTAAAGGGGCTGATTGGGGCTTTATTGAAAATGTTGTTGAGGCTACAACATGGTCCTCTTTGCCTGATGGGGGTGGGGTATTGGTGATGAAGGACAGCTTCGGAATGCAGATTAGTGCTGTGCAGTATAGCAGGGATTATGGTAGTGAAGGTTTTAAAAAAGATGGTGGCTGGGCCCTTGAGATCAAGGACCCGGATAATATATCGGGGGATCCGGCAAACTGGGGATTTTCTGTTGATATTTCAGGAGGAACTCCTGGTAGGGCAAATTCGATAGCTGAAATTTACCCTGATCTTAATTCCCCAACACTTCTATCTCACTATATTGAAAGTGATTCAGTGTTGGTCCTGATTTTTTCGGAAGCGATGGATAGTACCTCTGTAAGCGATATTCATATTTCAAGCATAGAGGCAGCATCTACTCCGGAGCTTGCAGATCTCAGACTACAGGGAGTTTTCTATAACGAACTTAGAATTGTTTTTGAGGCCGCACTGCTTGTCAACAGAGGTTATAGGTTGGATTTTGGAGTACTACCTTCAGATCTGGGTGGTAACACCTTGCGTGGACAATCATTTATCATGTTTGGTATTCCACTGCCTGCTGAGACTGGGGATGTGGTGATTAATGAGCTGCTCTATGATCCACCAGAAGGTGGAAGTGATTTTGTGGAGCTATATAATCGCTCTCAAAAGCTAATTGACTTGTCATCACTCTATATAGCAAGAGGGGATGCAACAGGTGTTCCTGAGAAGCTTATTAAGCTATGCCAGTACCGAAGGGCATTACTGCCAGGAGCTTATTTGGTTATTACTGCAGATAAGGCGTGGGTCATAGATCGCTATGAGGTAGGTGATAATGCAGAGGTAGTAGAACCGGATGGGATGCCAAACTATGTGAACTCAGGTGGGACTGTGCTACTGACTGATAACAGGGGGCAGACTATTGATGCTTTTGTCTATAGTAATGAGTTTCATATGCCCCTGTTGAGATTAACCAAGGGAGTATCACTTGAGAGGATAGACCCATATGCAGAGAGCAGTAGTAGGTATAACTGGCACTCAGCATCTGGAGAACATGGGTATGCGACTCCGGGGAAAAGAAATTCGCAGTCAGTGACCCCTAAAAATGAGGAGGGAGATGGCTTTAGTATCGCACCGGAAATCTTTACACCTGACGGTGACGGCGTGGACGACCTCTTTGTTATTAGATACAAGTTTGATATACCCGGATATTGCTGTACTATCAGGATATACGACAGGGCAGGAAGACTTGTTCGCAGCCTGCTTAACAATGAGCCTGTTTCAGTTGATGGAAGCTGTTACTGGGATGGAACAAATGAAATTGGGGCTCTTGCACCTTCAGGGATTTATATCGTCTTTATCCGTTGCTTTAACCCGGAAGGAGGTTCAGGGTATGAAACTAAAAAGGCTGCAGTGCTTGGTATAAGTCCTAAGAAATAGGGGTTTTCCCAATTGAGGAGATATAGGTTTTAATGGACTGATCAGATTCAGAAATTCCACAGCCCTGTCAGAGACTACTGGTCTCTGACAGGGCTGTAGCTAATCATTGGGCAGGCTATATACTTGTATACCTATTCTACAGAGTACCTACAAGTTCTGCGATAAGCTTGGTCATTTTGGGTTCTGCTTCTGAAGCAACCTTTTGAACTTCTTCGTGGGATACCTCAACGATTTGGCCGGGAACTCCTGAGTCTGTAATTATTGAGATTCCAAAGCATGTAAGACCACTGTGACGGGCAACGATAACTTCCGGGACTGTTGACATTCCCACTGCATCTCCTCCAATAATTCTGAAGAATTTATATTCGGCTGGAGTCTCGAAAGTAGGACCTGCAGTACCTACATAGACTCCCTGCTTTACTTCAATTCCTTCCTTAGCAGCAATATCATGAACCCTTGCTATCAGCTCCTTGCTATAGGGCTCACTCATATCGGGGAAGCGGGGTCCAAACTCTGCAAGGTTGGGACCTATGAGAGGGTTGTTGCCAAACATATTTATGTGGTCATCAATTATCATCAGATCACCCACCTTAAATGAAGGATTCAGTCCACCTGAAGCATTTGATACGACCAGAGTCTTAATTCCCATTTGCTTCATTACTCTTACAGGGAAGGTAACCTGTTGCATATTGTATCCTTCATAGTAATGGAAACGTCCCTGCATTGCTATTACAGACTTCCCTTTGATACGACCAAAAATAAGTCGCCCCTGATGTCCTTCTACAGTGGATACGGGGAAATTTGGAATCTTGCTGTATGAAATACTTGTGTCTATTTCAATCTCCTTAACTAGTCCACCTAACCCTGTTCCAAGTATTATCCCTATCTCGGGATTCAATGTCTGCAGTGATCTTAGAAAATCTGCAGTTTCAATAATGGCTTTCAACATAATCTGTAATTATCTTTTCAAAAATATCCTGTTGATCAAATAATACCTCAATTCTTATGGGCAAATACCAGAGACGCTCCTTAAGTGACTCAGTTAAGAATCCTGATGATATCATGCGAACGGCATCTTTTTCTGTTGTTATCACCTCTGGTCGCCTAGTGTTTTTATTGCATCCCTCTTCTTCTATCTTTTTAAGATCGGCTTGACTAAAGTTGTGATGATCTCTAAAGCTAAGGGTCCTCAAAGGTACACCAAATTGTCTGAGACTCTCATAGAAGGGCTGGGGATTTCCAATTCCAGCCACTGCTACCAATGCCTCTCCGTTCTCTGCAAGTTTATCCCTAAAGCTAAGCTTATTGTTGGTGTTTCCCAAACAAAGGGGCTCTTCATATTGTATAACGCTGAAAAACAGTTTGTGGTGGGATGCAGGCCTCAGCTTATTGCGGATTAGCTCAGCTTTTTCTTTACTCAGGTTGTGAGGGCATTTGTTTACAAGGATTATGTCGGAACGTTTGAGTGCAGATATTGGTTCCCTGAGATTCCCTGCAGGAAGACAGAAATCCTTCCACGGAGGTCTGTTGTAGTCAATTACAAGGATTGACAGACCAGGTTTTACATATCTGTGTTGGAAAGCATCATCCAGTAGGATGACTTCGGGTTTTTCGTCACGATTTAAAAGCCTGGCCATACCTTCCACTCTTTTCTCAGCTACAGCCACTGTAATACCGGGGAATTTGAGCTTCATCTGCATTGGCTCATCGCCAATTGTATTGCAATTATCTGCATCTCCGGCAAGAATAACTCCTTTCGTCTTCCTTCCATAGCCCCTTGACAGGGTGGCACATTTGTATTTATCACCCAGAGTGTGTAATAGCAGTTCGGTAACCGGTGTTTTCCCGGTGCCTCCAACTGTGATATTGCCTATGGAAATTAATGGAAGTTTGTATGATTGAGACTTGAGTATTCCCAAATCGAAAAGCTTGTTTCGGATCGTGCTGACAGCACAATAGACAAAGGAGAATGGGAGCAGAAACAATCGAAACAATTGCATGGTACAAAAATGTATTGGGAACAGATTGCTCTGTTCCCAATGAAATAATACTCCTACTATTAGTTAACTGAAATCTCGTATGGGATCCTTGCCTGAATAGGATAGGCATTCTCAAGAGATTTAACTGTTTTCAGTACTTTGTATTCTTCTCCAAGCAGGGTCTCCATAATTTTAGCAGTGGCATTACCAGAGAAGCTTTTCATTAGCTGTTCAATTGATGATAACTGTTCAGGAAGTTCGACTATCCTATAGGTTTCAATACCGGCCATATTTGCTGCAACGGCTATAGCATCATCAATACCACCAAGTTTGTCCACAAGGTTAATTCCAATTGCATTCTCACCGCTCCAGACACGACCTTCACCAATCTTACCGATGGCTTCTTTTTCAACACTTCTTCCATCTGCGCAACGGGTCAGAAATACTTCATAGAAGCGTTCGATATAAGCTTGCATGATTCGCCTTTCATCAGCATTAAATGGACGATCCAATGATGGGAAATCAGCAAACTCGTTGGTTACAACTCTGTCTGTAGTAATACCAATCTTGTTGATCAGCTTTTGAGCGTTGGGTACTATGCTGAAGACCCCAATACTACCTGTAAGAGTTGTAGGATGCGCAATAATGGTATCGGCAGCACACGCAATATAGTAACCTCCTGATGCTGCATAATCACCCATGGATACAACAACTGGCTTAGTCTCCTTTGCGAGTTTTACTTCTCTCCAGATGATTTCTGAGCCCAGGCCTGAACCGCCGGGAGAGTTAATCCTGAATACTATAGCCTTAATGCTGCTATCGCGACGTGCTTCGCGGATAGTACGTGAGAGTTCTTCTGAGTCAATGCCACCAGATGAACTTGCATCGTCAATTGCACCTTCGGCATAGATAACGGCAATCTTGTTCTTTTCAAGACCTTTTTTCTTTTCTTTTGGCAGATATACCGAACTATATGCTCTTACACCTATAGCATTGAGGTCATCGTTGTCCTCAGTGTTGGTAAGAGCCTTTAATTCACTGATAACTTCATCCTTGTACCTGAGGCCATCAATAAGTTTGAGATCTAACAGCTGTTCACCAGGCAACATTACTGGTACCATTGATGCAGCGCTGTTGAGTTCCTCAACTGTTAGCCCACGACTAGCCGAAATTGAATTAAGGATATGCTTCCACATAGAATTAAGGTATACTTCAGCCTGCAGACGGGCTGGATCGCTCATCTTGTCAAGAATGTACGGCTCAACAGCAGACTTGAACTCACCATGCTTGAATACTTGCACTTCAACACCAAGTTTTTCAAGTAGTCCTTTGTAGAAAGTGTAAGAGCCTGCAAGGCCTTGAAAATCAAGCATTCCTTCAGGATTAAGATATACCTTATCACCTGCTGTAGCCAGATAGTATCCTTTTTGAGAATATGTTGAATTGAAGCTATAAATAAACTTGCCTGAGGAGCGAAAATCCAGAAGGGCATTTCTGATCTCTTCGATCGTGGCATAGCCTGTACTTGGCATTCCACTCTCCAGGTAAATTCCTTTGATGCGATCGTCGTCCTTTGCCTGTTTGATGGCTTTAAGGACCTGGTTAAGACCTACTGAAGGTTCGCTTCCGGTTAGCTCAGCTGTCAAATCTGCCAAAATATCATTACTGTTTCTTTCAGTAATAGCACCATTAAGGTCCAGTACAAGGATAGAATTATCTTTAACCTTGACCTCCTGACTTGCTGAAGAAGCCAGACTGCTGATGATCATGAAGAAGCCCATGGTAAGGATGAATACAGATACCAGGGCTCCAGCTATTACTGCCAGGAAATACTTAAAAAACTTATTCATAATTTCTTTTTAATTTTGAGTTTTGGAATTGCTAAGGTACAAAATTGAATTAAATCAATCGGATAGCCTGTCATTTTTGTTGGCTAATGGTGATTTTTTGATTATTATGAAAGTATTAATCCTGCTTGGGGGAAATGAAGGAGATACTCCTACTATATTCCAGTTGGCTATTGAGTTGATAGCCAGAAGGGCAGGCAGGGTTGTTGCTGTATCTTCCCTGTATGAAAGCAGTCCCTGGGGATTTGAGGCAAAGAGGAATTTCCTCAATTGTGTACTGGAACTAGAGACAACTTTGGAACCTGAGGTCTTACTTGATACACTTCTTAAAGTTGAGGGAGAGCTTGGACGAGAAAGGCCGGAAGGCATTGGTTATGCCTCCCGGCCAATAGATATTGATATCCTGTTTATTGATAATCTTGTAATTGACTCTGATGCTTTAATAGTTCCCCATCCTCGTCTTCACCTACGACGTTTTACCCTGTTACCACTAAATGAATTGTGGGCCGGATGGCTTCATCCGGTATTTGGTAAAACAGTCGGTGATCTGTTACAGGACTGTGAAGATCAGGGTATGGTCAAACTCCATTCTCATAGTTTGGAACCATAAGCAAGGTCTCCAGCATCTCCCAGACCGGGTACTATATAGGATTTTGCATTCAGTTCCTCATCTACAGCAGCAAGCCACAATGTGACAGGTTCTCTTTCCATAGCCTTGCATATGTAATCCACACCTGCCTGACTTGCAATTATGCTGACAATATGTACATGAGCCGGGGTACCCTTTGAAAGCAGAGCTCTGTATGCCAGCTCAAGTGAAGCCCCTGTTGCTAGCATTGGATCTGCTAGGATAACGGTTTTCCCATTAAGATCGGGAGATGAAATATACTCTATGTGAATCTCAAACTTTCCAGCCTCATCATACTTCCTGTATGCTGAAACAAATGCATTCTCGCTACGGTCGAAAATGTTGAGGATTCCGTTGTGTAAAGGGATTCCGGCACGAAGGATTGATGCAATTACTACATTGTCAGTCAAAACGGATTCTTTTGCTATTCCCAGCGGGGTTTGGATGTCCTTTTCTTTGTAGCTAAGAACCTTACTTACTTCGTAGGCAAAGATTTCACCAATACGTTCAAGATTGCGGCGAAAGCGCATGGGATCGGTCTGGATGTCCCTATCCCTTAATTCAGCTATGAATTGGTTGAAAATCGACGCAGGTTTGTTAATTATGTTGATCTTCATCGGTTTTTATTGCAAAGGTAGTTTGAAATATTAAAACTCAGACGTACACCTGATTTTTTGTGTTGTTTTTTTACTCGTCTGAATAAATTCCATAATCGCAGAAGGAGGTGGTTTTCAAATGCAGGGTAATATTCTTTCTGTGATCCGAAGCCCTCGTAAAAACGTCTTACTCCTGAGAGGTCTGAACCCTCAAAGTCAAGGATAATACCAGTTCCCGCATATTCTCTGATTACATTGTCAATTATGGCAAACATACTTCGGTATTCGAGGCCTTGTAGCGAAGAGCTGCCCGAAAGAAAGGTCAGACGCCCGTATTTATTGAGGAAGAATGCCATGGCCAAGGGCTCTCCCTTGGAATTGTCACATGAAATAATAAACCCGCAACTGCGCTGTAGTGCCTCATCAACTATTCCCTTAAGCAAACGTAGATCTTTATCTGAGATGCTATAGTTCAGGTGCTTTTTTGTAAAGTCAATGAACTGATCTGAAGAGTTGCAAGGTCCAGTACCAAATGATTTCTGTTTGGATATTTTCAGATTGCGTCTGCAATTATCCGAGAAGTTTACGGCCAACTGCTCATAGGTGCTGGTAAGAGGCAAAATGCAGTTTTCCTTTAGTCTGACAGATCTGCCTAATTGGGATATAACACCTTTTGTGGAGTTATACTCTGGAATACCGGGTAAGTTTTCAGACCTCTGTTTGGCAGAACCAACCATCATAGAAGAGTTCCCGTTGAGATTGACAACGGGATAGCGAATTTTTTGCAATGTGTCTATAAGGGTCATCGGATAAGGAACTTCCTTGGAGAAAATACCAAGCTGTTGGACAAACAGGGGCTGCATAACCAGAGAAAGACCAATTGAACGATTGACTGGTAGCGGGAAAAGGAAGCCATAGTCGACGTCGACTATGGCGGACCAATCCGGAGAGCAAATATCAAGATACCAGCTTTCGGCATAGATTAAAGGAAGGTGGGAGGAAGCTATTCCCTTGTCCCAAAGCTCCCTGTTTATCTCCTTGTTTTTTAGCAATCTTAGGTCCATTAGTAATCACGGTGACTATAGCAGATTTTCGTCAGCAAAGCTAAAGTAGGAATTATCCGTGACAATGATGTGGTCTATTACAGGGACCTCCATAATTTTGCCGGCATCCCTGAGTTTTTCTGTTATCCTGATGTCAGCATCACTTGGCCTGATATTGCCTGAGGGGTGATTGTGTGCCAGAATCAGAGAAGATGCTCTTGTCTCTAGAGCCCGTTTCATAACCATTCTTACATCTATGACAGTACCTGTCATTCCACCCTTGCTCAGGTTGTACTGGTGAATCAGTCTGTTGGATCGACTAAGCATAAGTATCCAAAACTCTTCATGAGGCAGGTCGCCAATTAGTGGATTCATTATGTTGAAGGCATCAGTGCTGCTTCTGATAGTCGGTTTTTCGAGTGATTCCTCAAGCCTGCGTCTTCTGCCGAGTTCCATTGCGGCAACTATTGTAACTGCCTTTGCTTCTCCAATGCCATGAAAGCGTCCGGTAAGCTCATTCACCTCAGCCTTACCTAGTTCATTTAGGTTATTGTTGAACCCGGCCATTATTTTCCTGGCAAGGTCAACAGCGGATTCTTTTCGGCTTCCGGATCCAATAAGTATTGCAAGAAGTTCTGCATCTGAAAGTGAGGCCATTCCTTTGTGTAGCAGTTTTTCGCGCGGACGGTCCTCCACTGCAAGGTCCTTAATTGTAAGTTTTGAGTATTGAGCCATGGTTAAAGTTTTGCCATTCAAGCTAATA
>Ga0255347_1005851_pt1 | contig 13722 bp, 11 predicted proteins | sample wastewater_treat_2_FD_192479 | JGI IMG/M metagenome (GOLD analysis project Ga0255347, IMG submission 192479) | Wastewater microbial communities from Lulu Island WWTP, Vancouver, Canada - plant24 | ecosystem: Engineered > WWTP > Wastewater > Unclassified | place: Canada: Vancouver, British...
CTTCTGGTGGGCGTCGATGACGACCAAGTGGGATCGGTCCTGGAGATAATCCGGGCTACCTGCAAGACCAGGCAGGAGTTGATCACTCCGCAACCCATGCAGATCTCCCACGGACTCGCCGTGCCCCCGATCGAAGTCATGTCAGGCGGCGCTACCGTTTTCGTTGTGGACGTAACGCACTTCGAGAGGATCTAGAACTGAGTAGCCTTCCAGCTGTCGCGGGCCGCGGCGCATCGCTTTCGCATTGCGCAGGCGGCCCGCGGGCGTAGATGGCACCCCGGCGCGGCGACTCTAAGCGCAGTACGCTATGCAGCGGTAACGCTCCGCCCAAAAGGCCCCACACAGCGCGCGAGTCCCGAAAGTGGGCTGAGCAGGACTTTACGCGACCGTATGGAGAACCAACAGGTCCTGCTGTGACTCCATCCGGCAACACCTGTTCGCATTTCCACTTCGCGATGCTTACAATCACTACACAGACCCGTGAACGTTCGGCATTGCGCATGCGGAGACGGGCCGCGGGACTGATGGTAATATCTAGGTGCCGATATTACCGACGCTTTTTTGGCGATGTGTCGATTTTCCCGACGATGGCTGCTGTATAATCGGGTGTATGGGTGCATAGGACGCGCAGGGCAAAACGAATGCACCCTATATACCCATTTGGACTGACTGAAAGCGACATATCATAGCAGAATATCCCAGGCCTTAGCCATGAATCCCCATCACCGACCGCTGCAACCAGCCGAACCTTCTGCCTTTCGTCCTTATGCAGCCATACGTCGTGCTATGCACCAACTATTGTCCAGATTCTCGACATGTCGGGGAAAACGCGCCGATCATATCGACACATCCCGACAAAAGACCAGGAAGGTGAGCCTTTCACCGCAAACGGGCAGCGTACGGCACATATACGCTCTTAATCGGTGATACGGAGCGCGGTGTCAACGGGGATTGTGAAAATACGCACAATATGCTAACATCACATATTGGGAAGACAGTGTTCGGCGAAGTTCGGAGGAGGTCGTGTGGGCGACATGATCACAGTGTCAGTGTGCGTTGGAAGCTCGTGTCACATCAAGGGCGCTCCTCAGATAATTGAAAGATTTCAGCAGCTCATTGAGAGCTACGATCTGTGGAACCGGGTTGAACTCAAGGGCGTGTTCTGCATGGAGCGGTGTACTCAGGGCGTCACTATCGAGATAGGCGGGGAGTTGTTCTCCGCTGTTGATGTCGCCGCTGCTGAGGAGCTGTTCAGGACGATGGTGCTTGTTCCGCTCGGCATCGATTCGTCCGGTGCCTGATGCACCGGAGCGAAAGGGGTGGCTGACTTGGGTTCAATAAGGACGATCACTGCCAACTGCAAGGACTGTTACAAGTGCGTTAGGTATTGCCCCATGAAGGCGATACGGGTAGCGGGCGGTCATGCTGAGGTAATCGATGAGCTCTGTGTGAAATGCGGTACGTGTGTGCGAATGTGTCCGCAAGGAGCCAAGCAGGTTGCGGATTCCAAGGGCGCGGTGAGGGAACTGCTTGCGTCGCACGCGCAAGTGATCTTGTCGGTCGCGCCCTCATTTGTTGCATCCTTTGCCGGCGCCTCGGCAGTGTCTTTCGCGGCTGCCGCCAGGAAACTGGGGTTCTCTGAAATCTTCGAGACGGCGGAGGCCGCTCAATACGTGGCGCTCAGGAGCCTTGAGATGGTGGACGCCTGCGCCTCGCCAGCCATCGCGACGAGCTGTCCGGTTGTTGTCAACCTGGTGGAGCGCTACTACCACGATCTTCTGGATCATCTGGTTCCAGTGGCGTCTCCCATGGTGACCCACGGGCGCATGATCAAGTCATGCAGGGGGCCGGAGGCCAAGGTGGTTTTCGCGGGGCCCTGTATCGCCAAGAAAGACGAAGCCGGCAGGGCGGAGACCTCGGGGGCCATAGATGCTGTGCTCACATTTGAGGAACTGCGCGACATGTTTGAGCAGGCCGGGATTGATCCTGCCGACTGTGCGGCCGACTCCGATCATCCCGCCTCACCCGGCGGCGACCCCGGGCCCGGGCGTGCGCGGCTCTTTCCGATAGAGGGCGGCATGATGGCCACTGCCGGAGTATCCAGCGACATGATAGGCGGGCCTGACCTGTGCGTCACGGGAATGGACAATGTCGTCGCGCTGCTGGACAATCTCCATCGCCAGAAGGGCGTTCGGCTAGTGGAGATCATGGCGTGCTCGGGGGGCTGTGTTGAGGGGCCGGGCATCTCATCTGAGATCGATGCATGGAGCAAGAAGCGCATGGTGATGGAGTACGCTGAGCAAACCACGTTGGGTCTTGCGGAAGGTAGCCTTCCTTCTCCATCGTCTGAGCTGCTCCAAGTGGGATTTTCCCGGCGGGAAGTGGACTTGCCCGAACCGACTGAAGAGGATATCCGCGCCATTTTGGCCAAGACCGACAAACTCAGTCCGTCGGACGAACTCAACTGCGGAGCGTGCGGCTACGACTCCTGTCGGGAAAAAGCCATTGCGGTCTTCCGGGGGTTGGCCGAGGTGGAGATGTGCATTCCCTATATGCGCGCGCGGGCGGAGTCCATGTCCAACTTGATAATCAACTCTACACCCAACGGGATCGTGGTGGTCGACCGCGACCTCGCGATAGTGTCGGTCAATCCCGCCTTCGAGCGTATCTTTGGCGTGAAGGCCGATGACTGCCTGGGCAAGGATATCGGCATGCTTATGGATCCGGCATCGTTTGAGCATGTGCTGAAAACGAGAGAGCCGGTTCGTACAGGCGAGTCGCATCTGGGCGGATCGCTAATGACTTCTCAGCTCCTGTTCTACGTTTCGGTGCGGGATGTAGTAGTTGCGCTCGTCAATGACGTAACCAGCGACTACACCAGGACTAGAGCCATTCAGAAGGCTCGGGATGAGACGCTTGAGAAGGCCGGTCGGGTGATCGATAGGCAGATGCGAGTGGCGCAGGAGATTGCGGGGCTGCTAGGTGAGACCACAGCTGAGACCAAACTCCTATTGACGCAGCTCATCAGGCAGATGCAGGATGAGGAGTTGGACGAGTGATGGAGAGACTGCATGTTGAGGTTGCAAACCTCTCTATCGCAAAGCATGGCGAAGAGCTGTGCGGCGACCGCGTGGAGATCGCTCGAAACGGCGGCGGCGTGACTGTAGTGCTCAGTGACGGGCTGGGCTCGGGGGTGAAAGCCAACATCCTCGCGACCCTTACAACTACCATTGCCGCGAGCATGCTCAGGGGCGGCGCCGCAATAGAGGACGTGGTCGACACGATAGGTCACACCCTGCCCATATGCAAGGTGCGCCAGGTTGCCTACTCAACCTTTACGATTCTCCAGGTAGACTCGGACGGCGATGCATACCTGGTGCAGTTCGACAATCCGGATGCCTTCTACGTTTCGGATGGACGTGTGGGCTGCGTGGACTGTGTCCAGCGTCGGGTGGCGGACAAGGTCGTGAAGGAGGCGCGGTTCAGGGTGCGCGCCGGCGACCACCTGTTTTTGGTGTCGGACGGCATAATCCACGCAGGGATAGGCGGTGTGCTCAATCTGGGGTGGGGATGGCCCAGTGTGGCCGACTACATCCGCCGTATTACGCAGCAGGAGAAGCGTGCGTCGGTGTTGGCCAAGTGGATGATAAACGTGTGCGACCAGTTCTACGGCGGCAGGCCGGGCGATGACGCGACTTGTGTAGCTGTCGCAGTGCGTGAACCTCGGTATGTCACTGCGGCGGTGGGCCCGCCTAGGGACCCCGAAGATGACCCGCAAATGGTGGCAAGGCTGATGGGGTCGCCCGGAACGCGGGTTGTATGCGGCGGGACTACCGGCAAGATCGTGGCTCGCGAGACGGGCGAGAGCCTTTCGGTGGACCTGGCCAGCATGGCGCAGGGTGTGCCGCCCACTGCCACTATTCGAGGGCTGGACCTGGTTACCGAGGGCATTATCACACTGTCGAAAGCCGTGCGCAAACTGGCAAACCCCGAGGAAGCGCACGGCAAAGACGGCGCCTCCAGGCTGGTGCGGGTCTTGCTCGATGCGGATCACGTGGAGCTACTGGTGGGAAAGGCGGTGAACCCTGCGCATCAGAACCCTAACCTGCCCATCAGCATCACTCTGAAGGAGCAGGTGATGCAGGACATCGCCAGGATCCTAGCCGAGCTGGGAAAGGAAGTCCAGGTTACCTACTATTGATCTATTGTTGAACCGGGGTGAGGAGGAAGCATGACACCTGTTGAGCTAGCGCAGAGGAAGTTCGAACGCGTAAATGAGATAATCGCGGAGCACGGTCGTGAGCAATCCGCCCTCATACCTATTCTCCAAGATGTCCAGGCGGAGTACAGGTATCTTCCGGAGGAGATCCTGACCTATATCGCTACGGCCATGGGCCTGTCGGTTGCGACGGTGTTCGGCGTGGCCACGTTCTATGCCCAGTTTTCGCTGGAACCCAAGGGCAAGTACGTGGTGAGAGTGTGCGACGGTACAGCATGCCATGTACGTCATTCGATGCCAGTGTACCAGGCGATTCGCTCCAGGTTGGGGCTGAAAGACGGAAAATTCACGACACCGGATATGATGTTCACCGTGGAGACGGTTGCGTGCCTCGGCGCGTGCGGAGTAGCGCCTGCGATGGTCATCAACGAAAAGGTCTATGGGAAGATGACTCCCGAGGCCGCATGCACGATAATCGATACGCTGCTTTACAGGGACGGTGACAACTAGCGATGGAGACAACCGCAAGAACGAGGATGACGATAGGGTCGCGAGACCAACTGAAGGCATATGCCGCCTGGGTCCGAACGGAGATGGCGGCCCAGAAGAAGCGGGTGCTGGTGTGCGCTGGGCCCGGGTGCTTGGCCAACGGGGCAGAGAAGATCCTGGATGCATTCCGCAGCCATTCGATAGAGGCGGTCGGCGCCACGCGAACCGGATGCCATGGGTTCTGCGAGGTCGGGCCGGTTGTAAGGATCGAACCTGACAACTTGGTGTATGTTCATGTGAAGACTGAAGATGTCGCCCAGATCGTGGAGGAGACCCTGCGAAAGGGCAGAGTGGTTGAAAGACTGGTTTACCGGGATCCCAACACGGGGCGGGCGTACCCCAAGGAGAGCGATATTCCGTTCTACGCAAGTCAAACCAAGGTTGCTCTGGCAAATTGCGGGGCCATCAACCCCGACGATATAGGAGAATACATCGCCCGCGACGGCTATCAGGCTCTGGCCCGCGCTGTGCTGGATCTGTCGCCGGACGAAACGATAGAGGAAGTGCTGGAAAGCGGGCTTAGGGGGCGAGGGGGCGGAGGCTTCCCCGCCGGCCGAAAATGGATGTTCGCGCGCCAGGCCAAGGGCGACCAGAAGTACGTGGTGTGCAACGCGGACGAAGGCGACCCCGGGGCATTCATGGACCGCTGCATCATGGAGGGCGATCCCCATAGTGTGCTGGAAGGGTTGGCCATCGCCGCCAGGGCCGTTGGCGCAGATCGCGGCTACATCTATGTACGGGCGGAGTACCCGCTGGCTGTGGCACGCATGAAAAACGCTGTCAAGCAGGCCAAAGAATGCGGCCTGTTGGGCGCCGACATCCTGGGTTCCGATTTCTCGTTCGACGTGATTATCAAGGAGGGAGCAGGCGCGTTTGTGTGCGGCGAGGAGACCGCTCTCTTGGCATCTATCGAAGGCAAGCGCGGCATGCCTCGTCCACGACCTCCGTTTCCGGCGAACGAGGGCCTGTTCGGCAAGCCCACGATCATAAACAACGTGGAGACGTTGGCGACGGTGCCTGCGATAGTCCGCCGGGGCCCGGCATGGTTCCGCGCCATCGGAACGGAGTCGAGCCCGGGCACGAAGACATTCGCCGTCACCGGTCAGGTGGCCAATACTGGCCTGATCGAGATCCCCATGGGGGCGACGCTGAGAGACGTTGTGTTCAAGATCGGCGGAGGCGTAATCGGCGGCAAGAAGTTCAAGGCCGCCCAGATAGGCGGGCCGTCAGGCGGGTGCCTGCCTGAGCAGCTTCTCGACACGCCGCTCGACTATGACTCTCTGAAGAAGGCCGGCGCCATGGTCGGTTCCGGCGGATTAGTAGTATTGGACGAGGGAACCTGCATGGTGGAGGTAGCCCGCTTCTTCATGCATTTTACGCAGAGGGAATCGTGCGGCAAGTGCGTTCCGTGCCGCGAGGGCACCAAGCGCATGCTGCAGATCATGGAGAAGATCGTTGGCGGGCAGGCAACGCTTGAGGACCTGGACGCTTTGGAGCAGATCGCATGGGTTGTGAAGGAGAGTTCGCTGTGTGCTCTGGGCAAGACGGCGCCGAATCCGGTGCTTACAACCCTGCAGTACTTCCGAGACGAGTATCTGGCGCATATCGTGGACAAGAAGTGCCCTGCAGGGGTGTGCAGCGCCTTCAAGGCGTACGTTATCCACTCCGAGCTGTGCAAGGGCTGCGGCAAGTGTCGTAGAGTGTGCCCCGCGGGCGCGATCACCGGCGAGCCGAAGCATCCTCCCGTGATAGATACCTCGAAATGCGTGAAGTGCGGGGCGTGTGTTGACGCGTGCGCCTTCGGCGCCATTTCGCTAGGATAGATCGGAATAGAGGGGAGAGAGGACGCGAAATGTGTGTGCAACAGGGAGTCATCATAGACGGACTATCAGTTCCGATAGAAGGCGAGCGCAATGTGCTGGAGCTAGTGCGCAAGGCCGGCATAGATCTGCCCACTTTCTGCTACCATTCGGAACTTTCGGTATATGGGGCCTGCAGGATGTGTGTTGTCGAAATAGACAAGATGGGCATAGTCGCATCCTGCACCGTAGAACCCCGGCCTGGGATGGTGGTGCGTACGAATACAGAGCAACTGCGCACCATAAGGCGCACAATTCTCGAACTTCTGCTGGCCAACCATGACCGCGAGTGCACCACGTGCAGCAAGAACGGCGCATGCAGGCTCCAGGAGCTTGCCAGACGGTTCGGGGTCACGGATGTCAGGTTCGGCGAGGAGGATTTGAGTCTGCCTCTCGACCGTTCCACGCCTGCGCTGGTTCGCGACCCTAACAAGTGCATACTCTGCGGAGACTGTGTGCGGGTATGCGGCGAAGTGCAGAAGATCGGGGTACTCGACTTCTCGTATCGCGGTTCTGAAGCCGTGGTCGGCCCCGCATTCGGCAAGAACCTGGCCGATGTGGACTGCGTGCAGTGCGGGCAGTGTGCGAGCGTCTGCCCAACCGGCGCGATCACCATACACTCGGACATCGACAGAGTATGGAAGGCCATTCACGATCCGAACATCAGGGTCGTGGCGCAGGTGGCGCCGGCAATCCGTGTAGCGCTGGGCGAGGAGTTCGGGCATGAGCCGGGCTGGGCGGAGCCGGGCAAGGTGGTGGCGGCGCTTAAGAGCATCGGTGTGGACATGGTCTTCGATACCTGCTTCACTGCCGACCTTACTGTGGTGGAGGAGACGGCTGAGTTCCTGGAAAGACTATCGTCAGGCAGCCGGGAGCGACTGCCCCAGTTCACATCGTGCTGCCCGGCATGGGTCAAGTACGTGGAGCAGTACCATCCGAAGTATCTACCGAACTTGTCGTCGTGCAAGTCGCCTCAGCAGATGTTCGGCGCGGTGGCGCGCCGGTTCCTCTCACGCGAGCTGGGCGTAGAGCCTGAATCGCTGTATGTGGTGTCGATCATGCCGTGCACTGCCAAGAAGTTCGAGGCCTCCCGCCCGGAGTTTGCCGTGGACGGCAGGCCTGATGTGGACGCTGTTCTGACCACGCAGGAGTTGGCGCGTATGATCCGCGAGACGGGGGTTGATTTCGACAAGCTGCCCATAGCCCCCTTCGACCTGCCCCTCGGCGTGTCTACCGGGGCCGGCATGATCTTCGGAAACAGCGGCGGGGTTGCGGAAGCCGTGCTGCGAGCGGCGGCTGAGCTCCTTTCGCCCGAGAAGACCTCGGGAATTCCCCGGACGCGGCTGGTCTTCGAAGAGGTGCGCGGGCTCGAAGGCGTCAAAGAGGCGACTGTGAACGTCGCAGGCAATGAAGTCCGAATGGCGGTCGCGAACTCTTTGGGGGCCGCAGCTGAGGTGCTGGCGAGAATCGAATCGGGCGAGGCGGTGTATGACATCGTAGAAGTCATGTCTTGCCCGGGCGGATGCATAGGAGGCGCGGGCCAACCCGCTCCGTCGCACCTGGAGGTCCGGAAGGCGAGAACCAAGGCTCTCTACGATGTTGACACAATGCAGATGCTGAGGAGATCGCATGACAACCCGTATGTCAAGGCGCTGTACGACAGGTATCTCGGCGGCATTGGCGGCGAGACGGCCCATTCTGCCCTCCACACGTCCTACGGAATGCGCAGGCGAATAGCGGGCGAGGATATCAGGTTCTCCGCCGAAGAGATCGACGGCCGCCTGGATGTGGGAGTGTGCGTTGGCACCTGCTGCTATCTGCATGGATCGTATGACCTGCTGCGTGGGCTGATGGATCGGGTCAACCAGCATGGTCTCACCGACAAGGTTGACCTGCACGCCACTTTCTGTTTTGAAAACTGCGGCCACAGCCCGAACATCGTGGTAGACGGCAACATCCTAAGCGGCGTGACTGCAGAGGAGATCGACAAGGTGTTTCAGGAGGAAATCCTCGCACGTCTTGTAGAATAAGAGACGCGGGGGTGGTCGTATGCCAGATCACGAGGTCCGGATATCCAGGGCGATGCTTGCACGGTTGCCGTTCTACTATCGAACGCTGGCGGCGCATGCGCGCGCTGGCAACTCCAGGATATCATCGGCGCAGCTTGCGGCCAGTCTTGGCATGGATTCGGCCCGGGTACGACGCGACTTGTCGTCCATCGGCGAGTTTGGGCGCCCCGGGATAGGTTACGATGTTCCCCAGCTGTTGGAGGCCCTCGAGGAGATGCTGGGCCTCAGGAATCGCACCGAGGCGGTCCTGGTCGGCGCGGGCCGCCTCGGCGCCGCTCTACTCGGCTACCCCGGCTTTGAAGCCTACGGCCTGCGTATCGTGGGTTTGTTCGACTCTGACCCCGAGAAGATCGGCACGGAGCTTCATGGCGCCCTGATCCGCAGCATCTCGGAGATTCCTCACGTGGTCCGGCGCCTGTCCATTCAGATGGGGATAATCACTACCCCTCCGGCCAGTGCCCAGCAGATCGCCGACATGCTGGTGGAAGCGGGGGTCGTAGCCATCTGGAACTTCGCCCCTGTCAGCCTGTCTGTCCCGCCTGGAGTGATGGTGCGCGACGAGGACTTGGCGGCGGGCCTTTCTTATCTCTCGCGCCATCTATCCGGCACAACGAATGCTGTACGCCCTGCGCAGGAATGATGCTGCACGTGTTGAACTAGATATGGAATTTGCAGTTCATCACGCTGTATCAATGGGGGGCAGTGAGTTGCGTGTCGTGGTTGTTTTGAACCCCAACGCGAGGCACGGACGAGCAGGAGAAGACGAAGCAGAGGCGGTACGGACGCTTCAAGGCCTGGGGGTTGACTTCGACTTGGTCAAGACCTCTCGCCCAGGCGACGCCGTCTCCATGGCGCGGAGGGCTGCCGAACAGGGCTATGATGTTGTGTGCGCCATGGGCGGCGATGGCACTGTCAACGAAGTGATCAACGGAATAGCAGGCACAGGGGCGGCGCTTGCGGTGATACCCGCAGGCACAGGGAATGACTTCGCAAACGCCTTGGGAGTTCCAAAGGGCGATGTGGCGGCCGCATGCCGCATTCTGTCACGGGGTACGAGGCGCCCCATGGACTTGTGCCGGGTGAACAACAGGTACTTCGCTTCCAGTTTCGGCGCGGGCTTCGATGCCCGGGTGACCAAGGCCGCGAACGAACGCTTCAAGCGCCTGGGCGGGATATGGACTTACATATTCGCAGTGATGAGCGTCATATGGTCTTTCAGGCCGGGGCGGATGCGCATCGTGGCCGACGGCCGGGAGATCTCCAAGTCTCCTCTGCTTGTCGCGGTCACCAACTGGAAGAGCTACGGCGGCGGAATGTACATATGCCCGGGCGCTGAGATCGACGACGGGCTGTTTGACGTGTGCATTGTCGACAACATTCCCATACTCAAGTTCTTGTACTGCTTCCCCAGGGTGATCCGGGGCACGCATACGACCATGCCGGAGGTGGAGATATTCCGGGCGAGGTCGGTGCACATCTCGTGCTCGCGTGTGGAGACATATCATGTGGACGGCGAAGTGTTCGAGGCCGACGAGATGGAATTGACGCTCGTCCCCGGAGGCATCGACGTGGTTGTCGGGGAGGTGTAGCCTGTGCGGCTCCTTCTGGCCGCCGTCATCGGCTACTGCATTGGCTCGGTATCGTCCGCCGTGCTCGTGGGCAGAGCGGCGGGCGGCATTGACGTGCGCAAATACGGGTCCGGCACTGCCGGGGGCGCCAATGTAGGAAGAGTGCTGGGAATAAAGTACGGTGTGCTGGTAGCCTGCTGCGATGTATCCAAGGGAATGGCCGCCGCAGTCGCCGGGCGGGCGATAGGGGGAGCGTCCGGGCAGATGGCGTCCGGCGCGGCTGCGGTGATCGGGCACATCCTGCCGATTTGGTTTGGATTCGCCGGCGGGAAAGCGATAGCCACGTTTTTCGGCTCATGCGTGCTCACTGCGCCGGCGGCGGTGTTGCCTGCCGGCGCACTCTGGCTGGCGCTGTATCTTGTGTCGCGCTCGGTCGCGCAGGCGTCTGCGATAGCTTCCGCGTGCTTGCCCCTCATAGGCTGGGTGTGCCGCCTCCCGTGGAGGCAGATACTGTACCTCGGAGTGATGGGAGCAGCTATCTGCCTCAGGCATATCCCGGACGCGCGCGCCCCCGGGCAGGGCAGGCGCCCTAGGAGGCCGGGCAGGCCGACGAGGCCTCAGGTGAGCGGGCTGATGGCGATTGCCGTGGGTGTTGGGCTCTGCCTTGCGACGCTGTCTGTGGTGGCCGATTCCGGTGAATCCATCCGCGTGAGGGTTGGGCTGGTGGGTCTGGCGGCCCCGGTAGTGCTGGGCTCTAATTCGGCTCAGGCTTCGCTGCGCATTGCGGGCAGCCTGGAGATGCCGGTGGCGCTGTTTCAGCCGGATAATGGCGGGAGGATAATCTGCGTGTCGCCGGACGGGACCCGAACCAGCTTTGAAAGCCCCGTGGCCGTGGAGATCGCTGATCTCGTCGCCGCCCGGGACGCGTCTTCGCGTGGCTCCGTCCGGCCGCTGACATGGGTGGGTCAGCCCGGTCACGTGTACCGCGGGCAGTTTGAACTGGCGTGCGGCCAGTCTGGGGAGATGCGCCTAATCAACATTCTTGACCTGGAGGATTACGTTGCCGGTGTGGTCCCATACGAAATCGGCGCGGGCGCGCCTTTTGAGGCCCTGAAGGCACAGGCCGTCGTGGCGCGAACCGAGGCCCTGGCGCTCTCGGGGCGCCATGGCGACGAGCCTTTCGATGTTTGCTCGTCAACGCACTGCCAGGTCTATGGGGGAGCGACCGCCGAACTCGACCGGCAGGACGTGAGGCGCGCCGTGGAGTCGACGCGGGGCGAGGCGCTCTTCTGGAGCGGCAAACCTGCGCCCGGCGCCAAGTATCACGCCTGCTGCGGCGGCGTGACGGAGAGCGCGGGCGCGCTGTGGCAGTTCGACGTGCCGTATATGGTCGGCGTGGATTGCGGCGCGTTGGGGCCGGAGGCGGCGACGAGGGGAGCTGCGGCGATCCGTGATGAGGAGGCGCTACGCGCGATTATCGCGACCCCGAACACGGGGGACTTCTGTTACGGATCCAATGGGTACAGATGGAAGGTGGAGTACACCGCCGGACAGCTGGCGGCGGTGCTTGCGCCCGTGATCGGCCGATTTGAACACTCCGAGTCACGGGTCGTTCAGGTTGCAGTGGTCGAGAGGACTCCGCGTGGTTCTGCCGTTCGCGTAAGGGTGACGACTACCGAGGGCGAATACGTAATCGCGGGCGAGTACGCGATCCGGTCGGCGCTCGGGGGCACGGTCACCATCAAGAGCGGCGTGTTCGTAGTGGACGCCGAAGGCGATCCGCCTTCGACTTTTGTGTTCTCCGGGGCCGGATACGGCCACGGTGTGGGAATGTGCCAGTACGGCGCCAGAGGAATGGCCCGGGCAGGATACAACTACCGGGCGATATTGGAGCACTACTATCCAGGCACGACAGTAGAAAACATACTCCGCCCCGCCGGCAGTTGAGGGTGATGTTTGTGAACGACGGAGTCTACGAGCGCGCGCGATCGGGCGACAGGAGCGCGGTCAATGAGTTGTTCGAGGCCTATGCTGATACGGCGGCCAAAATGGCAAGGCAGATGGCGGGCGCATGCCAGGACCTAGAAGACATCGTTCAGGAGACCCTTCTCAGAGCGTTCCGTTCGATTGGCAACTTCAGATGGGACAGCTCCTTTCAGACTTGGCTCTACCGCATAGCCGCCAACGTGTGCCGCGATTTTGCCCGCAAGTCCGCCTCATGCCGGTGCGTGTCGCTTGACCAGATGTGCGGCGGAGACGAAGGCGCGACAGGCGCGGCATGCCAGGTAGTGTGTTCTGCCGCCGCCCAGCCCGAGGCGGAGGCCATCCGCACAGAAGAGCGCGAGGCGATTGTGCGGGCTGTAGCCGCACTCCCCCGTCTGGACCGGGCAGTGTTCGTAATGCGCGAGATGGGAAGCCTGTCGTACAAGGACATTGCGAACTCGCTCGGATGCTCAATCGAGAGCGTGCGCTCACGCCTGGCCCGCGCCCGCAGGCAAGTGCGGGTCAGTGTTGGAGCATTCTTACCCGACGCAATCCATCCGTGACACCTTTTCGATCTCCTCTCGTCTAACGTAAAGAGGGGAGGAATACGCGTGTCATTGGTGAGGATAGTGACTGACAGCTCCAACGGCATCCCACCGGAGTTCATCGAGAAGTACGGAATCGAGGTCGTGCCCATACAGGTGCAGTTCGGCGCCGACTCCTACAAAGAGGGTCGGGACCTGTCGTTGGCGGAGTTTTACAGACGGCTGGATGAGCCTGTCCTTCCCACTACTTCGCAGCCCTCGCCCGGCGATTTCGTAGAGTCGTACAAAGGGCTTGTGGGCAAGTGCGATGAGATCATCTCGATCCATCTCACATCCAAAGGCAGCGGCACGTGTCAGTCTGCCAGACTTGCATCGCAGATGATCGAGGGAGTACGCATCACGATTGTGGATACCCTTACCGCCAGCATGGGCACGGGCCTGATTGTCATGGCCGCGGCTGAGGCAGCCCAACGCGGATGCGGACGTGAAGAGATAATGCGAATCATCCAGCGCGGTATGGACACGACCAGCGTGTTCGTGGCGTTGCCCACGCTGAAGTACCTGCGGCGAAGCGGGCGCGTCCCGCAGGTGCAGGCATGGGTAGCCGGGCTACTTGCGATCAACCCCATCCTCGGCGTACGCGACGGCATGGTCGAGGCGGTTGAGCGAGTACGGACTTTCCGCGGGTGCGTGCGCCGTGTTGTGGAGTTGGCTGCTGAGGGCTGCCGGGGAAAGGCCTCGCGTATGGTGGTCATGCATACCAATGCGCTGGATGACGCACGCGCGCTGCTTGAGCAAGCAAGGCAGGCTGTGCAGTTCGACGAGGTGTACTTCTCTGAGATGGGAGGGTCCATGGCAGTGCATGGAGGCCCGGGCATGCTGGGAATAGCAGTGACCCAGGTGTGACGGCCCGGGTTCAAACACCCAGAT
>Ga0255347_1005853_pt1 | contig 13718 bp, 8 predicted proteins | sample wastewater_treat_2_FD_192479 | JGI IMG/M metagenome (GOLD analysis project Ga0255347, IMG submission 192479) | Wastewater microbial communities from Lulu Island WWTP, Vancouver, Canada - plant24 | ecosystem: Engineered > WWTP > Wastewater > Unclassified | place: Canada: Vancouver, British...
TCCTGGATCGAGATCAGCGCGTTCGACCCTCCGTCGCGCAAAAACTCGAACGCCCCGTACCCCAGGTTCCTGGTGTACTCGATGTCGAAGGCGTTGGGAGGGGCGCATCGGACTTCGTAGCCGACCTCCTTGTTGTTGACCGTCACCTTCAGCCCCAGCCCGCGCAGGGCCGACAGCAGCTCCTTCTTCAGGACGTCCGAGAAGTTTATCTCCGCGTAGCGGATGTGCCCGTGGTCGTCGCGCTCAATGCAGTCGACGGCCTCGAGGTCGTCCGGGTTTATCCTCTCGATGAGCCCCTCCGCGGCCACAGCCACGCCGTAGTCCCTGCCGGAGGCAAGACGCTTGACTATCGCGCCGGCGACGATGTCCACGACTAGGGACAGGGGGATCTTCTCCGTGCCGGGGAACTCCTCCGGAATAACCGTGAGGGTCGCGCCCGCGCTCTTGCCTATGCCCAGCGCGAGGTGTCCGGCCACCCTGCCCATGGCTACCACAAGGTACCAGCGTGCCGTGGTCTTGGCGTCCTCCATCAGGTTGGACACAATCTGCGTGCCGAGGGAGCGGGCGGTCTCGAACCCGAACGTGGGGATGCCCTCCGGCAGCGGAAGGTCGTTGTCGATCGTCTTGGGCACGTGCGCGAACCTGATCGACAGGCCCAGGTTGTTCTTCGCGAAGTCGGAGATGCGCGACGCGGCGTAGGCGGTGTCGTCCCCGCCGATCGTGACCAGGTGGGTGACCCCCATCCCCACGAGTGTGTCCACCACGTTCCTCAGGGTCTCCTCGCTCTTGGCGGGGTTGAAGCGCGACACTCGAAGAATGCTCCCGCCGTCCGAGTGAATCCTGCTCACCGCGTCGATGGTGAGCGGGACGACCTTCCTCTCGCCCTTGCCCAGGTTCGCGAAACCGTCGTAGACTCCGTACACCTCCCACCCCGACTTCCTGGCTTCGATGGTCACAGAGCTGATCACGCTGTTTATCCCCGGTGCCGGGCCTCCCCCGCAGACTATTGCGAGTGTGTTCTGCTCCGGAATCGTCATGAGGCGTCTCCTTTCTGAATCGATTTTTTGCTGCGTGGGGAAATTCTACCACATATAGCTCCGAAGGCCCGCAGCGCGCGCTTCAAGAGGGCCGGGTGCGGCCCCGACGGTGTCCTGTGATAGAATATAATCCGGATACTGGGCAGGTTCTACAGGTGCGATTCTTAACAGGCGTTATGCCGTGGTGTCGAGAGAGGGGTTGCAGATGGACAGGATCACCCGTGCCCACCTGTCATTAACCGGAGGAACGAACCTGCTGTGCGTGCTGCTGGTGTTGCTCGGCTGTCTTCTCGGCCTGCTGGATGTCCGCCGCGCCCTGGAGTTCAAGCGCGCCGAGCTGCTGGCATCGGCCAGATCCCTGGGCGAGACGATCAACCCTGGGCGCGTGCGGAAGTTGCAGGCCGATCCGTCGGACTTCGACAGTCCAGCGTACGCCAGGCTGCACGAACAGATGACCTCTGTACTGCCTCTGATGGCCCCAGCCGTCTCCGTCTCGCTCCTCGCCGAGTCTCCGGACGGGGAGTTGGTCTACCTGGTGGACGCGCGTCCGTCGGGGGCTGCGGCGCCAGGCGACCGAATGATCTCCCCTTCCGATGAATTCCTCGCCGGGTTTCGCACGGGCAAGCCGGTCGTAAGCGCCCCCTACAGGGCGGGCGACGCGGAGCTGTGGGCTGCGATCGCGCCCCTTTCGCCCCCCGGGGACGGAACTCCGAGGGTTTCCCTGCTGCTCCAGGCCGGATACCCGGGCTTAACGGCCCTTCTGAGGGAGCGCGCGCTCGTGCCGATCTGCGGCGGGATCCTGCTGATCCTCGTCATTCAGATCGGACGCCGCGCTGTAGCTCGGCCGCGCAAGCCGGGACTCCTGCTCGCGGAGTCGCTCTGGGCGCTGTCCATCGGCCTTGTCCTGGCCGGCCTGTTCTCTAGCGGGGCCGACTGGTACGAATTCCGCACGCACAGGGGGGCCTTTTCAACCCTGTCGCACCTCGAGTCCGGCTCGTTTCTAAGGGAGCTCAAGGAGCTGAGGGACGGGTACCTGGAGGGGCTCGGGCGCTTCTTCGAGAGCAGCGACCACGTCGACCGCGACGAGTTTGCCAGATACGCCGGGTACCTGACCTCCGTGCCATATATCGACGCCGTGGCCTGGGCCCCGGCCCGCTCCAACGGCGACGGATCTCCCGCCTCCTTCGTCGTCGGCTATTCGACCCCCGAGGGGCTGCCGTTCCTGCCCGAGGGGGCGGATCTCCAGTCAATTCAACCTCTGGAGAAGGCCGTGGCGGTCGCCCTGTCAGAGAGGTTCCCCACCCTGTCCGGCGCACTGCCGGAGGGTGGCGCCAGCGATGCTTGCAGGGCGGTGGCGCTCAGGGCGGTATCGGATCCCTCGGGAATCCCCACGGGCATGGTCGCGATCGTGGTGAACCTCGAAACAATGCTCGGGAGCTCCATGCTTCGCGGCGACGAGCCGAACGGAGGAGTGCTGGACCTGCGGCTCAGGCGCATTCTGCCAGGGGACGATTGCCAGACCCTGTATGCCGTGCCCGGAGGGCCTTCCCCGGAGCTCGACCGCGATCCTCCCTTCAAGGCCGTGCGACACATGTTCATGATGGGGCAGACCTTCGAGCTGGAGACCCTGCCGGGGCCCGGGTTCGATGCAATGCATCCGAGGGACGCGGGGAGGGTCTCGCTGTACGCGGGCGTGCTGGTGTCGTCCCTGGTCGCGCTGTTGACAGGGCTGTTTTGGAACTGGCGCGGCGCGATGCTGCGCCTGGTGGATATGAAGACCGCCTCGCTGACCCTCAGCGAGCTGGCCTCGAAGAAGCTTGCAAACCTGTATCGCTCCATATCCGAGGGGGTCATGATTACGGACCCGAAGGGCTTTATCGAGGAGTGCAACTCCGCCCTGGAGGAGCTGACCGGCTACAGCCTCGAGGAGCTGCGGGGGAACAAACCGTCCCTTTTCTCCGCCAGGGGCGGCCAGTACGGCGACGACTTCCTGTCGACTATCAGGGAGACCGGCAGTTGGCAGGGAGAGATTTGGAACAGGAAGAAGGATGGAGAGGTGTACCCTGTCTGGATCTCCGTGTCCCCGGTGAGGGACGCCCATGGCATCCTGACCAACTACACAGTTGTGATGCATCACATAGGAGATATCAAGAGCGAGCAGGAGCGCCTGAATCAGTTGGCCTACCACGACTTCCTCACCGGCCTGCCGAACCGGGCGCTGTTCATGGACCGGCTCGAGATGGCGCTGGCCAGGGCGCGGCGCGAGCGCAACATGCTGGCGGTGGTGTTCCTGGACCTGGACCGCTTCAAGACGATAAACGACTCGTTCGGCCACGAGACGGGCGACAAGCTCCTGGCGAGCGTGGCGGAGCGGCTCGGGAGGGGACACCGGGAGCAGGACACCGTTGCGAGGCTGGCCGGGGACGAGTTCGTATTCCTGTTCGAGGGACTCCACTCCGAGGAGGATCTCTCCCCCCTGCTCGACAGAATCAGGAGCCTGTTCGACCGCCCCTTCGATCTCGCCGGGGTTACCGTCAGTGTCGAGTGCAGCCTGGGAGCCTCGTTCTACCCGGGCGATGGAGGCAACCCGCAGTCGCTCCTAGACGCGGCGGACCGCGCGATGTACGCGGAGAAGGCTATGAAGAGAGGACGCCGTGGAGAGGCGAGCGCGTGACCGAGCCTGCTCGGCAGTGATAAGATAATCGGGAGAGAGCGATCAGCAGGCCATTTATGGCCTCGCCGGAGGTGAAATTATGAAATCAAGGGAAGAGCGTTCGAGCGAGTTTGAGGCCGCCCTGCTGGCCCTGGACCGTCTCGAGGCTGCGCGCCTTCTCACCGACGAGGGCGACGAGCGTCACGTGACGGCGCGAATAGAGCAGGACGTGGTGCCCGCGATGGAGAGGCTCGGAAGGCTGTGGGAGGACGGAAGGGTCTCCCTCTCCCAGGTCTACATGAGTGGAAGGATCTGCGAGGAGCTGGTAGGCAGGCTGCTGCCGCAACACGCGGAGCCCTCGGGCGGGGACGCCAGGATAGGGCTTGCGGTGCTGGAGGACAGGCACATACTGGGCAAGCGAATGGTTGCGGCGACTCTCACCGCGTCGGGGCATCCGTTCTTCGACTACGGCAGCGTGAACGCCGAGACGTTGGTCGAGCGAGTAGAGGCGGACGGGGTGGAGCTGTTGCTCGTCTCCACCCTGATGTTAAACTCCGCGCTCAGGGTGGCAAAGGTGCGGGAGGGGCTGGACCGCCTGGGCCGACCCGTGAGGCTGATAGTGGGCGGCGCGCCCTTCCGCCTTGAACCGGAGCTGTGGCGCGAGACCGGCGCGGACGCTATGTGCAGGAATGCCAGCGAAGTCGTGTCGCTGATCGATCGGTTCTCTGGAGGTGGCAGATAATGGTGCGCTCATCCATGACCTCGATGGAGCGGGTGGTGGCCGCGCTCTCCCTGAAGGAGCCGGACCGGGTGCCGTGGTTCCCCCTGCTGACCACGACCGGAGCAAGGGAGCTGGGGCTCCCGATACGGGAATACTTCTCGAAGGGGTCGAACGTGGCCGAGGCCCAGCTTCGGATGAGGAAGAAATTTGGCCATGACTGCCTGTACGCGTTCATGCACGCATCCGCCGAGGTGGAGGCGTGGGGGGGCGAGTCCGTGTACTACGACGACGGCCCGCCGAACTGCGGGATGCCGCCCCTGGCCGACCCGGAGCGCATCATGTCGTTGCAGCCGCCGCGGGTGAAGGACTCCCCCTCGCTCATCAAGGCACTTGACGCCATCAGGCTGATGAAGGAGAGAGCCGGAGACGAGGTCCCCATATTGAGCGTCGTCATCTCCCCCTTCTCCCTGCCTGCGATGCAGATGGGGCTCGAGTCCTACCTGTTGCTGATCCACGAGAGGCAGGACCTCTTGGCGCGCCTCATGGAGGTGAACGAGGAGTTCACGGTCGAGTGGGGGAGGGCGCAGGTCGACGCAGGCACGACGGCGGTCGTCTACTTCGACCCTCTTTCGTCCCCCACGATAATCCCTAGAGAGCTCTATCTGAAAACCGGCTTCCAGGTGGCAAGGCGGACGATATCCCGAATCGGCGGCCCCGTGGCCATGCACTTCGCCTCAGGTAGGTGCATACCCATCCTGGACGACGTGGTGCAGACCGGCGTGGGGGTGCTGTGTGCAGGGTGCGAGGAGGACCTTGGTGAGCTGAAGCGGCTGGCGAAGGGCAGGATCGCCCTCGTGGGGAACCTGAACGGTCTTGAGATGAGGAGGTGGTCCCCCGCGCGCGTCGAAGAGGAGGTAAAGAGGGCCATAGCCGTCGCGGGGCCGGGGGGAGGATTCATACTGTCCGACAGCCACGGCGAGATCCCCTGGCAGGTCTCCGACGAGGTGATCTTCGCCATGGGAGAGGCAGTGCGCAGGTGGGGCGAATACCCGCTGGACTGGCGAAGCTAGATGGTTAAAAAGACGCTGATCCTGTCGTGCAGGGCCCTTCGCCGGGAGATGGAGGCGATAGCCTCCCGGATGGAGCTTGATGACTGCGAGGTGGTCTCCTTCCCGTGCGACTGCACGGGCGAATCGCGATCGACCGTGCCTGTCGACGACGTGACCAGGGATGCGGCCGGCCGGTTCGACCGGGTGCTCGTGGTTGGCAGCCCCTGCTACGCCGAGAGGAGGTCAGGCGCCAACCCTCCCTACAACGTCGCGCTGGTGGAGCGCGGGTTCGACCTCTTCCTGCCCGCGCCGCTTGTCAGGCGGTTGCAGTCCGACGGCGCCTACCTGATAACCCCTGGATGGCTGGAGCGCTGGCGGGACAGGGTCGAGACCGGGTGGGGATTCGACACCGAGGGGGCCAGAAGCTTCTTCGCGGAGTCGTGCAGCCGCATCCTGCTGCTCGACACGGGCGTGTACCCGGGGTGCGGCCGGAGCGCGACCGAGTTCGCCTCCTACGTCGACCGGCCGCTGGAGACGATGCCGGTCGGGCTGGAGATGGCAGAGCTGTTCCTGAGGGACGCCCTCCGCAGGACGGAACCCTGCCCCGGAGAGGATGCGCGGCCCACCCCCGAGCCCGAGGGCCTCGCGGCCGACTACGCGATGCTGCTCGACATGATGAGTCGCCTGGTGGAGTTCACCGCCGAGGAGGACGTGGCGAGGGCCTTCTTTGAGCTGTTCGACATCCTCTGCGCCCCGTCCTTCCAGGCCTACGTGCCAATCCTGAAGGGAGAGGCAGGCGAGGCTGTCCTCTTCCCAGCGCATCGGACTCTGCCCGATGGAGCGGTCGAAAAGATCCTGGCCACGGACGAGGACTGCTCGTGGTGGGGGGATGAAGGGGGCTTCCTCCTGCGACTCCGTCGCGAGCGCGAGACGATCGGCTATCTACTGGTCGACGACCTGGTCCTGCCCAAGAACAGGGAGCGCTACTTCAACAGCGCCGCCACGGTGCAGCCTATACTCTCCCTGGCCGTCGCGAACGCGCGCAACTACCGGATCCTGGAGGAGACCAACGAGTCGCTGGTCGAGTCCATCAGGCAGGTCAACGAGATGGCCCGCCGGGCCGAGGCCGCCAACATCGCCAAGAGCGCGTTCCTGGCCAATATGAGCCACGAGATAAGGACCCCGATGAACGGCATTATCGGCATGATAGACCTGCTGCTGGCGTCGGACCTGGACGCCGAGCAGGCAGACTACGCCAGGACCGTCAAGAGCTGCGGCGACGCCCTGCTGGATCTGATCGACGACATACTTGACCTGTCGAGGATAGAGGCGGGCAGGATGGAGCTGTCGATCACGGACTGCAACGCGAACGAGCTGACGGAGGAGGTCACCGCGATGCTGGCCCCGCGCGCCAGGGAGAAGGGGCTGTCCTTCGTCTGCCTGCGGGAGGCCGGGGTTCCCTCGCACCTCCGAGGAGACCCGGGGCGGCTCCGCCAGATACTCGTGAACCTGGCCGGGAACGCACTGAAGTTCACCAGCGCCGGGGGGATTGCCCTCCGCCTTCAACTGGTCGAGGAGACCGCGGGCGACGCGCTGCTGAGGTTCTCCGTGCTGGACACAGGCATAGGCATCCCCGAACAGTTCAAGGAGAGGCTGTTTCAGAAGTTCTCGCAGCTCGACGCGTCGACCACCAGAAAGTACGGTGGAACCGGCCTCGGGCTGGCGATTTCTAGGGAGCTGGCGGAGCTCATGGGCGGTTCGATCAGCGTCGACAGCCCGGCCCCTCTCTCGGAGATCCGGGCCTCCTTCCCCGGCGATCCGACTCCCGACTGGGGACCGGGCTCCTGCTTCCGGTTCGAGGTGCGCCTTGAGAAAGCCAACGCCCCGTCCGGCGCCGCCAGGAAAGGGGACGCCCCGTCCACGGACGGGGGCGAGATCCCCCCTCGCGCCCGCGTCCTGCTCGTGGAGGACAGCCCCGTGAACCAGAAGGTGGCCCTCATAATGCTGAAGAAGCTTGGAATCGCAGCGGACACCGCCTCCAACGGCATAGAGGCTCTCGAGGCCCTGGAGCGGGGGCGCTACGACCTCGTCCTCATGGACATGCAGATGCCGGACATGGACGGAACGGAGGCCACAAGAATAATAAGGGAGCTGGAGATCAAAGCCGCGAGCCGGCCGATTCCAGTCCCCATAGTGGCGATGACGGCCTACGCCATGCAGGGCGACCGGGAGAAGTGCCTGGCCGCCGGTATGGACGACTACCTGGCCAAGCCCGTTACCGTGGCGTCGCTGAGCTCAATGCTGGAGAAATGGCTCCCTTGATGACCGGGGGAGCCTGCGCTGTTTGAATCGCCCTCGTCCTTCAACCGCACAGGTCGGGCGACATCAGCAGGGACTCGCAGAAGGCCTCCGCCTCGGCCGTCGTCCCAAGCGTGACCACGTACTCCGCGGCCTTCTCCAGGTCCGACTTCCGGAGGTTTCTTACCATCCACCGCGCCTGCAGTATCGACGAGGGGCTCATGCTGAACTCCGTCAGCCCCATCCCGAGCAGCACCGGGATCAGCCTGGGGTCCCCCGCCGCCTCTCCGCACATGGCGACCGGGATACCGGCCCTCCTGCCGTTCTCGATGACCGTCTTCACAAGCCTCAGCACAGCCGGGTGGCAGGGTGAGTAGAGAGGGGAGAGCTTGTCGTTTCCCCGGTCCACCGCGACCGTGTACTGGATGAGGTCGTTGGTGCCTATGCTGAAGAAGTCGCACTCCCCGGCGAACTGGTCGGAGAGTATGGCGGCCGACGGCACCTCCACCATGATGCCGGAGGTCACACCCTCATCGAACTCGACCGACTCCGCGCGAAGCTCCTCCTTGGCCTCCTCCAGCAGCCCCTTGGCGGCCCGGAGCTCCTCCAGCGAGGAGATCATCGGGAACAGTATGCGAACCTTTCCAAAGGCGCTGGATCGGAGGATCGCCCTGAGCTGCACCTTGAATATGTCCTGGCGGTCCAGGCACAGCCTGATGGCCCGGTAGCCGAGGAAGGGGTTTTCCTCCTCCGGGATGGACAGATAGTCCAGCTTCTTGTCCCCTCCTATGTCGAGCGTCCGAATGACCACCGGCCGACCGCCCATGCCCGCGACCACGCTCCGGTACGCCTCGAACTGCTCGTCCTCCGTCGGCAGCATGGAGCTCTCGAGGTAGAGGAACTCCGTCCGGTACAGGCCGATGGCCTCGGCGTCGTTCTTCAGCACTTCGTCGAGGTCGCGCGACGACCCCACGTTGGCGCCCAGCTCGACCCTGGCCCCGTCCAGCGTGACCGAATCCATCCCCCGCACCTCGGAGAGTCTTTCCAGGAAGCACTGATATCGCTCCTGTTTCTCGCGGTACCTCGACAGCGTCTCCTCGTCGGGGTTGACTACGATCTCGCCCGATTCCCCGTCGAGGATCATCATGTCCCCGCTGTCCACTCGGTCCAGCAGCCCGTGAACCCCCATGACCGACGGAATGCGCATTGTGCGGGCGATTATCGATGCGTGGGAGGTCCTGCCGCCCGACTCCGAGGCCACGCCAAGGGTCATGTCGCGGTCTATCTGCGACATGTCGGAGGCGGTGAAGTCGCGGGAGACGAGGATCCCCCTCTCGCTCAGCCGGGTCATGCCCGCGCCGCCGACCTGCAGCAGCAGCTTTATCACCCGCTCGGAGATGTCCCTGACGTCGTCCGAGCGCGCCTTCATGTACTCGTCGTCCATATCCTCGAACACCTGTATCAGGCTGTCGGCCACCTGCTTCACGGCCCACTCGGCGTTCGCGCTCTCGTCCATGATCAGCCCCTCCACCCGGCCGGTGAAGTCCGGGTCCTGCAACATGAGCCCGTGCGCCTCGAAGATGGCGGCCTCGTTGGGGCCTACGTTCTGCAACACGCGGGAGTACGACTCCCGGATCTGCTCCCCGGCGAACTCGAGCGCCGTGCGAAAGCGGCGAAGCTCCCGCTCGGGATCGTCGACATATTCCTTGATAATATCAACTTTCTCCTTCCAGTGAATGACCGCTCTGCCTATCGCAATGCCAGGAGAAACGCCGATTCCCTTCATCGTGGATCAACACCTGCCGATCGGATTTGTATCATATAATTATACACGCAGTCGCGGAAATTCAGCGACATGCCTGCCGTGGGCTGAAAAGATGCCGCGAAAGTGCGGGGAAAGGGGGAGCGGCGGATGGAGCGACCTTTGATAGGAGTGGTTGGAAACCTGCTGGTGGCGGAGGGGGGCTTCTCCCCCGGGCTTGAGCGCAACTACGTTAACAACGACTACGTCTCCGCGGTCGAGAGGGCGGGGGGGATACCGGTCGTCCTGCCGGTCGTGAGGGGGCAGGACATAGCCGAGGCGCAGGTGTCATGCGTCCGCGGCCTGGTCGTGCCCGGCGGCTACGACATAGACCCCCTGCTGTACGGAGAGGAACCCACGCGCTCGCTCGAGTACGTGTACAGGGACACCGACATATTCCAGCTCCGTGCGGTCAAGACGGCGCTGAAGCTCAGGATGCCCGTGCTGGCGATATGCAAGGGGATGCAGCTTCTGAACGTCGCCTGCGGAGGCACCCTGCACCAGCACATCGGCGACCTCCAGGGCGTGTTCGTGCAGCACTCGCAGAACAGGAAGCGACACTGCCCGAGCCACACGGTCGTCGCGGAGGGGGAGTCGCTGCTGTCCAGCCTGCTGGGAGCGACGTTCCCGGTCAACAGCTACCACCACCAGGCCGTCAAGGATCTGGGGCGTGGGCTGGCGGTCACGTCGAGGGCGATGGACGGGGTCGTGGAGTCGATCGAGATGGAGGGCGTCTCCTTCGTGGTCGGCGTGCAGTGGCACCCGGAGATGATGCTGACCGGGGGCGACGAGATGCTTCCCCTGTTCCTAAGGTTCGTGGAGGAGGCGGGGAGGTTCTCCGCGACCGCAGGCGCATGAGGTGCGAGGTTGTACTGTCGCGGTCGGAGCCGCTGCCCGAGGCCGACTGCTGGCTGGTGATCGACATCCTGAGGGCGACCACGACCATCTGCGCCTTCTTCGACAGGGGAGGGGAGAGACTGTACCCGGCAGCTACTATAGAGGAGGCCTTCGCCCTGAGGGACAGGCTCGCGGAGGCGGGCCCGAGGCCGATCCTGATGGGCGAGCGCAACGCCCTGCCGCCGGACGGGTTCGACCTCGGCAACTCCCCGCTCGAGCTCGCCGCGTTGGATCTGGCCGGCAGGACCGATGCCGTCATGGCGACGACCAACGGCACTGCGGCCCTGCTTAAAGCCGCGGCCTCGGACACCCCGGTTTTACCAGTCTGCGCGAGGAACGCCGCCGCGACCGCGGCAGCGGTCATTGACCTGGAGCGGATCGGAATCCTCTGCGCAGGCCGCGAGGGAGCCTCGTCGCTGGATGACTGTGCCTGCGCGGGCCTCCTGGTCGAGCGCCTGTCGGAGCGCGGGGCGGAGCTTGGGGACGGCGCAATCCTGGCCCTGGCCGCCTGGAGGGACGGGGGTCGCGACCTGGCGGCCCTGCTGGCCCGCTCGGTCCACGGCAGGCGGCTTGTCGCGCTCGGCTTCGAGCGCGACCTGGCCTTCGCGGCCGAGATCGACGCCTCCGGCGCGGTGCTTGCGCTCGAGTCAGGCGCGGCGAGCCGCATAGTCAGGAGACGGTGAGGAGGAGGGATCCTGGGGGGTGCCGGCACGGAGTAGGATCCCTCCTCCCTCCGGTCGTCGGTATGACAGAAAGCGCCCTTTGGTCGCCCGTTTATCCCGAATGCCCATTGTCGTCCCGAGGAGCGCAGCGACGTAAGCAGACGACAGGCGAAGCGCAGCGAGCCTCGTCGGTCGCTATCCCGAGGAGCGCAGCGACAAGGGGAGGGACCCTAGGAGGGTACCGGCACGGAGCAGGATCCCTCCTCCCTTCGATTGGAGCGGCCTATCTGCCGGCCTTGACCGGGACGGCCTTTTTAGGCTTGCCTCCGGACTTGGATCTGCCGTCGTTCAGTGGCACAAGGCCCGTCTGCCCTGGCGACTCGACTTCGTCGTACTTGAACGCGGCCACCAACCTGCGCAGGTCCGCGGCGAGGCCGGACAGCTCCTCCGATCCCTGAGCCACACGCTCTGCCGATGTCCCCACCTCGGCCATCTGTCCCTTCACATGTTCGGCCGACGTAGCCGACGCGTTCACCCTGGACGCTATGTTCTGGACCGCGCTCGCTATCTCCTCGCTCGACGCCGCCTGCTCCTCCGACACCGCAGCCATGTCCTGCGTCGCGGACGCGATCTTCGATAGCGCCTCCATCATCCGGTCTATCGTCTCCCGCGTCTCCTCGGCGAGACCGCTGGACTCTATAGAGTCCTTCGCGTTGGCTTCCGACGACGCGACCACCCTGTCCAAGTCTTTCGTTATGATTGAGGCGAGGTCGGCGATCTTCTTCGCCGCCTCGTTGCTCTCCTCGGCGAGCTTCCTGACCTCCTCGGCGACGACTGCGAAGCCGCGCCCGGCCTCTCCGGCCCGGGCGGCCTCAATGGCCGCGTTCAGAGCCAGCAGGTTGGTCTGGTCGGCTATCCCGCCTATCTGCGCGACGAAGCTCTGGATCTCGCGGGCCCTGTCTCCCAGGCTCTTTACTTCCTTGGCCGACTCCTCGGCGTCCGAGGCGACCTTCTTTATGCTGGCCACAGCCTTCCCGACGGCCTTCACACCCTCGTCGCCCGCCGCCCTTGCGTGCTCGACCTCGGCGGCCATGTCGGTGCTCCTCTGGGCGGTGGACTGGGCACCGCTGGCGACCTCTTCAACCGACGCCGTTATCTCCTGCGTCGCGGCGGCCAGGCTCTCCATCTGGGAGGATACGTCGTCGACCCCGGCTCGGGACTCCTCGACCCCGGCGTTGGACTCGGCGGCGAGGGAGGAGATGTCCTCTGCCGCGCCGCCGAGCATGTCCGCAGTCCCGGCGACTCTTTGGACGAGCTCCCGCGTCTTCTCGATGAATCTGTTGAAGAAGCCCGCCATCTCACCCATCTCATCGGTGGTTCGGATGTCGACTCTGATGGTCAAATCGCCCTCGCTCTTCCTCAGCAGGCCAGTGATGGCCTTCAGCGGCCTGGCAACCTTGCGAAGGAACAGCGTCATCGACATGAGCGAAAGGATGACGACAAGAACGGCGATCGATATGAGCATGGTCAGGTAGCGGTCGCCGGCTTGCGCATACTTCTGCACGGCCTCCGAGGTGCGGCCGTCCAGCAGGTCGAGGAAGTCGTTGATGGGGGCCATTATCCTGGCCTTCTCCCTGTGGTAGTTGATGTCGTGCATTAGCGCTGCCGCCATCTTCATGTCCGGCTCCCTCTTGATCGTGTACCTCCCGGACTCGTCGGCGAACAGCCCCTTCACCGCATTCATGGCCGCGACCTCGGTCTGGATGAGCTTCTCGGAGTTCATCTCGGCCTCGTGCAGTTTCGCGAACTCATCCTTCGTGAAGCCCAGCTCCTCCATGATCTGGTTCAGCGCCCTGGTCTCGCCGTTGCCCCTCGGGGCGTCGCCGTAGTCGACCATGAGGTCCCAGTAGACCTTCTGGTAGTCCAGCGGCCTGGGTTTCTTGCCCGCGCGTATGTCGGCGACGTCCATGTACATCTTCTCGTAGCGCTCGTCACCCGTGACGACGTAGGTCCGTGCCAGCCGAGTGAGGTCGTCCGAGCTCTGCCGAAGCTCGTCGGCTGCAAGGTAGGACTTGTAGCGAACCTCCTGCGCCTCGTTGAGACTCCTCTGGTTCGCGAGGAACAAAAATGCCAGGGAGATCACGCAGAGCAGTAGAAAGACTATAGCGGCGTTGATCAGGCCAAATGCGGTGCGTATTTTCACAATAATATCCCCTATTCACGAGTGGTGTTTTAGCACACATTGACACTTGTATTCTTACCTAGCGGCTCTCGATTGTCAATAGTGAAAAAACCCGCCGAGAGGGTGGAGGTAGTCCGGGGGGCTGCTACCCGCTGTTGTCCCGACGACCGTGGAAGGCGGCCAGAAGCATGCCGCCCAAGCGATCGACATCGCGGTCGCCTGCCTGGCGGCCAGAAGCATGCCGCCTAAGCGATCGACGCGGCTCGCTTCGCTGCGCCGGTCGCCTGCTTAGTGTGCCCGGCATGGGCGTTATCTACCAGGTGCAAGTCCTGAGCGGTGAAGGCAGCAGTAGCCGTAGCTGAAGGCAAGGGTGTCCATCGCGAGGTGGAATCTGAAGGAAGCCCGAGGCAAACTTCCG